>ERZ1370068.2645-contig-1783_pt1:37500-148831 | contig 148831 bp, 168 predicted proteins | sample MGYA00561227_ERZ1370068 | MGnify/ENA primary metagenome ERZ1370068 (study PRJEB38410, sample SAMEA6850437) | metagenome | study: Metagenomic assessment of the ecological functions of the soil: analysis of the soil microbiota associated with the... | reverse complement strand
AGGTTACGATGCATTGTTGGCTCACGCCGGTATTGCGAGTTGCGCGTATGTGGAGCTTCAACTCATCGAGCTTTCCCATGCCCACCAGCATCGCGATGGTGATCATGCTGCGGGTCCTGTGGTCGAGGCCGGGGCGCGCCCAGATGCTGCCCCAGGCATATTCCATCAAGAAGTCCTGAAACTCGGCATTGAACGCGGTCCGGTTCTTGGCGGTGCGCGCGGCGTGAGCCTGGCCGAGAACGGATTCTGCGGACTTGCTTGCCGCGCTGGTAGCGCTCTTCGTTCACATCGTCCTCCCTGTGGAATTAAGTGCGGCATGCCGGTCACCGCCCGCGCTGCATTCGCTATGTCAGTGCAACGGAGAGCGCAAGGCGCAAGTGCGCGGGTCACGGAGCGGTCGTCTTGTCCCGGTCTTAGAAGCGACCTGATCCGGAGCCCGACCAGTCGACGGCGATCAGCGTTCCGCCCGCCCGACGACGTTCATCAGTTCTTCGATCTTCCGGCGCTGGTCGGCCTTGTTGCCGGACGCGATCGCGTGTTCGACGCAGTGCCCTACGTGATCACGCAGGATTTCCTCTTCCAGCCGCCGCAAAGCGGCGCGCACCGCGGAGATCTGCGTCACAATGTCGATGCAATAGCGGTCTTCGGCGACCATGCGCGCGACACCGCGGACCTGGCCTTCGATCCGGTTGAGCCGCTTCGCGCAGGATGCCTTGATGTCCTTTCGCATGTTCGATATATACCCCCTATGGTATAAGCCGCAAGTGCGTTTTGTCGTCCGAGGCCGCGTCCAACGACAGCGCCATACCTGCGGCTCGCTTGGAGGTCGTGCGCCATGAAAGAGACGGTAGCGGGCCGGTCACAGGCTTGCGCGGACGGATCGCATGGATCGCACGCGGGGCACGATCATCACCCCCATGGGCTTGATGGGGATGCAAGCGAGTTGCGCGAGCGCCAGCGCGATCCCGTCTGCGGGATGCTGGTCGACCCCCGCACCACGCCTTATCGGCAGCAACATGCCGGGCGGCCCTACTTTTTCTGCTCGGCGGGATGCCAATCCAAGTTCTCGGACAACCCGACAAAGTATCTCGCTCGTTCCGAACTGACGGCGCCGCCGGCCGCGCCGGAGGGCACCATCTACACCTGCCCGATGCATCCGCAGATCCGCCAGGTGGGGCCGGGGTTCTGCCCGATCTGCGGCATGGCGCTGGAGCCCGATCTCGTCACCGGCAACGTCGGGACCGAACCCCGAGCTCGCCGACATGACCCGGCGCTTCTGGCTGGGGCTCGTTCTGGCGCTTCCCGTCGTGATCCTCGAGATGGGCGGCCATTTCGCCAACCTGCACATGATTATCGGCCCGAAATGGTCGAACTGGCTTCAGTTCCTGTTCGCGACCCCGGTGGTGCTATGGGCGGGTTGGCCGTTCTTCGTACGCGGCTGGCAATCCCTCGCTCACGCGCAATCTCAACATGTTCACCCTCATTGCCATGGGCACCGGGGTGGCGTGGCTTTACAGCGTCATCGCGGTGCTGTTGCCGGATATTTTCCCGCCGGCGTTCCGCGGACCTGATGGCACGGTCGCCGTCTATTTCGAAGCCGCCGCGGTCATCACCGTGCTCGTGCTGCTGGGACAGGTGCTCGAACTGCGCGCCCGCGATCAGACCTCGGGCGCCATCCGCGCGCTGCTCGACCTCGCGCCAAAGACCGCTCGGCGCATCCGGGCCGACGGTCAGGAAGAGGAGGTCGCGCTCGACGTCATCGCGGTCGGTGATCGGCTGCGGGTGCGGCCCGGCGAGAAGGTCCCGGTCGACGGTGTGGTCATCGAAGGTCGCTCGGCCCTCGACGAGTCGTTGGTCACGGGGAATCGATGCCGGTGACCAAGACGGTCGGCGACAAGGTCATCGCCGGCACGCTCAACGCCACCGGCAGCTTCGTCATGCGGGCCGAAAAGGTCGGCCGCGACACCATGCTCGCGCGGATCGTGCAGATGGTGGCTGCGGCGCAGCGCTCGCGCGCGCCGATTCAGCGCCTTGCCGACCAGGTGGCGGGCTGGTTCGTGCCCACCGTGATCGCTGTTTGCGATTGCGGCATTCGTGGCCTGGGCGATGTTCGGCCCGGAGCCGCGTTATGCCTACGGCCTGGTCGCCGCCGTTACGGTGCTCATCATTGCCTGTCCCTGCGCGCTCGGGCTGGCGACGCCGATGTCGATCATGGTCGGCGTCGGACGTGGCGCCCAGGCCGGCGTGCTGATCAAGAACGCCGAAGCGCTCGAGCGCATGGAGAAGGTCGACACGCTCGTGGTCGACAAGACCGGCACGCTGACGGAAGGCAAGCCCAAGGTCGTGGCGGTGGTGCCGGCCACCGGCTTCGAGGAGAGCGAAGCGCTGCGGCTGGCCGCCAGCGTGGAGCAGGCGAGCGAGCATCCGCTCGCCGCCGCGATCGTTGCCGCCGCCAGGAGCGGCGGCTCGCACTGTCGCAGGTCTCGGCGTTCGACTCGCCAACCGGCAAAGGCGTGGTCGGCATGGTCGATGGCCGCCGCATCACGCTCGGCAACGCGAAATTCCTCCGCGAGATCGGGATCGCTACTGCCGATCTGGACGATGAGGCCGAACGGCTTCGCGCCGACGGCGCCACCGCCATCTTCCTTGCCGTCGACGGCAAGATTGCCGCGGTGATTGCGATTGCCGATCCGGTCAAGCCCACCACGCCAGAGGCTCTCAGGCTGCTGGCGCAGGACGGCGTGCGCGTCGTCATGCTGACCGGCGACAACCGGACCACTGCGCAGGCCGTCGCCCGGCGCCTCGGCATCGACGAGGTCGAAGCCGAGGTGCTGCCCGAGCAGAAGAGCGCAGTGGTCGAGCGGCTGCGTCAGCGAGGGCCGCGTGGTCGCGATGGCGGGCGACGGCGTCAACGACGCTCCGGCGCTTGCGGCTGCCGACGTCGGCATCGCCATGGGCACCGGCACCGACGTGGCGATCGAGAGCGCCGGCATCACGCTTGCTCAAGGGCGATCTCACCGGCATCGTCCGCGCCCGCCGGCTGTCGGCGGCGACCATGCGCAACATCCGTCAGAACCTGTTCTTCGCGTTCGTCTACAACGCGGCGGGCGTGCCGATCGCCGCCGGCGTGCTCTATCCGTTGTTCGGCATTCTGCTGTCGCCCGTCATCGCCGCCGCCGCCATGGCGCTGTCCTCGGTGAGCGTGGTCGGCAATTCCTCCGCCTGCGGCGGTTGCAGCTCTAGCACCGGCTTGTCTCAGGCCGGAACTGCCAGTCGAGGTACGGCTCGCGACCGCGAACGTTCCCACGCACGGCGTGATCCAGTTCACATCCCGCCACTGCGACTCGTGGTCTCCTGGTGCCGCGACCTGGGAGGCTGAGATGTATGCAGCGTTGTTGACCGCGGTGGTGACCTGGATTGCCGCCAATTTCGATCTTCCGCGTGACTTCGATCATCCGCAGGTGAAGCTGGTGCCGGCGGTGGAGATCACGTTGTTGCGCTACCAGGCCTTCACGCCGGCGCAACGGCGCGACGTGCCGAGTTCACCCCGCGAAATCGCGGCTGGCACCCATCGCCGCGAGGTTGTTGCCGTCGTATGACGATCGGAGCAAGACGATTTTCTCTGCCGGACACCTGGACAGGTGCGACACCGCGCGGACCTGTCCGTTCTCGTGCATGAAATGGTGCACCACCTGCAGAACAGCGCGCACATGACATATGAGTGCCCGGGCGCGCGCGAACAGCTGGCGTATGCCGCACAAGACAAATGGCTCAAGCTGTTTGGTCGAGACCTCGCATCCGAGTTCGACATCGACGCCTTCACGCTCAAGGTGACGACCACCTGCGGATTCTGACCGGCGGCGCGCTCGCACTGCGCTGTCGTGAACGAACCGTTGTCTTCGAAGCGGCTCGTCCGTTTCCGCCCACAGCCCATTGCGCGAGTATCGTCGGCCTTGTACGGTGCGCGAGGCCCGGCGTGGCGCTACGCGGGCGCATCCGAACGGAGGACGCGATGTGGTGCCGCCTTGCATGCGCCGTGATCATCGCCGCGGCGTCGATCGCTGGCGCGCCCGCCCAGGATTCGGTTGCTCAGTTCTATCAAGGGCAGGCAGATCACCGTGATCGTCGGCTCCTCCGCCGGCGGCAGGCTACGACATCTACGCGCGGCTGCTCGCCCGGCATATGCCGAGGCACATCCCCGGCAGTCCCGGCGATGGTGGTGAGCAACATGACGGGTGCGGGAGCAACGCCGCCGCCGCGCACGTCTACAATGTGGCTCCCTAGGACGGCACGGTGATCGGCGCGCTGCAGAACAGCGCCGTTCTCGAATCGCTGCTCGATGCGCTGCTCGGCGACACCAGACGGCTGCGCCATGACGCCACCAAGTTCGTCCATCTCGGCTCCGCAACCATCGACCATTACGTATGCATCGCCCGCGCCGATGCCGTGGTGAAATCCTTCAGCGGACCTGCTCACCCAGGAATTGATCATCGGCGCCAGCCAGCCCGGCACCTCGACGCGGGATTTTCCGGCGATGCTCAACAACATGACCGGCACTGAGGTTTCGCCTGGTCAGCGGCTATCCCGGGACCCGCGAGATCACGCTCGCCATCGAGAAGAACGAGGTGAAGGGGCTGTGCGGCTTCAGCTGGTCGAGCCTGCAGGCGCAACGTCCGGACTGGATCAAGTCCGGCTTCATCCGCGTGCTGGTCCAGGAACACGACATGGGTCATCCGGACATCAGCAGGATGGGCGTGCCGCTCGCCGTCGATTTCGCCAAGACGCCGGAGAATCGCCGGGTGATGGAATTGATCTACAGCTCGGAAACGTTCGGCCGCCCGTATATGATGTCGCCCGGCGTGCCGGCGGAGCGGGTCGCGGCGCTGCGACAGGCGTTCATGACAGCGATGCGCGACCCGGAGCTGCTGGCGGAGGCAGGGAAGGATCGGGCTCGTCATCGATCCGATCTCGGGCGAGGAACTGCAGGCGCTCGCCGAGAAAATTTTGCCACGCCTGCGACCGTGGTCGAACAGGCGAAGCAGGCGCTGGAATATCGGGCGCCCTAGCCATGCCTCGCGTTGCGCAGTGCTCGCTCACAGGTGCTTCGTTCCCAAGCCAAGGAGAACCCCATGACAGAGTTGTCCCGCCGTCACATCCTCACCGGCGCGGCCGCGGCGGCTGCGATCGTGCCGTTCGCCGCCCCCTCCGCTCACGCCGCCGCACCGCTCAGCGGCAAGCAGGCGCCAAGCTTCTATCGCTCCAAGCTCGGCGATTTCGAGATCACCGTCGTGAGCGACGGCGCGCGCGCCATTCCGCTCCCCGCCACCTTCGTCCGCAACATCAGCAACGAGCAGGTGCTCGCCGCCGCCGAGGCCGCCTACATGCCCAAGGGCAGCATCATCGCGCCGTTCAATCCGATCGTGGTCAATACCGGGGCCAAGCTCGTGCTGATCGATACCGGCTATGGGCCCGGTCTCGGCCCCACGGTCGGGCTGCTGCCGTTGACCTTGGCCGCCGCCGGCATCGACCCGAAGGCGGTCGACATCGTCCTGATCTCGCATATGCATGGCGACCATATCCTCGGGCTGAAGACGCCCGATGGCGCGCTCGCCTTCCCGAATGCCGAGATCAAGGTGCCCGCCGTCGACTGGGCGTTCTGGATGAACGACGACAACATGAGCAAGGCGCCGGAGGGATTCACAAAGGCGTCGTTCGGGTTCAATCGCAAGATTTTCTCCAACCTCGCGGACAAGGTGACGCGATACGATTGGGGCCAGGAGGTCGCTCCCGGCATCACCGCGGTCGAATCCAGCGGCCACACGCCCGGCCACACCTCGTTCGTCATCGCGTCGGGATCGGGGCGGCTGTTCTTCCAGGGCGACGTCACCAACGTGCCGGAGCTGTTCCTGCGCAATCCCGATTGGCAGGTGATGTTCGACCATGAGCCGGAGAAGGCCGTGCAAACTCGCCGGCGCATCTACGACATGGCTTCGGCCGAAAAGATTCTGGTCTGCGGCTATCACTTCCCGTTCCCAGGGCTCGGTTACATCGAGAAGGCCGGCACCGGTTATCGCCTGGTGCCGGCGGCCTGGAGCCCGGTGCTCTGAGCGCGACCTCGTGCAACGGGGCTGGCGGTCCACGGCCGGGCTGCTTGCCCCCACCGCGGGTCGCGGCTTGGCGTGCCGAGGCGTTCTCGATGGCGCGCCGCCGACGTTTGATTTGAAAGCAAGGACCGGATGGCCGGCGGTTCTCTGCGGCCCCTAGACTGCGCGGGCAAGGGAACGCGGCCACGACCTTCGCGAGGCAAGGGAGTACGCTCATGTCGCCGTCGATGACCGGGCGGACTTTGGCGCGAGCGGCGGCGCTGACGCTGACGCTCCGCTACAGGTCGGGTTGGCCGCGGCAGGCGAGGGGCCGCGCGAAGACAATGACGCCAAGGCAGCCTCCAGGCCGGACCGACCCGCACCGGCAAGGAGCGGCTTGGTGGCAAGGCCAGCGACGAGCAGCGCGTCGACAATTGCAAGGTGCCGCTCGACCGGCGCGGTGCGACCCCGCGCCCGGATACATGCCGCCATGACGTGAGTACGGGATCGACGCGCTGACGCGATCACCGGCAAGCGGCGGTCATCGGTCGGGAACGAGCGAGACCAGCGTCTTGGTGATGACCGGGAATGCCCAGGCTGGCATCAATCCGAGGCTATCGGCTGACCGTTTCCGGCCGGTGGGGCGCGTCTCCGCCGCGCCGGACCGCGCGGTTCGGCTTGGTCTTCTTGGCCGGCTCGCGCGCGTCCGCTTGCCCTCGATCGGCAGCAGCATCTCCCGCTGGCCTTCGATCCGCTTGCGCCCTTTTTTGGTTGCGCCGCAGCCTGTTTTGGCCGCACCGCGGCCGGCGCTTGGCGCTCGCCCTGCACGCTGCGACGCAAGGCGTCCATGAGATTGATCACGTTTGCCGGCTCGCGCTCCTTGGTGTGCTCGATCTTGGCTCCGGATTGCTTGCGCTGCAGCAGGTCCTTCAGTGCGTCCTCGTATTGGTCGCTGAACTTGGCCGGATCGAAGTGTCCCGCCTTGGTCTTGACGATGTGGGTTGCGAGTTCAAGCATGTCTTTCGGGACCTGTTCATCCTCGATGTCGTCGAAGAAGTCGGCTTGCTTGCGTACCTCGTAGGGATAACGCAGCGTCAGGCCGAGCAGGCCCTTGCTGCGGGGTTCGAGCGCGATGACGTGCTCGCGCGAGGTGAAGCGCGACCTTGCCGAGCGCGACCGCGCCTTCCTTGCGGATCGCCTCGCGGATCACTGCGAAGGCTTGCTGGCCGATTTCGCCGTCCGGCACCACGTAGTACGGGCTGTTGAAGTAGATCTCATCGATCTCTTTCCTCGGCACGAACTCGTCGATCTCGATCACCCGCTTGCTCTCGATGGCAATCGCTTCCAGCTCCTCGGGGTAAGCTCGAGGTATTCGCCCTTGCCGACCTCGTAGCCCTTGATGATGTCGGCGGCCTCCACCTCGTCGCCGCTCTCGGCGTCGACCTTGCGGTACTTGATGCGGTGGCCGGTATTCTTGTTGAGCTGATGGAAGCTGATTTTCTCGCGCTCGGAGGTCGCCGGATACAAGGCGATCGGACACGATACGAGCGACAGCTTCAGGTAGCCCTTCCAGTAGGCACGGGGCGCCATGATCAACTCCAACGCTATACAAGATCGGACCGAAGTTACCCGGTTCACGGCGTTCCTGCCATGCGGCTGATGACGCGCGCGTACCGACTTTGTTCTCGACGCCGGTTTTTGATCGGATCGGCGCCGATCTAGAGAAGGCGATGCGAAATCGTGTAGGTCGCGTCCCGCTCAGGGAGCGCTGCTGGATTAAGAGCAAAGTTTTTTAATGATGTGTGAAGTGCCTCGCTTGTGACGTAGCTTGCATGTGCCAGCGTTTCGCAATGCAAGCGTTCGGCTCGGTGCGCTGATGCATAGGTTACGGCCGATCGTCGATCACCTGAGATGCAACATGACCGCGCCCAGCTCGGTTGCGGCTTTCGTCGATATTCTTGTGGCTGCGCCGGACATTCATCGGCGCGGCAGGCGGAATTTCCGGCCCCGATTGCGGCGCCATGGCAGGAAACGCAGGTTTTCTGATCGCGAAGCCAGGCAGTCCGCCTCCGCAACATACGGGACATCGACGACGCGCTGCTTGCCCGCCTTCCCGTCGCCCCTCACCCGGTTAGTATCGTGGAGGTTGCAGTGAGATGCTGTCTAAACCGATCGCGTGCTTGCCTTTCCGCTGAACGAGCGTGTAAAATCAACATATTGAGATTAAAAGAGAATAACGCTCTTGCTGCCGGTTCGCCCGGGGACATGTTGGAGTAATTCATGGGCCGAGGCTGAGGAGGGCAAGGAGCCTTCATGAGCACCATAGCGGCCTGGCTGGATGGGCTCGGCCTCGGGCAATACGCTACGGTCTTCGACGCGAATGCGATCGATATGGAGACCTTGCCGCATCTTACGGAGGCGGATCTTGAGAAGGTCAACGTCGCACTCGGTCATCGCAAGCGGATACTCAGGGCCATAGCCGCGCTCACTAACGGCAATCTTGGAACCACGGCCGGCTTGCACTCCCAAACCATGGCAGCGCCCATTTCCGAGGGCGAGAGAAGACAGCTTACCGTATTGTTTTGCGATCTTGTGGGCTCGACTGCGCTTGCGGTTCAACTCGATCCCGAGGATCTCAGCGCCGTCATCCGCAGATTCAGGGCACCTGCGCCGCCATCATCAAGCAAGGTGGGGGCCATATTGCCGGTATATGGGCGACGGGCATTCTCGCCTATTTCGGCTATCCCCAGGCCCATGAGGACGATGCCGAATCCGCCGTGCGGGCAGGACTCGATCTTGTCGCGAAAGTGGGGCAGCTGCCTGCTGCCCTCCCACGACCCGTTGCAAATACGCGTGGGTATCGCGACCGGCGTGGTCATCGTCGGGGAGAGCATCGGTGAAGGCTCGTCGCGGGAGCAAGCGGCCGTGGGAAACGCCGAACTTGGCCTCACGCTTGCAGAGCGTGGCGCCCCCGAACACCGTGGTTGTTTCTGCCAGCACTCGTCGCATCCTCGGGGAAATCTTCGTTTTCGAGGATCTGAAGTCGATTGAGCTCAAAGGAATTTCGGGGCCTGTCAAAGCCTGGAGAGTCAGCGGCGAGCGAGCGGTCGAGAGCCGCTTCGAAGCCAAGCTGTCCGGCAAGCTTACGCAGTTCGTTGGCCGGCAGAATGAACTAAATCAATTATTGGACATGTGGGAGCGCGCCAAGGCAGGCGAGGGGCAAGTTACCCTCGTGTGTGGGGAGCCCGGCATAGGAAATCCCGTCTCCAGCATGACCTTGTTCGAGCAGATCGCGGATGAGCCGCACATTACCATCAGGCACCAGTGTTCTCCGCACCACATCAACAGTCCATTCTATCCGGTCATTAGACGAGTTGGAACACGCCGCGCGCTTTGAGCGCGATGATACGACTGAAATCAAGCTCAGAAGCTGGAAGCCCTGTTGTCCCTCGCGGGCCAAACGACGGTCGCGGACGCTCCGCTCTTTGCCGCGCTTCTATCGATCCCGACTGCCGGACGTTATCCCGCTCTGGACCTTATGCCCGAGCAGCAGAAGAACCTCACAATCGCGGCCATGATGCGGCACCTGCTTGGTCTCGCGCGTGCGCAACCGGTGTTGTTTGTGGTCGAGGACGTACATTGGATCGATCCCAGCACGCTGGACCTGATCAATCGGGCTATTGATGCGATCAAAGAGGTTCCCATACTTTTCCTGATAACTTTCAGGCCGGAATTCTTCCCGCCGTGGCTCGACCGGTCGAATGTGACCATGCTCCGGCTCAATCGCCTTGGACGCGACCAGGCTCGCGCCATCATCGTCGACATCACAGGCGGAAAGGTGCTGCCGGCCGACGTTTACGAGCAGATCATAAGTAAGACCGATGGCGTTCCCTTGTTCGTCGAGGAACTTACCAAGACCGTGGTCGAGTCCGGACTGCTGATTGATGCGAGGTGAACGGTTTGTCGATGGTGGTCCAGCCATCCCGACGACGCTGCACGATTCTCTGATGGCGCGTCTCGACAGGCTCGCTCCCGTCAAAGAGGTCGCGCAGGTAGCGGCCGCGATCGGCCGTGAGTTCTCCTACCGACTGCTCGCGTGCGTGGCTCCGAGCTCCGGACTGCTGTTGCAGGACGCCTTGGCGCAACTCGCGGCTGCCGAAGTTATCTTCAGCCAAGGTGAGCCTCCGGACTGCACGTACATATTCAAGCACGCGCTCCTGCAGGATGCGGCGTACTCGAGCTTGCTGCGAGGGAAACGTCAAGCAACTCCACGGTCGGATTGCCGAAGCCCTCGAGGACCAATTCGCCCGCACGGTCGAAACGCAGCCGGAACTCATCGCACATCACTTGACGCAAGCGGGACACAGCAGGCGGGCCATCGATTATTTGAGAAAAGCCGGTCAACGGGCGATCGAGCGGTCGGCGAACGCCGAGGCGATCGGGCACCTGAAACGTGGGCTGGAACTGCTGCAGTCGCTACCCGACGATTTGGAACACAACCAGGTCGCCCTGGAATTGGAGGTAATGCTTGCTCAAGCGATGATAGCGGGCCGGGGCTACGCTGCACCTGAAACGATGGAAACGTTTTTGCGGGCGAAGAAACTCATCACTGAGTCGACGGACGACGCACAAAGTTCTCCATACTTTACGGGATATGGGCTTGCTACTACGTGAGTGGCGAGGTCGCCATGCAGCAGGTGACAGCGGCGGAGTTTCTCGCTGAAGCGGAACGGTACGGCGACACGGCGGCGCTCTGCCTCGCCCATCGGGCGCTGGGAACGACCTATGTGACAATGGGCGAATTTGTCTCGGGGCGAGGGCACCTCGAGCGGGCTCGAGCTCTTTACGATCCCGAGCACCATCCCCGGTTCCGATTCCAGTATGGCCAGGATATTGGGGCGACCGCGTTGTGTTACTTATCCTGGGCGTTATGGCATCTCGGATATGTGGATCAGGCGTCGAACATCGCTGACGAGGCGGTGAAACGTGCGGAGGCGATATCGCATCCCCATACCCTGGTCTACACGCTCTGCCATGCCCGCGGCATGATGGATGTCTTCCGCCGCCGCGCATGGGATACACGTTCCTACGCAACGGTGGTCATGTCGCTCTGCTCCGAGCATGGGTTTCCATTTTGGGCGGCCGGTGGACAGATTCTTCACGGCTGGGCCGGGACTCGGGAGGGCGAGCCGGACGCCGGGATCGCCATGCTGCGCAGCGGACTCGACGCTTGGCGGAAGACAGGAGCAAGGCTTTGGATGCCGATGTTCCTCGCGCTCGAAGCCGAGGTTCATGCCAAGGGCGGTCGCAATGGTGCCGCCTTGCACGCGATTGAGCAGGCTCTCGCAACGTCGGACGAGACCGGGGAGCGGTGGGCCTTGGCTGAAGTACTGCGCATCAAGGCAGGTCTTCTCCTGGCCGCAGGGCGCGCAAAAGCCGATGAGGTCGAGAATCTGCTCACTAAGAGTTTGGAGATCGCGCGCCGCCAGCAGGCGCTTGCTGGGAATTGCGCACGTCCTGCGACCTTGCGCGGCTTTGGAGAGCGCAAGGGCGAGATCCAGGACGCTCTGAAACTCATTCGATCAGTCTACGGCAAATTCACGGAAGGCTTCGAGACGCCTGATTTGCAGGAGGCCAGGGCGTTGATGGAGACCCTGACCGATTATCCGGTCGCAAAACGCGCCAAGCGGAAAAAAACCGAAACACGGGCGTAAGCTGCGGGCATTTCGCGGCGCCAAATTAACGCGTACGTTCAGCGCCGTTGCTAACAGCAAGGTTAGGAATCGTATCGTGCTCGACGAATGGGTCCCTTTCCGGAGCGACAACGCCACGGCTCGACTGCGCGTCATCGGGTTTCCGCACGCGGCAGGCAACGCCCTCTTCTATCGATCGTGGCGGACGTACATGCCCTCGATATCGATTTCTGTCCCATAGAACTGCCTGGTCATGGCCAGCGCATCGGGGAGATGGCGGTCACGCATCTGGACACCCTGGTGCCTACCCTGCAAGCCGTCCTCGAGCCGTTGTTGACGATCCCATTTGCGTTTTTCGGTCACAGTACGGGCGCGTGCATCGCGTTTGAGGCCGCTCGCGTGCTGCGCGCTATCGACGGGCGGTCCGCCACGCATCTGTTCGTGTCAGGGCGCCCGGCGCCCGGCCGTGCGATCGGACATCGCTCGATCCATTCGTTGTCCGACCAGGACCTAGTGGCCGCGTTGGTCCGGTACGGCGGCACGCCCTCCATGGTGATGGAGCGAGCCGATTTGCTGGCCGCAGTCCTGTCTACGCTGCGAAGCGACCTTGCGCTGGTCGAAAGTCATCGCCCGGCTGCGGGAACGCGCCTGACATGCCCGATCACTGCCTTCGGGGGCGTCGATGACACGATCGACAGCGTCTCCTTGCAGGCCTGGAGCGAGTACACCGCCGCGAGCTTCCGCGTCCGGATGTTTCCTGGCGGTCACTTTTATCTTTCCGAAGTCGGTCGGGCACTCGTTGACGAGATCGTCAGAGATCTCTGTCCTGCGGAAACCCTGCAGGCGCCGCGGCTCGCCGGAGCAGCAATATGAGGTCGTCTGCGTCCGCTCCGCGATTCCTGGGCGAGGGCGACATTCACATATGGCTGGCGCGGCTCGTCGAGGACGAAGACTGCACGGAGAAGTTTGTCTCTCTTCTCGATCGGCGGGAGGCCGCGCGCGCTGCCCGCTTTTTGTATAAGCGGCGTCGGATGCACTTCGTTCAGTCGCACGGAATCGTGCGGCGGATCCTGCCGGATATGCCGGTGTCGGCGACCCCGCCGACCTTGTGTTTAGGCGCTCCCGCTTAGGCAAGCCCAGACTGGTTGCGCCGGCGGCCGCATCTCGCCTCCACTTCAGCCTTTCGCATAGCGGAGATTGCTGCATCCTGGCGGTGAGACTTGGACAGCCGCTGGGAATAGATCTCGAACAGCTGCATGATCTGCCGCAGGCCTTCCACATCGCGCGCCGCAATTTCACGGCGGCAGAAACACGAATGCTTGCCGGTCTGCGCGGCGACGCCCGGCGCGACGGTTTCTTTGCGCTGTGGACCCGGAAGGAAGCCGTCGTCAAGGCGATGGGCGCGAGCCTCGCTGCCAACATCGGCCGCATAGAGTTCGCGCCCGATGGTGCCGGACACCTTGCCTCGCTCGACGGCGATCGATCACGCACCCGCGGTTGGTTCGTTCTCGGCCTGGATGTCGAACCCGGTTATGTGGCTGCGCTGGCCACGGCGCGCCCGTTCCGGGGCCTGCAGCATTTCATTTGGAGCGGGTCACGCCCCGCGCCCGACCCGATCGCCGAGACCGCGCGAAAAGTTTGAATGAAATCTGGGATTCTAGGTTGTAAAATGATTGGTTATAGACTAGAAGTAGAGTTCCGCTTTCTGCGATTACAGGGCGCAGGCAGCATCTATGATGCTGCCGGTACTAAAGGCTGGGTTGATGAGCAACGAGGGCGAACGATGGCACCGAGGACAAGTCTTACGCTTCTCCCGCCGGCGATATGGCGAAGTTGCTGGCCGCGATCGAAAAGCTTCAGAGCGAGGTCGCGGACATCAAAAAGAAGGTAGACGGGAAGAAAGAACCGAAAAAGAATACGATAGCGAGCTGGCTCTCGCGGCGGCCCTGGCGCCGCTCTGCGGCCTATCGGCCTTCGGCTTCGGCAGCTCGCTGCTCCTGCCCTTCGGTTTGCGGCTCGCCGCTGCCCGCGCGCTGGTGCTTCATCGTGCCTTGGACCGCGCCGCCACGATCACCAAGGAATTGGCCAAAGCGGGTGACGAGAGCCCGCCCACCTCCGACGACGGCATGCATATCTTGAAGTGGTTTTTCTCGCGGTCGCCGGAGGAAAAGACGGCCATGTTCGAGGCGTTGAAAAGCGGCTGGACAAACAAATGACGTCGCGCGGTTCTCGTTCGATCAATCGTGTGCAGCCCACATGCCGGATAAAGTACGCGTGAGTCGAAAATGCGCGATGAGCGCCACTGGCTGATCCATCGCCTGCGCGGCTGGGGGCAACGACCAGCTTTGATATGGCGCGACGAAGCGTGGTCATATGACCAGCTTTGCGACGCCGTCGACCGTTGGCTCGCCGAGTTGCTTCGGCGTGACATTCGTCCGGGCGGCACGCTTGCCATCTGTGGTGATTACTCACCCAACCTTTGCGCGTTGCTCGTTGCCGCGTTGCTCAACCGCAACATCGTGGTCCCGCTGGCCGCTGCCACCGCCCGGAGCTGGAACCAGATGATGGACATAGCCGAGGTCGAATTCATGATTGAATTCGACCACGGCGACAACTGGCAGCTCTCGGAGCTCGGTCGTGAGGTCACGCATCCGCTGCTTCGGCAGCTCAGCGGGTCGTGGCGCCCCCGGTCTCATTCTGTTCAGTTCCGGGTTCCACCGGACAGAGCAAGGCGTCCGCACTCGAATTCAACAGCCTGCTCGAGAAATTCCGAACCCCTCGATCCGCGCATCGCACGCTGATCTTCCTTCAGCCCGACCACATTGGTGGCATCAACACCTTGGCCCATGTGCTGTGCAACGGCGGCACGCTGGTCCCGGCACCGGAGCGCACAGCCGAAGCGGTCTGTTCCGCCATCGCGGCGCACCGGATCCAGCTCCTGCCGACCACGCCCACTTTCCTGCGCATGCTTTTGATATCGGATGTGATCAAGCGGCACGATCTCAGCTCGCTCGAGATCGTCACCTACGGCACCGAACCGATGCCGACGAGCACGCTTGAGGCCATCCGCGAAGCCCTGCCGCGTGTCCGTTTCAAGCAAACCTATGGACTGTCGGAGCTCGGCATCATGCCCACGCAATCGCGCGGCTCGGATCGCCGTGGCTCAAGCTTGGCAACGCCGGCTTCGAGCACCGCATCGTCGACGGTGTGCTGTGGCTCAAATCGCAATCGGCCATGCTCGGATATTTGAACGCTCCCTCGCCGTTCAACGAAGAGGGTTGGTTCAACACGCAGGATGTCGTGGAGGTCGACGGCGATTACGTTCGCATCGTGGGCCGCAAGTCGGAGTTGATCAACGTGGGCGGCGAGAGAGTTCATCCCACCGAGATCGAGAATGTCCTGCTGCAACTCGAAAATGTCAGGGACGTGACCGTGTTTGCGAAGCCGAATGCGGTCACCGGGCGGGTGGTTGGGCGAAAATTACGCCGGTCGCGCCTGAAGACCCGGAGATGCTCAAGCAGCGCGTCCGCGCTTTCTGCCAGGCGCGTCTTGAGCGGTTCAAGGTGCCCGCGGCGATAGAGATCTTGGACGCCGATCATCACGGTGATCGATTCAAGAAAGTACGCAGTTCCGTCGCATGCTGATGAACCAGAAGCTCGGTGCGGTTTCCCGCGATCGAGGCCAAAGCCGCGCAGGCACCGCCACCAGAAACGTAGTGCTTGTTACCGGCGGCAGCCGCGGCCTGGGCGCCGAGCTGGTGTCGGGATTCCTGGCAAGGCGATACGCGGTGGCGACATTGAGCCGGACCAAAACGGCGTTCATCGAGCAAATGCTGCAAGGGCCGCGAAAAAGGAATTTTGCTGGTCGGCGATGGATGCTCGCGATGGCGAGGCGCTGCGCGGCTACGTCACGGAAGGTGGCCGAGCGATTTGGCCGGATCGACGTTCTCGTCAACAACCTGGGCATGGCGGTCGAGGGCGTTCTGCCGACCATGCGGACACGGGATATCGGCGAAGCCGTGGAGGTGAATTTGACCGCGGCGCTCGTGCTGTCACAGGCGTGTTCGCGGGTGATGCTGCGGCAGGGTCGCGGATGCATCGTCAATATCTCGTCCGTGAATGCCGTTCGTGGACATGCGGGCGTCGCGGTCTACAGCGCGACCAAGGCCGGGCTGGACGGCTTGACCCGCAGCCTGGCCCGCGAACTCGGACCCCGCAACATCCGCGTCAACTCGGTCGCGCCCGGCTATTTCGAAAGCGACATGGTGAAGGGGCTGACCGAGGAACAGAAGCAGCGCATCGTCCGCCGCACGCCGCTCGGGCGGCTGACCAGCGCCGGAGGACGTCGCGAACGCCGTCTATTTCCTGGTCTCCGAACAGGCGGCCTTCATTACCGGGCAAATTCTGGTGGTGGATGGAGGGATCACATGCTGAAACCGAGCACGCCGGCGCAGATCGAGAGCGGTCGTGCACGAAAGATTCGGGCGGTCCTACTGGAACGGTTTGGTCAGGTGCGCGCGTTTGGTGGAACGGACAAGCTCAACGCGACGCTGGGACTGAGCTCGCTCGATCTGGCATTTCTCGTTGCCGAGCTTGAGGCCGAGTTCGGTGTAGATCCCTTCGCCAAAGCGGTCTCGATCACCAACGTTCGGTCCGTCGATGATCTCGTGCGCGCATACTGCGACGCCATCTTCGGCGGCGACAAGCTGCACGCGGAAGATGGTGATCTGGCCGCGGCGATGCAGCGTGCGGCCAGTCGGCAGGCACGAAGAGCGCGCAAGTGACGGCAGCGGGATCATCAGGCATTGCGATCATCGGCATGGCGTGCCGCTTTCCCGGCGCCGCGGATCCCCGGACCTATTGGCGCAACCTGTGCGAGGGGATCGAGTCGGTCAGCGTGCTGACCGACGATGAGCTGGCAGCGGCCGGCGTATCATCCGAGCTGCTGCAGGACCCGTCCTACGTGAAAGCCGCCTCGGTTCTCGCCGACTTCGACCAATTCGATGCGGCCTTCTTCGAATATTCGCCGGCGGAAGCGCGCCTGATGGATCCGCAGCAGCGGCTGCTGCTGGAAGTCGCCTGGGAGGCATTCGAGGATGCCGGTTATCGCGTGGGTGGCGCGGTGCGCCCGGCTCGGCGTTTTCGTGGGAGCGGGCGGCGTGGTGAGCAGCTACTTCCTCGATCGGCTGGCGTTCTCGGACGAGCTGCCGGGCCAGACCGGCAGCCTGGCGCACATCGGCAATGACAAGGATTTTCTGAGCACGCGGATTTCCTACAAGCTCAACCTCACCGGACCGAGCATCAACGTGCAGACGGCGTGCTCGACATCGCTGGTCGCGGTGCACCTGGCCTGCCAAGCCATCCTCGCCGGCGAGTGTGATCTGGCGATCGCCGGGGCAGCAACGGTTCGTGTGCCCCAGCGCGTTGGCTATGTCAGCCGAAAGGGCGACATTCGCTCGCCGGACGGACATTGCCGCGCGTTCGACGCCGAGGCGCAGGGCACGATTTTCGGCAGCGGCGTCGGCGCGGTTCTGCTGAAGGACCTGCCCGCCGCCATTGCCGACGGCGACAATATCTATGCGGTGATCCGAGGATCGGCGATCAATAACGATGGCGCCGAAAAGGTGAGCTATACCGCCTCGAGCGTAGCGGGCCAGACCCGGGCCATGCTTGAAGCGATGCTGCTCGCGGATGTCTCGCCTGCCGACCTTGGCTATGTTGAATGTCACGGCACCGGAACGATCGTCGGCGATCCGTTGGAGATCGATGCGCTTACCCGGGCGTTCCGTGCTCGGACGGACCGGAGCGGTTTCTGCGCGATCGGTTCGGTGAAGACGAATGTCGGACACCTCGAGCAGACGGCGGGCCTTGCCGCCCTGATCAAGGTCGCCTTGACGCTGAAGAATGGAAGAATCCCTGCAAGCCTCAATTTTAGCAAGCCAAATCCGAAGATCGACTTCGCGTCAGGTCCATTCTTTGTCAACACCGAGTGCCGGGACTGGCCGGCGGATCGCCCTCGGCTCGCCGCGGTCAATTCATTGGGCCTGGGCGGGACCAACGCCTTCGCGGTGCTCGAGCAGGCGCCGCCGCCGGCGGGTTTGGTGGCACGGGATGAGCCGCCGCTCCATCTATTCGTGCTTTCTGCCCAGACCCGGCGGCGTTGCGCGCATCGATCGAGCGTCACCATGCTTGGCTCGACGGGCCAACCCGACGCCAATCTTGCCGACATCTGCTACACGCTCAGCAGTGGGCGAAACCATTTCGCGCATCGTTTTGCGACCGTCGTCGCGAGGCATCGCGCCGTTGCGGGCGGCGCTCGCCGCGGAGCTGCAAAGGAGCGCTGCGGATGATGGGAAGCCGGCGAGCGGATCGCGGCGGCTCGCCTTCCTGTTTTCCGGACAAGGCTCCCAGCACGCCGGCATGGCTGCCGAACTCTACCGCTATCAGCCGGTGTTCAGGCGGGTGGTTGACCGCTGCGCCGCGCTGCTGCGCGATCGGCTGGAACGGCCGCTGCTGGATGTGCTGTTCGCACAAAATGACGGCACCGATGCGATCCATGAAACCGCATACACCCAGCCTGCCTTGTTCGCCGTGCAAGCCGCCTTGATAGAGCTGTTGCGGTCGTGGGGCATCGTTCCCGACGTCGGTGCTGGGCCACAGCGTCGGTGAATTCGCCGCCGCCTATTGTGCGGGAGTCCACACACTCGATGATGGGATGTCGCTGATCGCCGAGCGCGGGTGCCTGATGCAGGCCCTGCCGCGCGATGGCGCGATGGCGGCCATTTTCGCGGATGAAGCACGGTCGCCGCATCGATCGGCAAAGCCGAGAGCATCGCTATCGCGGCGGTGAACGCGCCGCACAACACCGTCATCTCCGGCGACCGCGACGCCGTCACGGCGATCGCATCCCATTTTGCAGCGCGCGGCATTGGATCCCAATTGCTGACGGTCTCGCATGCTTTCCATTCGCCCCTGATGCAGCCGGTGATCGACGAGTTCCGGCGCATCGCCGGGACCGTTCCGGCGCGCGCGCCGCAGATCACCTGGATATCGACGACATCAGGCGCAGCGTTCACTGCGCCCCCGATGCGGACCATTGGTGCTGTCATGCGCGCCGAGCCGTTCGTTTCCAGCAAGGCATGCAAGCTCTGGTCGAGTCCGGTGTCGGGGATTTCATCGAGGTCGGCCCGGGCAACGCGCTGCTTGCCCTCGGACAACAATGTCTCGACGGCCGCCACGCTTGGCTCGGCTCGCTCGGCAACAAGCGTCGGAGCGACCTTGGCGAGATTCTGACCAGCCTCGGCGAGCTCTACATCCGTGGCTATGAGGTCGATTGGGATGGCTTCAATGCACCTTATTCCCGGCGTCGGGTCTCGCTGCCTACTTATCCGTTCGATCGCCGGCGTTACTGGTTGGACGACGACGCCGGAGCGCAATCGCGCGTTTCATCTGCCGCCGCCACGACCATGGCCGGCCGACGGCTGCGGTCGGCTTTGCCGAGACTCAATTCGAGAGCGCCTACAGTCTGACCCGCTTCGAATACCTCGGCGACCACCGCATCTACGGCATGCCGGTCTTGCCGCTGACGGCCGGACTCATGGCCTTGCGCGATGCGGCGCGCCAGCACTTCGCGACCGACGATGTGGTGCTCGCCAACCTGCAATATCGCGAGGCGCTGATCCTGCCGGAAGCTGGCGAATGCATCGTGCAGTCCATCTCTCACGCCGGTCGACGATGCAACGGCGGAGTTTCGATTGACCAGTACCGAAGCGGACGCGGCCGAGGACTGGCGAACGCACATGGCCGGCATGGCGCGGAACGAGGCGTGGGAGGAGGGGAATGGATCTGTTTCGACCCTCGATCAGGTCAAGCTCCGCTGTCGCAACCAGGTTCCGGCCGAGCTTTATTACAAATCCCTGCACGGTACCGGTCTGCAATATGGTCCGTCGTTTCGCGCCATCCAGGAACTCTGGCGCGGCACCGATGAGGCGCTGACGCGGGTGCGACTGCCGCCGCACGTTGCCGTGGATGGTGTGGAGGCTCTGCATCCCGCGCTGCTCGATGCCTGCCTGCACGTCTACCCCGCGCTGATCGAGGACTACGGCAGCTTCGAGCACGCGCCGCAGGCGTTGCGCCACCACCTACCTGCCGATCGGCATCGAGCGCTTCCGCAGCAATCGCCCGGGCGCGCGCGAGGTCTGGGCGCATGCCGTGCGGCGATCGGCGCAGGACGATCCGCAAACGGTCACCATCGATATTGCCGTCTACCGCGAAGACGGGAGCCGGGCGGCGACGCTCGAAGGCCTGTCGCTCAGGCAGTTGTCCCGCAGGCGTTGGCCCCGGGTGCCGCTCAGGGTAGACCGGATTGGCTCTACCTGCTGCAATGGGTCGAGCGGCCACAGCTCAACGGGCCACCGGCGCAGCGAACCCCGGACGAGCCGTCCGCCTGGCTCATCCTGGCCGACCAGGGCGGCGTCGGGGTGGCGCTTGCCGACAAGTTGGCCGATCGCGGCGACATGTGTCGTCTCGTTTCGGTTGCAGATGTCGTCGGCCACGACAGCATGTGCGCTTGGAGCCCGGACGATCTGGTGAAGCCGTTTGCGGCACTCCTGGCCGAAGCACCAAGCGATCCGTCCCGTTGCGCGGGGTCATCGACCTTTGGCCGCTCGACGTGACCACCGGCTTCATGACGGCGAGCGAACTCCAGGACTCGCAGAAGATCGTCACCGGAGCCGCGCTTGCGCTATTTCGGGCCATGGCCGAAGTGCCGGCACATCCGGGCGTCGCTCCTCGCATCTGGCTGGTGTCGCGCAATGCGATCCCGGCCTTGCCCGCCGATCCGCCGGTGGAGGTGGCGGCCGGCGGCCTGTGGGGGTTGGGGCGCAGCGCAGCGCTGGAGCATCCGCGCAACTGGGGCGGTCTCGTCGATCTCGAGATCGGCCGGACAATCTTCGCCCTCCAACGATGCCGCTGCGCTGCTGCGGGAGATGCTGAACGGCGATGGGGAAGATCAGGTCGCGTTACGGGCCGGTCGCAGATTTGCCGCGCGTTTTGTTCGCGGGGACGTGCCGCCCGCGGCAAATATCCCGTTCGATATCGAAGGCCACTATCTGATCACCGGCGGACTTGGCGCGCTCGGGGTCGAAGTGGCCAAATGGTTGGCCGCGCGGCACGGTGTCAAGCATCTGCTCCTCGTCAGCCGGCGCGGCGAAGAGGATCCGAACACGGCGCCCGTGCGGCGCGCACTCGCGACGCTCGGCGCCGATGCCGTTATTCTCAAGGCCGATGTGACCAGCGAACAGGATGTTCGCGGTCTGCTGGCGTGGATCGAGCAATCGGGTCGGCCGCTCAGGAGTCTGTCACTGCGCGGGATTGCTCGATGACGGAATCATCGCGCAGATGGATTGGCAGAAATTCGACCGGGTCGCCGCGCCCAAGGTCGCCGGCGGTTGGCTGCTGCACGGAATACACCCGCGGGCTCGACCTGACTCATTTCGTCGTGTTCTCCTCGATCTTGAGCCTGATCGGATCGGCAGGACAGGCCAATTACGCCGCCGCCAATGCCTTCCTCGATGCCCTGGTCGCGCGTCGCCGCGGTGAAGGCCTGCCCGGGCTCGCCTTGAACTGGGGGCCGTGGGATGAAACCGGCCTGGCGACGGTCTCGGGCGACAAAGGGCGCGCGATCTGGCGCGCGCGCGGCACCGAATACATTCCAGCCGACATCGGGCAAAGGCGCTCGATCTGCTGGCGGGAAGTGGCGCCGCCCACGCGGCGATTACGCTCACGCAATGGCCGATCTTCTTCCAGCAGTTCACTCGCGTTCCGCCCCTCTATGGCAGATTGCAGGAAGAGGTCGGGGCCGGCAGGCCGGCCTCCGGCCACGCGGGGATGCCGCTGCATTGAGGGAACGCCTGAAGGAGGCGTCCGCCGGCGAGCGTCGCGAGCTGTTGATCGCGTTCGTTCGTCAGCAGGCGATGAAGACCTTGGGCATCACCGATACGATCGATGCGAGCCGTCCGTTGCGCGAGCTCGGGCTCGATTCCCTGATGTCGGTCACCTTGGTCAATCGACTGGAGTCGGTTCTCGGCATCAGGATTTCAACCGTCAAGCTGATCAAGGGACCGAGCATCGCACAGGTGGTCGATGACATCCTGCCCGATCTGAGTGTCGGCGAAGCAAAGGCCGCGGAGACCGCGTCCGCCGTGCTTGCGGCGGCGCCGGCGGAGGGGCGGGGCGCTGGCTCGTCACCGGCGGCCCGCGTGCCGCGCCGCGCTTGCGTCTGTTCTGCTTTCCGTTCGCCGGCGGCGGCTCCGCCGTTTATCACAACTGGGCAAAATCGCTGGACCCGACCATCGAGGTGGTGGCGATCGAGCCACCCGGTCGGCTCGGCCGCATCGGCGAAAAGCCGGTCGCCAATCTCGACGAGATTCGTCGAGCATTTGGTGACCGAGATGCAAGACGTTCTTGATCGGCCATTCGCGTTCTTCGGACATTGTCTCGGCGGCCTGACCATGTATGAGACCGCGCGCAGGCTCATTCATCGGACGGGATCGCGGCCGGCCCACTTGTTTGCGTCGGGGGCGAGACCACCGGATCGAATATTGGATCTCGGGACGTTCGAAGAGCAGCTCACTCGCGATCTGCTCAAGCTGGCGGAATTTAGAATTCATCTTGCGCCATATGCTCAGCCCGACGACGTTTTCGCCGAGCTCATCCGCCATTTCAACATCCAGGCGACCGAGCAGCTGCTCGATGACCCCGAGCTGCGGCAGCTGATGCTGCCGGTGATCCGCGCGGAATTCGAGATGGCCCTCAACTATGATTTCGTCGAAGAGCCCCGTGGGATATTCCGATTACCTGTTTCGCGGGCCTCGACGACCCTTACGTCTCCCGCGACCATGCGCTCGGCTGGGGGCGCTTCACCAATTCGCGGCTGCAGGTTCATATCAGGCAAGGCGCCCATTTCGCCGTGGTCGAGGACGTGGCCTTCATCCACGGTGTGATCAACAGGGAGCTGTCGGGAGTTGTTGGTTGATGGCGCAGCGTGCAGTCTAACCGTCCTGTAAGCTGCGAACGGCTCAAGCGCGGATGGCGCGTACGGACGGCGACACCAGTTCAAAGGGGTGAACATGGAATCTACGCCAGCGAATACGTCACCAACTGAGCGCAATAATGGGGACAACCCCAAGCTCGATCGGGTTTTGTGTCTGGGCGGCGGAGCCACCAACCTCACGCTGATGTCGGGCGCCCTGTACACGCTGAATCAAGCCGGGCTGCATGAGCCCGGCCGTGGACCGAACGTCATCACGATGGCTGGAGCCGGGGCCGTGGTCGGGGCTGCATTATCTGGCTCCGAAGGGACTCAAAAACAACGTGCGCTTCAGTTTGGAAGCACTCGAGAACACGATAAATCTCGGTGTCTCCGATGCCATCTATGAAGCGTTTCCGATCAATTACAAGGTTTTCACGAAAGGTGGCCCTTCCGCCGACCTCTTCAACGAATTCTGGTCAAGCTTGCCCGAGGTGCGGGAGGCCATGCATCAATCCGGAACAAGCGACGATGAAGCACTCCTGGCCGACTCGCTGCTGTTCGCGGGGGCCGCGATGTGTCCCACGGATGTCAGCTTCTTCAGCGAAGGGGTCTGCGGGCATTCCCGGTTTCTCGAGGAGTTCATCGATTTCGAGGCGTTGCAGCGCGTCGATCCCAACGACATCGCAATCGAGATTAACGCCTTCTGCATCGAGGACCACGAAGCTTGTGGATTTCACCAACTACAGAATGCGATTCGGACGGGGTCCCTGCGAAAGATAGCAAGGGAAGGTACATTCCGCAGGCCATTACCCCGATCATTTGAGAGCCGCGTTGGCCTTTCCTTTCCTCCACCCGCCGTACAAATTGGACGACAAGCATTACTTCGAGGGCGCGGCGATTCAGTGCCTCAACGACTACACAATTGAGGACGCCAAACGGATCGAGTGGGTGCTGGTGCTCGACCCATTGCGAAAAAATATGATCGGCATGCCGCAGAATCTATGGGACGCGTTCGCGCTGTCCATCCTGATGCCCACGGTGGGTCTCACCGAGCTTGGCCGGCTCATATTGGAGTCCAAGAATGGATTCCTTCACTCCGGTCTGGCTCAGACCGACGAATTTGCGGCCCTTGCCGAGAAATTGAAACAGCTGTCAGCAAGCCAAAACCGAAAGCTGAATCCGTTCGAGCTCATGGTGCTCTTGGCGGACCGGGCCACGCCAAACAAGAAGGAACCAAGCGAGCTGTATGGTGCGGAATTCCACATTCCCGACGACAAGGTGCGCGCCGCTTGGGGCTGGTCGCGATCGAGCATGAAGGATTTGTTCAGCATAGGAAAAGAAGCGGGAACGCAGCTGGCGATCGAGATGTACGGTAAGAAGCATATCGGACTGAAAGGCGTCAGCGCCCCATAATGGCGTCGATCCGCCGGGTTCCCGACCTGTCCACGCAGTGCCAGGCGATCATCGAGGGTCTTTCGGCGGGCGGGAATTAGCGCCAGTCGCTCGTGGTCGTTCGGGGCCCGAGCGGCGCTCGCGCTTTCAGCGCACCCCGGAATAACGGGTGCCCGCCCTACCCATGCTTCCTCGCTGTGACGGCTGCGACCGCGCCGCTTTCTCCGCCAGCGCAGACGAGAGCGTTGCAGGCGCCAAGGCGGGCCGGACATCGCGTCGCGCCGTGACGCCGGAACTCGGCGAATTCGAGAGCAAGAACCGGAACGACAGAACCCGCGGATCGCGCTCCAATGGCGGCTCGAATTGTTCAGGAGGAATGACCATGAGCTTCCGTATCACCGGGCTGCCGGCGGAACGTTTCGCCCATCTGTTCGCGCTCTCGGACCCGGAACTGGCCGCGCAAGGCGCCGTGCGCCGAACCGCCGACGGGCGCATGCCCGGTTATCCGTGCCGCGTCAGCCTCACGGATTCCCACGAGGGCGACGAGCTCATCCTCGTCAACTACGAGCACCATGGGGTCGATTCTGCCCTATCGCATGCGCTTCGCGATCTATGTCCGCGAGGGCGACACGACGCTATGACGCGATCGACGCGGTGCCCGAGCAGTTGCGCATCCGCACGCTCGCGGTTCGCGCCTTCGACGTCGATGCCATGATGACCGGATGCGAACTGGTCGACGGCCGTGAGCTCGAGGCCGCCATCGCGCGGCTGTTTGCGAATCCGAAGGCGGCCTACCTGCACGTCCACTTCGCCGCCCCTGGCTGCTATGCCGCGCGTGTCGAACGCGCCTGAGCCGGGAACTTGTCAGCGTGCGGCTGCGACCTCGCGCAGGCGCATGCTACTTGGTCTTCGGCTTGCCGGCGGCGCCAGCGCGACCGCGGCCTCGCTGGTGAGCAGCAGGAACGTGAGCGTCTCCTGCAGATAGAGGCGGACGGCGGCGTCGGTGTGGCTCAGATAGCCGATGGAGACGTCCTGCCCGATATGCAGGTCGAAGTCGCCGCCGCGGGTGGTCAGCACGAAGCCGCCGGCGATGGCGGGCGCCCAGATGATCTCGTCGTTGACCAGCCGCTTGACGTGCTCCAGCACCGGGTAGCCGTGGTCGCTGGTCTCGGCCAGCGCGGTGTAGGCGTCGGCGCCGAACAGCGCCACATAGGGGCCGTTGACGCCGACGAGACGCAACTGGCTCAAGGCCTGGGCGATCGCGTCCGGGTAGTCGCGCACGTCGGCCGGGAGCGTCATCGATCGGATTGCTGGTCCCCTGGCGGATGCCCTCGATGCCGGCGGCGGCGTAGCCCTCGAAGATGGCGCGGTCCTCGGCGAAGGCGATCTGGCGCGCGGCGTCCTTGGTCGGCTGCCAGTCCGGAGTCGTTGGCGCCGCGCTCGACGTCGTCGATCGCCTGGCGATCGAGCTCGAACGGAACGCGCAGCTCGACCAGCGCCTTCACCTCGCGCTGCCGCGCGATGATGCCATCCCCCGGCGCTTTGATGCTGCGCAGGTGGCCGGTGCCGACGGCGGACAGCCCGGTGCCGCCCGGCGCATGCACGTCGACCACGCGCCGTCCGGCGAGGTAGCGCTTGAGCGTGCGCGACGCCTCTTCCTCGATCTGCGCCCAGGCCGCATCGGAAATGGGGGCAAGCTCGCGATGCAGGTTATTCATGTCGGATGTCTCCTTTGAGGGAGCCGATGCCGAGCGAACCGTCGCTCGGCGACGCAGGCGATGGTGATGGCTCGACCGCCGCCGGCGCAGCTGGAGGCGTCACAACCTCCGGCTCGGCGTCTTGCACGGCCTCCAGGAATGTCGCGGACGGCACGAAGAACAGGCTCCCGGTGACGGCGCGGCTGAAGTCGAGCAGCCGGTCGTAGTTGCCGGGCGGGCGGCCGACGAACATGTTCTCGAGCATCTGCTCGATGGTGCGGGGCGAGCGGCTGTAGCCGATGAAATAGGTGCCGAATTCACCTTCCGCGGCGCGACCGAACGGCATGTTGTCGCGCAGGATCTTGATCTCTTTTCCGTCCTCGACGATCGTGGTGAGTTCGCTGTGCGCCGAGGTCGGCTTGACGGCGTCGTCCAGTTCGATGTCGGACAGCTTGGTGCGGCCGATGATGCGTTCCTGCGCCTCCGTCGGCAGCGCATTCCAGCCGTCGAGATCGTGCAGATATTTCTGCACGATGACGTAGCTGCCGGCGGCGAAGGCCGGGTCCTCCGCGCCGATCAGCACGGCGTCGATCACCGCCTGGCCGCGCGGATTTTCCGTCCCGTCGACGAAGCCCAGCAGATCGCGGTCGTCGAAGTAGCGGAAGCCGTGCACCTCGTCGACCGGCGAGACCGCGTCGCCGATCCGCGCCATGATCTGCGTCGCCATCTCGAAGCACAGGTCCATGCGCTTGGCGCGGATGTGGAACATCAGGTCGCCGGGCGTCGAGACCGCATGGCGCCCGCCGGCGCGGATCTCCCGGAACGGATGCAACTCCTTCGGCCGCGGCGGCCCGAACAGGCGGTCCCACGCCTCGGAGCCGACCGCCATGACGCAGGACAGGCCCGCTTCGATGTCGCGAAATTCCACCGCGCGGAACAGGCCGGGCAGGTCGCCGCAGAATGAGCGCACGGTCGCGCGATGGTCCGGCCCGGGCTTGACCGTCACGATCATGAAGATCGCGGCACGGGTGAGCGGCGCGGACACCGGCTGCGCGACGGCACGCACATCACCCGCCGCTTCGGGAGCGGTCATCGCATCGGACTCCATCGATGGCAGCCCCTGGCGGGTGCGCGGAATTTCGCTCGGTTGAAGACCGCGCCCGCGTCGCGTGCGCACGTTGGCCGCAAGATTACCATCGCCTGCCGACGAACGTCCATGCCGCCGGCGCATGCCGGATCGTGCGCTGCCAATGGATGCTCGACTCGTCCTGCCGTCCGCTGCGACCGGTCCGGCGCCCGGCCGACTGTTTTGTCTTTGCAGGACATCGAGCGGCTCTCGAGCGAACAGGGAGTGGCCCTTGCACGCTCCACCGGAAGAGGTATTTTTCGCGGATACGATCCCTGTATGGGCGCTGGCAGGGCCGAACGTCGCGGGCTGTTCGCTGCACCGGAGGGATAACACATGAGTCTGTTTCATCTGCTGTTCGGGTTCAGCGGACGCATCAACCGGGGCAAGTATTGGCTTGCGGTCGTGCTCTGGCTTGTCTTCTGGGTGATTGCCTTGCCGGTCTGCTTGTTGGCGGGCTTCGCCATCCTCGGCACAAATCTGGTCGATGGTCAGCTGCCGAGCGGCAGCGACTGGCTCGAGAAATCTGTCCGGATGGCCGTGGACTATGTGGTCTTGTTCATCATCTTCCTGACGTTGGTGAGCGTGAGCTGGATTTCGGCCTTCGCCATCGGCGTCAAACGGCTGCACGATCGCAACAAGAACGGATGGCTGATTGTTCTGTTTTATGTGGTGCCATCCATTCTCGCGGGTATCGCGAACGCATCCGAGCAGCGCCGTGGCTCTCGTCCTTGCTCGGGCTCGCCTCTTTCGTCATCTCGATCTGGGGCCTGGTGGAGCTTGGCTTCCTGCGCGGGACTGTCGGCCCCAACCCGTATGGGCCCGATCCACTGCAAGCGCCCGCCGCCGCCGCCGGCGTCCATTGCGCCCGCATCCGCCGGTCCCTGAACGCCAGCCGTGCGGCGAGCTGCGGTTGCCAGGCGATAATGCCGGGCGGATGCCTGGCCCCAGGAATTGGGCGATAATGCCTGGCCTCGGGGTGAGCCCGTGACCGTTGCAAGGTCGAGGTCAGCGGAGATGTGGTGACGTTCTACGACAAGGACGGTTCGGGCCTGCGCTATACGCTGTTGATCCAAAGAAACTTTAGCGCGTGGACTCATTTCGCAGCCATGCTGCGCCGCTGCTGTCCCGGTTCCGACGTCCGTTGCGGTACGCGTTCGTACGAACATCGGAATCAACTGCAGCTATATGATTCCAGAGTGGCTTGCTAAAGCCCGCCGAGATTGCGGAATTTCTGCACGCGCTTGCCCTGCACCTCGGCGGAGTAGACGTTGCCCTTGCTGTCGATGCCGATGAAGTGGAGGTTGTAGAACTCGCCGAGCTGATGGCCGACGCGGCCGTAGGAGCCCATCAGCTTGCCGTCGGCGCGATTGATCACGTGGAATTCGCCGTTCGGGTCGTCGACCACGAGGAGATAGGTCTGCGCCGCATCCGGCCACTTCACGATCGAGCCGATCGTGCCGGGCGCGCTCTCCTTCAGCACCGAGATTTCGCGCACGAAGGTCCCGTCCTTGCGGAACATCTGCATCCGGTTGTGGCTGCGGTCGCACACCAGCACCAGCCCGTCGTTGGTGATGGTGATGCAATGCACCGGATTGCCGAACTGCTGGGGCGGCGGCCCCTTCGGATCCCAGGTGATCTTCTCGTCGGTCGGCGGCTTGCCGTAGGCGCCCCAGTGCCGCTTGTAGGCGCCGGTCGCGGCATCGAACACGATGACGCGGTGATTGCCGTAGCCGTCGGCGACGAAGAGCTCGTTGGTCTCGCGATCGACCGCCATGTCGGCCGGACGGCCGAGGTGCGCGGTGTCGTTCGACCCCGTCGGCGTGCCCGGCTGGCCGATGCGCATGACGAACTTGCCGTCGCGGGTGAATTTGAAGATGTGCCCGCCGGTTTCGACATTGTCGCCGACCCACACGAAGTTGTTGTGGTCGACGTGGATGCCGTGCCCGTCGTTGCCCCACTTGTAGCCGGGGCCGTCGCCGCCCCAGCCCTGCACCACTTTGCCGGCCTGGTCGAATTCGATCACCGGCGGCGCCGGCACGCAGCATTTCACGTTCGAGGCCGTCGACGCGCGCTTTTCCCGGGCATCGAGCGAGCTTGGGCGCTGGTTGATCCAGATGTGGTCCTGCGCATCGACCGTGATGCCGCCGATGGTGCCGATGATCCAGTTGCTCGGCAGCGGCAGCGGCCAGGTCGGGTCGACCTGGAATTTCGGCGGCTCCGCCAGGGCCGGCCGCAGCAGTGCGGCGGCGACGAGGCCGGTCAAAGCAATCCTGCGGCCGATGCGCGGCATCAGTGCCTCCCATTTGGCTTATGTGAATGTTTTTGCCGTCAGACGCCCTGACCGGCTGCCGGGATGGAGGCTAACGGTACTCGTGGCCCGCTGGCAACTCATCGCTCGCATGCGTCGCCTCCGAGACGATGCGACCCTGCAAATCGCGTCGATGCTCGCTGCTGCAGCGAACTCTCAAGTCGCCGCCAAGCGACGACTTGTCGGATAGCCGGCTATCGCAATGGCAGCCCTATACCGCCTGCAGAGAATCTCCAGGCAATCTCCAAAGAGATTCAAGCTCGGCTTCAAGCCTGTCACCTCTTCTGCTGCTAAGCACTAGTGCCCCGAACCCGAAGTTCGCGCACACCGTGCGGCGAATACGATCGCGAACTTCGGGTTCAAAAGGGGCACTAGAATCATAGAGTTGCTAGTGGTCCGTGGATTCGAAGTTCGTATCTGAGCGTGCCGCGAGTGCTGACGAACTTCGGAATCGGACCACTAGAGCCACGCTGCGCGTGGCCGGGTCACGGCTAACGCACCTCCGCTCGGGCGAGAACCTTCGAAAGACCATGACAATGGCTAGGAGGTGGGTCGTCTAGGAGGGCGGGTCGTGGCGCTCCGACAACATCTCCATTCCTGGTGATCTGCAATTCGTGTCGGGCATGCCGGCTGAGATCCGCATCCGGACGCAGACCGCGCGCCGCTCGACGATCTGCTCAAGCCGATGCACGAGCAGATCGCGCACGCCCATCGTCGGGGACCGGTAGAAGGCTCGGGTCCGGTTCGCGGCACACCCCGAAAGTCCGCTCAGATGTTTTGACGACCAGGAAGCCCAACAACAGTCCCGACAAGAAGGGGCCCGCGGATGACATTCGCAGACATCACGCTTGCAGTGTTCACGTTCCGCAACAGCGTTCGCCTTGTGGGCTACATTCCCCAGATCGCCAAGGCGGTCAGGGACCAGAGTGGCGCGGAAGACATCGCTTTTGGGACGTGGGGCGCGACCTTCAAGCGGGCGGTTGGCTGGGTCGGACTCGTCTGCGCTCCGCTCTTCATTCTAGTATTCTTAGCAGTACCACCGGTAGGCCCATATATTGGCTCGGTCCTGATCAGTAACGTCATCCTCATATTAACTTTGTTGTCCGTTTTTGCAGGTTCATTGGCAGCAGGCCTGGCTGGCTTCGCGTTTTCTGCAATTTCGGGAGCGATGCTCTTTCACTGGCTTGCGCCGGTCCAAGTCGTGCCGTTGCTTCTCGCCTGCAGCATTACGACGCAACTGCTTAGCATCACAAAGCTCTGGGGCACGATGCGATGGCGTCAGTGCACGCCGTACCTCGTCGGCGGCTGTGTTGGCATCCCCGTTGGAGTCAAGCTGTTGCAGTATTTCAGTGCGTATGCCTTCGCGGCGGGATTTGGCATATTGTTGGTTTGCTACAGCGGCTTCATGCTTCTACGTCCACGTTTCACCATTCAGAGCGGCGGACGCCTTGTCGAAGTTGCTGCTGGCTTTGCCGGCGGTGTCACCGGCGGGGCGACCGCGTTTCCGGGCGCCATTCCAACGATCTTGTGCAACGTACGCGGCTTATCGAAAACGGAGCAGCGCGGCGTCGTTCAACCATTCATTTTCCTGATGCAGATCGCGACGCTCATCTATTTTTCTAAGCTCGGCATTCTGGGCTCGGTGACGTTGACAACCTATTTTTGGTGCTTGCCCGCGGTCGTCGCTGGAACATGGCTGGGGCTTCGTCTTTTTGATCGTATTGACGACACCAAATTTCGACGTGTCGTGCTGATTTTTCTGCTCATCTCAGGCGTTACCCTCGTGCTTTGACTGTCGCCCCCGGTTCGGCCGTGCTGAGCAGGTTTCCGTTGCGCGGTCGGCCGCGCGATCGCCGATCTCGTCCGGGTCATGAGTTGAAATTCGCGCCGAGCATCCGGCGTCCGCACGCAGCCGGAGAGCGCGGCCTATGTGACGCTGATATTGCAAAGCGAGTGTTGACAACGCAAGCCAGCCATTCTCGCGCGCATGGCGCCCACCCTTGCCGCGCTCTGGTCGCGACATACTTGCGCGTCCCCACCGCCTTCGCGTGGTGCGATCGCGGCAACGCTTCCGCGCGCGGGGCAGGGATGCGCTGCGCGCAATGTGCTGTTCGAATGCACGGCAAACCCGCCACGTGACATCCGGTCTTCCCGCCGGCGTCACGAAAATTTCGCAGAACAAGCGCGTGCGCGTCGGTGTTGACCGCGCGTGTGCTCGAAACCAACTTGGAGACTGATATGAAGACGATCGTACTGGTGCTTTCTCTCATCGCTTTGGCGGCCCCGGCCCAGGCCGCGCAGAAAACCCAATCAAGACACGACAGCCAGTCGCTCGAACAGAAGTGCCGCCAAATGGTCGGCAAGGAGCAGTACGAAGGCGAGGGGCGAAGCCACATCGGCCAGATGCAGGCGCAGCGCTTCAGCGACTGCATGATGGGCATGCCGAATTGATCTGCGCGCGCGCCGCGCACGCCCGCGCGCATCATCTGAACGTCCATCGGTGACAGGTGGGGCGCGACGACCATATCGTCTTCGGCCCCGCCTGTTTGCATGACGGCGGCGCAATACGCTCTGGCTCCAACCAGCGAGGCGCGGCGTCTTAGTCAAGACTGTGCCGGTCGCGTGCTACCATGGCCTTGCGGCGTTGGTGGGCTAGGCAGGGATAGTGGGGCGACCCAAGATCCTCCCCGATGCCGGCCATCGCCGCACTCGGTTTCAAGCGCACGCCGGGCCGCAACTGTTGCCGGTGCTCTAAAGCCCGGCAGGCTGGTTTGAGCCCAGTGTCAGGGGCTGACCAGAGGTCGCTAAGTTGCAGCGCAATCTCCGGCAGCCGCTGGCGGCGCTTGCTATGTGGCGAGCCGGGCGCTAAGCGGGTCGTGTCCCGGTATGCGCAGAGTCGGCACCGATGCGCGTGGACCGACTGCATGACACCGTCCGTTCGCGACGGTCCGGACCAGCGGTGCACCGCTTCGCTATCGCTCGCGCTGCACCGCATCCGGGACACGTCAGACCTTATCTTAGAGGCTGTGGCAGCCGTCCTGCGTCCGTTCGAACGGGAACCGCTTTAGTTCTTCGCCAGGAACGCGCGCGCCGCCGCGAGGTCGGGCCGGACGGTATCGGCGTTGCCCGCGAGCGTCGTGAGCTTCTGGTAGTAGTCCTTGGCTTTCGCCTGGTCGCCCAGGCGCTCGGCCGCCTTCCCGGCGCCGGCGATGGCGTTGAAGCGGTTCGGCTCCTTCTTGATCGTCGCTTCGAATGCGGCGAGCGCCTCGCGCGCCATCCCGCGCTCGAGCAGCATGATGCCGTAGAGTTCGCGCGCGGGCTCCGGCACTCCGGGCGTCACCGGGCTTTTCTCGGTCTTGTCCTCGGCATCGGCGGCGGCGCTCATGGCCTTGAGCGCGTCGTCAGGCTTGCCCTCGGCATCGAGCAGGAATGCGGTCGCGACCTGCCGCTGGATGTCGACCTGCTCCGCCCAATAGGCATCCTTGGCCTCGCGCAGCTTGTCGCGCAACTCGGCGAGCTTGGCGATGTCGGCTTTGGCCGCGTCCGGGTTGCCGGAGCGGGCCGCCCCAAGGCGCGCGCGAAATGCGTCATCGCCTGGACATGGGCGAACTGTGTCGGCCGCACCGGCAGCTCCGCCGCCCCCTTCCAGTCGGCGCGTTCCACCATGTAGCGCGCCGGCGAGGCGGCCAGCGCATACGGGCCGGGGAGACGTTCGGGTTCACGCCCGTGATCGCATTCATCTCGTCGATGACACCACGCGCTTTCGAGTCCTGCGCGAGCTGCAGATAGGCATAGACCATGTAATCCATGGCGTGCAGCTGGTCGGTGAACTCCTTGTCCGTCCTTTGCCGCGCGCGCAGCGGCCGTGTTGGAGCCGATCGATTCATTCCAGTAGCCGACGCGCGTGAAGATGTGGGAGGGCATGTGCTGCGCGTGCGGCGCGGCCGGCGCGATCTCGGAATAGCGCTTGGCGGCATCGATGCCTTTGTCCGCCAGGGCCGGAGAGTCGTAGAGATGGATCAGATAGTGGGCGACGCCCGGATGCCGCGGCTGGCGCTTGAAGATCTGCTCCAGGATGGCCGCGCCCTTGAGCTGGTTTGAATAGGTCTTGTCGTTGGGCGAGGCTCCGACGTTGAGCGTGATGGCGTAGAACAGCTGCGCTTCGTCGTCGGCGGGATTGCGCTGCGCCACCGTCTCCATCGCCTTGAGATAGGACTGCACCCGCGCGCCATGCGCGATCTTGTCGTAATCGGTATAGAACACCAGCAGCGCGTCGATGAAATCGCGCTCGCGTTCGGTCTTGGCGCCGACCGCCTTCGCCTTCTGGATGGCGGCAAGCCCGAGCGGGAGGTTGGGCGCGGGCGGCGGGTTATGCGGGTTGTTGAGCAGGCTCAGCGCGATGCCCCAATACGCGATTCCGCATTCGGGATCGGCCTTGAGCGCCTCCTCGAAGATCTCCTTGGATCTGCGGTACCAGAACGAATGCTGGTAGCGCATGCCGCGGTCGAACCGCCGCTGCGCGGTCTCGTTGCACGAGGTCGCGAAATGAACGGTGCCGAACCGCTGGTCGGTCTCTTCCTGGCCCCAGGCCGTCTGCCCGCATGAGATGCAAGCCGTTGCGGCAACGGACATGGCCGCTGCTGACCACAGGCCCAATTTCGATGTCATAGCCGAGCTCCCTTGTTTGGCGACGTCACAGGGTGAGCGCGCGCCGACCGTGCGGACGTGCGAAAGACGCGTGCCGGCGGCACCCGCTATGCGGAACTAACCTGAGTATTGGAGCGAACGCCTACTTTGAGGAGATGTGCGCTTCGGTACGCCGTTCGTCGTCAACGGTTCCGAGGCGCGCAAGTCCCGCTCGTATGTCGTGGTGCTTCACTAGGCGCGTTGTTGGCCGGAAGACAAGGCGTTCGGACGATCGCCCGCGTTTGATAGCCGGCGGCTATTGCGTGCGCCTTTTCCAACAGACCTCCGCGATGATGGTCGGTGGCAGGCCGAGCCGAAGCCATGCGAGCGGCGAGCCTCCCGGGAGCGCTCGGAAAACGCGGTGAGATAAAGTCGCTCTCGTCACCGCGGCTTCATTGCGAACCTTCAAGACCGAGCTGCTTGACCAGCGCGCCCCATTTCACATGCTCGGACGCGATGTAGCTGCGCATCGCGTCGATCGACGGCGCTGTCGTTCGGAATGAGCCCGATGGCCGAGATCTGTTCCCGCATCTCCGGCTGCGGCCATGATCCGCTTCATCTCGGCATGCAGCCGGTCGACGATCGGCCTCGGCGTCTTCGCCGGCATCAGCAGCATGTGCCAGGACACGCCTTCGTAATCCGGCGCGCCGGAGGCTTCGGAAAACGGCGGCACGTCGGGCAGCAGCGGCAGCCGCTGCGACGCCGACACCGCGAGCGCGCGCAGCTTCCCGTCCTTGATCAGCGGGATCGAGAGCCCGGCCTCGAGGAAGCTCGCCGCGACGTGGCCGGCGGTGAGATCGGTGGCCAGCTGCGCGGTCGAGCGATACGGCACATGCGTCGCCTCGAAACCGAACCGCTTCTTGGCGAACTCCATCGACATCTGCTGCAGCGAGCCGGCGCCGATCGACGCGTAGCTCAGCGGCGGATTGCTGTCCTTGGCGAGCTTGATGAATTCCGGAACGGTCTTCGCGGGCAGTCCGGGATAGGTCGACAGGATGAACGGGGATTTGACGTAGAGCGAGATCGGGACGAAATCCTCAGGCGCGTAATTGAGGTGCTTGTACAGCGTCGGATTGATCGAGAGCGCGATGCTGGTCAGCACCACCAGGGTGTGGCCGTCGGCCGGCGCGTTCGCGACCTGGTTGGCGGCGAGCGTGGTCGCGGCGCCCGGTTTGTTTTCGACGATCACGGGCTTGCCCAGCGCCTGCGACAGTTTCTCGGCATAGAGCCGCGTCAGCACGTCCATGCCGGTGCCGGCCGCGAGCGAAACCACGATGGTGACGGGCTTGGACGGGTAATCCTCCGCCGCCCGCACCGGCGACGGCAGCGCCAGCACGGCCAGACAGCGGCCATGAGAAAAGTCGCAAGTCGTCACCATCGCGTGCCTCTGCTGCTGTGGCTGTTGCGGAATGACGGTCGCGAGATTGGGCGGCTGTTGCGCAGCCCATTGCAAATTAATTTCTCGAATCCAAGACAGCGCGTAGGGCGAACAGCGAAAGCGTATTGCGCCGACCCGCGTCACCCGCGCAATACGCTGCGGCTATGGCGCCGTGCAAAATCCTGGAGTCCGTAGGTGGGCAACGGGTGCGCTCGCCGCACTCGTGCCCCGGCCAAGCGAGCGCCGCCACTGTCGCGGTGGTCCGCAGCGCTCACGCGCGAGCGCGAGCGCCAGGGCCACATGGCACTGCCAGGCATGCAGCCCCTGGTCCTGGTTCGTTCGCGCGTGTCAGCGCACGCCTTCGCGGTCCCGGGTTACGCTGGCGTGACGCGCGGAAGAGGCGGATGCGCTCGCCGCGAACGGCATAGTCCGTAGGGTGGGCAAAGGCGCCGCGGCACGCCCGTAACGCTGTACCGCCGCGTGGCCATGATGATCGACAAACCGAGGTCCTGTGTGGCCGGTCTCACAATGATGTCGGCACGATTGGGTTATCTTTCCCGCAGGCGATCGGAGCACATTCTCGGAGGAGAGTGTCATGAGGAAGATCGGGCTCACTATCGCGGCAGCTGCAGCGGTGTTGACCTCTTTCGTCGCTCCCGCGAACGCAGGCTGCAAATCGGTCACGAAGATTTTCGAATCCGGCTCGCGCACGGTGACGCAAAGATCAAAGGTCTGCGACAATTCCGGTTCCGAAGCGAACGATCTCGCAGGGCGGCAAAGGCTCCAGTTCCCAAGGTAAGCGGTTCGCAGAGCGGCAAAGGCTCCGCTTCCCAAGGGAGCGGTTCGCCGAACAGCAGACGGGTTATCATCTTGATCCGACCGGTCCCGGTCCGGCCAATCTTTGTCCGACGGGTCTTTGTGGGGCCGGTCCTTTAGACGCCTTGCGTTGCGGCGCTGGCTTGAAGGCTCACGGCGGCTCGCCGTCGGCTCCGCATGAGCGGGGGCGGTGCTGTTGCGCGCCTTCAAGCCCGGGCTGCTTGACCGGCGCGCCCCATTTCACGTGCCCGGACTGGACGTAGCTGCGCATCTCGTCGATACGGACTGGGCAGTTCGCTTGGATCGGGCCGGTTCCTCGTTTTTCTCGCAGCGTGGGTCTTCCGAAAAGCTGCCTCACACGCTCTACAGCGATTTCCGAGAGGTCGCCGACATTGTTGACCGCAGGCTCGATTGCGAACAATGGGCAGCGCATTGTCCTTATTGACCGGAAACGCTCAGCCGAGTTATCGTTTATGAAACTGCGTTTCATTAGAGTGAAACATGCCGAAGACCCTCCTAGACCGTCGAGCAAGAAAGTTAAGGCTCGAGGTCGCAGGTCCCGCAACCGAGACCGTCGACCTGTCGCTGCGCTTGTTGGAACGACTCTGCAAGTTCGAGAGAGCCCATCGGCGTTTCGGACCTGGCCCGCGAGTTTGGGTCTTCGAAAGCGACTGTCTATCGTCATCTTCAGGCTCTTGTGCGCCACGGTTTCGTGCATCAGGAGCCCACGACGATGCGCTACGCGGCAGGAATCAGCTGTTCATCCTCGGCGAGCGCCTTCGGGAGCGTTTCGACATCATCGCCGTCGCACGCGAGGACATGGCGCGGCTTCGGGAAGATACCGGCCAGCCGGTGACCTTGTCAGCGCTGATGGAGAACCAGGCCGTCATCCTGGAGGTCGTGCAAGGGCAAGCGATTGTAAATTTCGGAACGCAGCCTGGAACCGTGCTCGATCTTCATGCGAGCGCCCACGGGAATATCGCCCTGGCGTTCGGTCCAGAACATCTCATGGCCCATTGCCTTGCCCGGCCACTCAAAGCCTGGACTCCGCAAACGATCTGCTCACCAAGCGCCCTTCAGCGCGCCATAGCGCAGGTGAGAACGCGCGGCTGGGCCACGGCCCCCAATCGGGTGTTACAGGGAGTGAACGGACTCGCTGCCCCGCTCTTCAATCACGCTGGTCATTATGCAGGGGCAGTCGCTATTGCGGGCTCCATCCAATATATCCCTGCCTCGCCCCTCCAAGCCAGATCAAGGCTGTTACGCACACGGCGGAACGGATTTCCCGAAAGCTCGGATGGAAAGGCCGATGAACGAGCACGAGCAATGGCACCTGACCTCGGAGGCGGCCGAACTGTATGAGCGTTATGTCGCCCGGTACATCCTCGGTCCTTGGGCACCTTCCCTCGTCGATGCCGCTCATGTGACTGTTGGTGAGCGCGTGTTGGACGTCGCTTGCGGGACGGGCGTCGTTGCTCGAATTACGGCGCAGCGTGTCGGTCCCACCGGACGCATTGTTGGACTCGATCTGAATCCCGGAATGATCAGGGTCGCGCAATCCCTCCCAGCACCGGTTGGTGCACCGATCGAGTGGCTTGTGCGCAGCGCCGTCGATCTTCGATTGGAGGCTGAAAGCTTTGACGTGGTTCTTTGCCAGCAGGGACTTCAGTTCTTTCCTGACAAAGCGCTCGCGCTGCGGGAGATGCGACGCGTGCTCCGTCGTAGCGGCCGTCTCGCACTCAGCGTGTGGAATAACGTCGGACTCTATAACAGCGCCGTCGGTGAAGCGCTCGTTCGATTTGTGGGCAACGAAACAGCCGTCCGCTTTTGCGCATCGCGGCAAGCACCTGCCAGAGAGGAATTGGAACGTCTCGCAAGAGAAGCGGGCTTTTCCGAGGTAGCAGTGCACGTCGATCGGATGGATGTCCACCTCCCGAGTCTGGATCAATTCACGCTGCACCACTTGGCAGCGACACCGGTCGCACCCGTCGTCGCTGCCGCAGCCCCTGAGACACGCGAGAGGCTTGGAGCAAGCGTCATGGAGCAACTGCAACGCTATGCCGACGAGGATGGGGTGACCTATCCCGAAGAAACACATGTGCTGACAGCTCACGTCCGATGACCCCGAAGGAGTCCGGCCATGAGGAGGCGAATATGCAAAACGTTCCGACGTCAGCTTTTACGGCGACATGCTGCGCGACCTATGCGAGGCGCATGACTGCGCGCCTGCTGCTCGCGTTGCTCGCGGTCGTACTCGTCGCCGCGGCATCCGGGCCGGGACATGCCCAGTCTTATCCCGAGCGGCCGATCAAGATCGTCGTGCCGTTCCCGGCCGGTGGTCCGACCGACGTCGCAGCCCGGCTGGCCGCGCAGTCGCTCTCGTCCCAACTTGGTCAGAACGTCGTCGTAGAGAATCTTGCGGGGGCAGGCGGCAGGATAGGTACCAAAGCGGTCGCCGAAGCGAAGCCGGATGGCTACACGCTGTTGTTGGGCGGTACGAACATCAATGCAGTTGCTGCCTGGCTCTTCTCGAATCCTGGTTTTGATCCGATCAAATCCTTTGCCCCGGTCGCTACGCTCACGGTTGACTTGATGGCGCTAGCCATATCGCCACAGGTGCCCGCGGACACATTTGAGCAGTTCGTCCAGCATGCGAAGAAGAATCCCGGCAAACTGAGCTACGGTGCCCCTCCAGGAATTTACATTCATTACGCTGCCGAGTTCTTCAAGGCTAAGACAGGCACGGACATCGTCTTTGTCCCTTACAAGGGCGCCGCTCCAATGATCACGGACCTGCTCGGTGGGCACATCGATATGCTCTTCAACAACAGGTCCACCCTGCTCACGCACTTCAAGGCACGCAAGTTGAAGGCGCTTGCGGTGACAAGCGAAAGCCGCTGGCCGGAGCTGCCGGACACGCCGACCATGACGGAAGTCGGAATAATCGGATTTCCGCGGGAAGTCATATTCGGATTGCTCGCGCCGGCCGGCACTTCGACGGCCATTATCGACAACCTCAACCATGCCCTCAACGAAGGCCTAAGATCTGCGGACGCGCGCGCCGCCTTGGCAAAGATCGGCATGGAGGCAAGGGCCGGAACGGCGCAGGACTTCGCCGCCGCGCTCGCGGTGCAGGTGCACGAGTGGAAAAGCGTCGTCGACGCGACAGGGATCAAGGTGGACTGAACGTCTTGGCTGGCGCGCTCGTCATCGCTACGTCAACGTTACCGGTCTTCTGATGAAGCAGGGGAGCAGACGCGCGGCGTGCCGCTGGCCGCCGGTCGGCGCCACGTGTGCAATCTGGCTCCGCGATTTGCTGGTGCTGGCGCGCCGTGCTTACCGGGTGATTACCGCGTCAGACCAGTGGTCACGATCTCGTTGTTTTAGAGATTGGAAGAACACTAGCGATTTCAAGTTGGTGCCCCTGGCCCGGACTCGAACCAGCACAATGTTGCCATTACCTGATTTTGAGTCAGGCGCGTCTACCAATTCCGCCACAGGGGCAAGCTATTGACATATAACGATAAATGAAATCTAGGCAACACGAAAAAACGGTCGATGGTCACCAAAATGGTCGCGAACCGATCATTTCGAAACGCGGCCGTTTATAGCAGATCGAAACGCCGCGTCGAGCCTCGCTGCAGCATCGGCCTGCATCGTATCGGTGACGTGCGAATACAGGTCCATGGTCGTAGTGATGGTGGAATGCCCCAAACGCTCCTGAGCGATTTTCGGATGCACTCCATCGGCCAGGAGCTGAAGATTTTTTGCCGCACCTTCGGGGCAGCAGCGCAGCCGAAATCCGCATGGCCGATCGACTTTTGCCATGATTTCAGCCAATTGTGTCGCCGGGCGCGACAGGGGCAAGGGATTGCCAGTGCTTTCGGCACGCCAGTTCATTGGGGCTGCAACGACAGCGTTGTCGCTGATTACCGGCGCATTCCTTCTGGCTCTCGCGGCGGGGAACGCGCGGGCGCAAGGCTCGGCGCCCGCCTGTGACGCGGCGGGCGAGATCGCGCTCCTGCCCTCGCCGTGGGCGCCGTGGAAGGGCGCCCCGCTGCGCGTCATGCTCGTGACCGAAAAGCCGCTTCAAGGAGAGCTCTCGCTGACCGGGCCCGATGGCAGCGTGGCCGCCACCTCGCGGGAGCGCCATGGCGGCCCGCCGTATTTCTGGTTCACCGAGATCAAGGCGCCGGCGGCGGGCTCCTGGCATGCGACGCTCACGCCCCAGCAGGCGGGAGCAGGCTGCGGCCCGATCACGCGCGAGATCAAGGTGCGCCCGGACAAACCGGGCGGGCCGGGCTCCGCGGCGGGGAGCACCTGGCCCTTGCGCAACACCTGGAATCGCGCAAGCGAGAACCTGTTCTCCGCCTGGATCGAGAAACTGTTCGACGATCCGCTCGATGCGGAGCCGTCGTGGCCGGCGTTGCACGAGGTGGTGCGCGACCCCTCGCGCAATTTCCTGTTCAACCATCTCGGCCTCAACGAAGACGCTAAAATCTATCTTCGTCCCGACTGCGCCGATCTTCCCTACACCTTGCGAGCGTACTTCGCGTACAAGATGGGGCTGCCCTACGGCTTCTCGAAGTGCTCGCGCGGCGGCGGCGGCAAGGCGCCGACCTGCCCGCAATGGTTCAGCTTGCAGAACGCCGAAGAGGCCAAGCCCCCGCCGCCACCTCCGGTCGCGGCGCCCATCCCACCGGCCGTGAGCGGATATTTCGGGTTTTCGAGCGCACCGGCGCCGCTCGCGCCGCCGGCTCCGAAGCGGACCGGGCCCGCGCCGTCATTCACCGAATTGGTGCAGATCGTCTCGGACAGCGTCCATTCCGGCTCGGGGCGCACCGCGCTCGCCGACAACAACACTGATTACTATCCCGTGCCGCTCTCAGCGGACACGTTGCGCCCAGGCACCGTCTATGCTGATCCTTACGGGCACATCCTGATGATCGTGCGCCGCGTCGCGCAAACGGAGGACGCAGCCGGCATCATTCTGGCCGTTGACGGCCAGCCCGACGGCACGGTCGCGCGCAAGCGCTTCTGGCGCGGCAACTTCCTGTTTGCGCAGGACCCCGCACTCGGCGGTCCGGGATTCAAGCGCTTCCGTCCGGTGGTGGTCGCCAACGGCGCGATGCGGCGGTTGATCAACGCCGAGATCGCGAAGAACCCGCAATACGCCGATTTCTCGCTCGATCAGTCGCAGCTCGGTATCGAGGACTTCTACGACCGCATGGACGATGTGATGTCGCCCTCGCCACTCGATCCGGCGCGAGCGTTGAAGGAAGCGATCACGTCGCTCGAAGAGCAAGTGAAGGTGCGGGTGACCTCGGTTGAGAACGGGCGCAAATTCCAGAACAGCAAGCGTGGCGATGCGACCATGCCGGATGGCCCGGCGATCTTCGAGACGAGCGGCGCGTGGGAAGACTTCTCGACGCCTTCGCGCGACTTGCGCTTGTTGATCGCGATCGACGTGGTGCTCGGCTTCCCGGATCGGGTCGCGCGGCGGCCCGAGCGCTACGCGATGCCGAGGGACAAGAGCGTCGCGGAGGTGAAGGCCGAATTGCAGCGCGTGCTTACGTCCGAGCTGGCGACGCGCAAGTTCTCGTATCCGCGCAGCGACGGCTCCGCGTGGACGCTCACGCTGCGCGACGTGATCGACCGTGCGGTAGACCTCGAGATGGCGTACAACCCCAACGACTGCGTCGAGCTGCGTTGGGGCGCGCCGGCCAAGAGCGACGAGGCCTCGACCTGCAAGCGCTACGCGCCGGCAGCGCAGCGCGAGAAGATGAGCAAATACCGCGCCTGGTTCCACGAGCGGCGCCGGCCACCGCGGGCGTGAATGGCGGGCCCTCCCTCTCGGCTCCCAAAGGCCCGAGCCCGGGAAACGAGACGGCAACGTGTCGCCATTGGCTGCGCCGACCAGGCGCGCGCGCGCGCTACCCCGGCACGCGTCCCATCACCGCGTTCGCGCGCGCTGAATAAGCGATCCTGCCGTCCGGACCCGCGGGCACTTGCGCCCGCACGGCGTCCATCAGGGCAGCGCGATCCGTCTCCGACAGCGTCGCGACCAGCTTGCCCACGGGGTGCATGAGCGGCGTCTGGGTGCGCCAAAAGGTGTCGAAGTCGCGAAACGCGCAGGTGACGTCGATCGCGCGGGTGGCGATGTCGTCGAAGCCCGCGCCCGCGAACAAGGCGGCGAGGCCGTCGAGCGTCGACTCCGGCGTGCCGGGCAGCTGCGGCGGATCGATGCCGAGACCGCTGAGTGCGCGGTTGAACGGCCAGCTCGCGCTGAGATCGGCGACGAAATCCCATACATAGCCGCCGACCATGCCGTACGGCCGGGCGACGCGGCGCATCTCGGCGACGCCGCGCGCGCGGTCGGGGATGAAGTTGATCACCAGCGCGGACGCGACCACGTCGAAGGTCCCGTCGGAAAACGGCAACGCCTGCGCGTCGGCGACGCGAAAGTCCGCGCGCTTGGCCACCGGCTGCCGGCGCGCGAACGCGATCTGCGCCGTCCCGGGGTCGACCGCCGAGACGCGCGCGGGTTTGCAGGTCTTGACGATGAGGGTGGTGAACGCGCCGGTGCCGCAGCCGACGTCGAGCCACGCCGCCTTCCTGCGGCGCGGCGAGCCAGTCGAGGAACACCGCGCCCACGGCGCGGCTCCAGCGCCCCATGAACTCGTCGTAGGCGGCGCCGTCGTCGAAGGTCGGGCGGGCTTCGGTCATGCTGCTGCTTTTAGCATACCGGCGCGCGACGGCCGCCGCTCTCTCGTGCCCCGGCCAAGCGAGCGCGCGTTTACGCGCGAGCGCGAGCCGGAGCCACGGGGCCGCACGGGTCGCACCGTCGGGCGTTGCCCCTGGGTCCCGGGTCTCGCTGCTGCTCGCCCGGGACACGCGAGAGCATCATCGCTCCCGCGCGCACCTATTATCGCTTCTCGATCTCAGCCGGACCCGATCTCTATCTCGTGCCCCGGCCAAGCGAGCGCCCGGCTATTGCCGCGATACGCAAAACTCTCGCGCAAGCGCGAGCCGGGGCCCAGGGCCACACGGCTCGCTCTCGGCGATCAGGATCCGCTTGAGGTCGGGGCCCCTGGGTCCGGGTCTCGTTCGCGCGCGCAAGCGCACGCGCTTCACTTGCCAGGGACACGGAAGAGCAATGCCTTGCTTAGCGCTTCTCGATTCCGGCCCGGTCGATCACCTCGGTCCACTTGGTGATGTCGCCGCGCATCTGCGCGTCCATCTCGGCCGGCGTGCTGGCCTTGGAATCGATGCCGAGGTCGAGCAGGCGCTTCTTCACGTCGGGCTCGGCGAGCACCTCCTGCATCGCCTTGTTCAAGGTCGCGAGGATCTGCGGCGGCGTGCCGGCCTTGGCGTAGAGCGCATTCCAGGAGGCGGCCTCGAAGCCTTTCACCCCTTCGCCGAGCGCGGTCGGCACGTCGGGCAGCGCGGGCGAGGGCTTCGGCCCGGTCCAGGCGACGGCGCGCAGCTTGTTGTCCTCGAGGCCCGATTTCAGCGCCGCGTAGAAGTCGATCACCATCTCCACGTCGTTGCGCAGCAGCGCCACGATCGCGTCCGGCGTGGTGCGGAACGGCACGATCACGAAGTCGGCGCCGCTCGCCTGCTTGAAGTAGTTGGCGGTGAGGTTCTGCACCCGCCCGCGCTGATGGTGCCGACGTTGAGCTTGCCCGGCTTCGTCGCGCGCGACCTTGAGGAAATCGCCGAGCGTCTTGAACTCGGATTGCGCGTTGACCACCATCAGGCAGTCGAAATAGCCCATCGACGAGATCGGCACGAAGTCCTTGGTCATGTCGAGCGGAAACTTGTTGTAGAGCGGCACCGAGCTCGCGATGCCGCCGGTCATCAGCAGGAGCGTGTAGCCGTCGGCCGGCGCGGAGAGGACGGCGCGGCCGGCGACGATGCCGCCCGGCCCCGGCATGTTCTCGACCACGAAGCGCTGGCCGAGCTTGTCGCCGAGCCGCTCCGCGATGATGCGGGCGGTGATGTCGCCGACCCCGGCGGCGCCGAGCGGCAGCACCAGCCGCACCGGCCGCTCCGGATATTTCTGCGCGGAGGCCGCCTGCGGCAGCGCGACGACGGCAAGTGCGATCGCTGCGCAAGCAAGCAGCGCGGTGGGTGGTGAAGGAACGCAACATGATGGTCTGTCTCCCGGTAACATTCATCTTGCGAGCATCCGCTCGCGGTTTCATCTGCGAGCATCCGCTCGCGGGTTTCAGCTTGCGAGCTCCGCTCGCGGGCCCATCAATCCTCACGATGTCGTGAGATGCATCGGCCCATTCTGCCTTAAGTCCGCACAAAGTCCTCGGGCAAAGCCCAGGCTGCGCAGGCGGGCCAGGCAGCGGCGTCGATGACCCCATACCACTGCCGTCTTCCGCCCGCTATATGGGCGCTGACGGATGGCGGCGCCGCCGGTGGACTACGGTGACCTCGCCAGGATGGTGAGCTCTTAATATGGTGACCCCGGCATGAGCACGATGACGTCAGACATGATCCGGGCCCGCCCGGTCACCGCGGCGGCGCTCGCCATCGCGCTCATCGGCGCGGCGACCATCCTGGGCGCCTGGTTCTTCCAGTACGGGCTCGGCCTCAAGCCGTGCCCGCTCTGCCTCGAGCAGCGCTACGCCTATTATTTCGCGATCCCGCTCGCGGTCATGGTGGCGCTCGGCGACCAGGTCGGCGCCTCGCGCAAGGTGCTGATGGCCGCGCTCGTCGCCATCGCGCTCGGCATGCTGTGGAACGCCGGCCTCGGCGTCTACCATGCCGGCGTGGAATGGAAGTTGTGGGCGGGCCCGCAGGAATGCTCGGGCGCGCTCGACGATCTCGGCTCCGCCGGCGGCCTCCTCAACAAGCTGCAGTCGATCACGGTGGTGCGCTGCGACGAGGCGGCCTGGCGCTTCCTCGGGCTCTCGCTCGCCGGCTACAACGTGATCATCTCGCTCGCGCTCGCCGCCATCGCGGCCTGGGCGGCGAAGATGGAGTGGCGCACGGGCGCGGGTTCGGCGTCGCTAGTGGCTTCGTTTTGTAGTTGACTGTAACCCAGATCTGGGGCAGTTTCGGCACGCTCACAAATTTGCGTAAGGGGTTGCGCGGCGCGTTGGCGTGCGGCGGCGCAGGGCGCTGCGGCTGTGCCGTGGCGATGCCCGCGCTCCAGCTGCTGTCAATTCCAGGGGTGTAGTGCCGTTGCGATCCGCGAACCGCTGCCTGTTAATTCCCTGTTATTTACAGGCCGGCCGCCCGACGACCCTCGTGTCCCGGGCGAGCCCCCGGTCCGCGCGATGCGCGGCCCGAGGATAAACTCCACGAGACCCGGGACCCAGGAGTCCCGAAAGATTCGCGCGGCGACGTCTCGCCGAGTGGCTCTGGGTCCCGGCTCGCGCTCGCGCGAGAAACCTGGAGCCACTTCGCGCAGCTGGGCGCTCGCTTGGCCGGGACACGAGGCATGAGTGTCCCAGTTGGGCATCAGCATGAGCTGGACACGAGAGCAGAGTGTCTCGCCTATTCCACGCGGATGTTCGCGGCGCGGATCACGTCGCCCCAGCGCTCGGTCTCGTCCTTGATGAAGGCCTTGATCCCGTCGGGCGCGCCGCCGATCGGGGTCATGTTCATGCCGCGCAGATGCTCGGCCGTCTCCGGCTGCCTGAGCACCTCGTTGATGCCGGCATTGAGCTTGGCGACGATGGCGGCCGGCGTCTTCGGCGGCGCCGCGAGCGCGTTCCAGGTGTCGGAGCGAAAGCCCTTCACGCCGGCCTCGTCCATGGTCGGCACGTCGGGCACCGCGGGCACGCGCTCCGGCGTCGTCACCGCCAGCATCTTGGCGCGCTTGGCCTGGTACCTGCTCGCGCACGGAGTCGAGCTGGAAGAACAGGAGATCGAGATGTCCGGCGATGAGATCGTTCACCGCCTGCGCGGTGCCGCGATAGGGCACATGGGTGAGCTTGGTTCCGGTCACGCGCGCGAACAGCTCGCCGGTGAGATGCGGCGTGGTGCCGACGCCCTGCGAGCCGAAATTGACCTTGCCCGGATTGGCCTTGGCGTAGGCGATCAGCTCCTGCACCGAGTTGGCGGGGAAATCCGCGCGCACCACCAGCGTGTTCGGGATCGAGGTCATGATCGCGAGCGGCTCGAACGCGGCGGGATCGAAGTTGAGCTTCTTGTACATCACCACGTTGGTGGTGAGCGGCGCCGGCTGCGCGGCGAGCAGCGTGTAGCCGTCGGGCTCGGCCTGCGCGACCGCCTCGGTGCCGAGATTGCCGCCGGCGCCGGGCCGGTTCTCCACCACGAACGGCTGGCCCCACAGTTTCGCCAGCCGGTCGGCCACCACGCGCGCGGCGATGTCGAGGCCGCCGCCGGGCGGGGCTGACACGATGACCTTCACCGCGCGGCTGGGATACGCGGCCGCGGGATCCGCCTGCGCGAGCGCGTGCTGCGCCGGCGTTGCCGCGGCCAGCGCGAGCGCGACCACCACGATCAGCGGCGTCACACGCGGCGAAAATTTCGGTAGCATCGATCGACCTCGGGGGCTGCCAACAGCGATCCGCCAAGGTAATCTGTACGCACGGACTTGTCTTGCCGCGTCCGGACCGGGCGCGGGCGAAGGAGGAAACAATGAAGATCGTCCAAACCGACGAGATCCCGCTCAAGCGCGGCCTGGAGCATCGCGGCGGCATCTTCCACGGCCGCATCATGGTGGAAGGCGCGCCCGGCGCGCTCGACAATTTCCAGCTCTCGTTCGGGCAGATGGGCGGCGATTTCAACTCGCCCCGCCACCGGCATAATTTCGAGCAGATCCGCTACCAGCTCGAAGGCGTGCTGGACTACGGCCGCGACGGCAAGCTCACGGCCGGCATGGTCGGCTATTTCCCGGAGGCGGTCTATTACGGCCCGCAGAGCCAGGACCCCAACATCCCCTGCAAGACCATCGTGCTGCAGTTCGGCGGCGCCAGCGGCAGCGGCTATCTCTCGCAGGCCGAGGTGCAGGCCGGCATGCAGGCGCTCAAGCGCGAGGGCGAGTTCAAGGACGGCGTGTTCCGCCGCCGCGCCGATGTCGAGGGCAAGCGCAACGTCGACGGCTACCAGGCGATCTGGGAGCACGCCAACGGTCGGCCCATGGCCTATCCCAAGCCGCGCTATCCGCAGCCGATCTTCATGGATCCGACGACCTACGACTGGGTGCCGGCTCGCGGGCGCGCCCGGCGTGTGCGAAGCCGCTCGGGGTGTTCACGGAACGGCGCAGCGAAGCCGGCTTCTTCAGGCTCGATGCCGGCGCGAGCTTCGCCGCGCGCGGCAAGGGCGTCTATGTCGTCACCCGCGGCGCGGGCACGGTCGGCGGGGAGCCGCTGCGCGCGCTCACCACGGTCTATGTCGACGCCGGCGAAACCGTCACCTTCACGCGCGCAGGAGGAGACCGAGCTCCTGCATTTCGGCCTGCCCAATCTCGCCGGCCTGCGCATGCCTGTCGCACGAGCAGGTCCACGTCGAGGCCGCGGGTAGGCGCGCACGCAGCCGTCTAGCGCAACGGCTCGTTCACCGCCTCGCCGGATGCGGTCGCAGCTCGCGGCGAGGTGGGCAGGCGTAGCGCGCTGGGCAACCGGGCCGCCATCCGGTCACGGCCCTGCCCCGCACCACTCGCGCGCAGGACGCACCGCGTGCTGCGTGCGCTCGGTGCACGATTGCGCTCAAGCCGCCTTGGGCGCCGGCAGGTCGCCGGTGAGCGCCTGCGCCATGCGCTCGATCAGCGCCACCACGTCGGGATGCTGCTCGGGCTTCCAGCGCGCCAGCATGTCGGCGAGACCCTGGCGCCGCGCGGCGACGATCGCGGTCGCGCAGCGCGATGCCGGCGGGCGTGAGCCGGAGCGGTCCGTCCGTGCGCTTCTCGGCGATGCCGCGATCGCACAGCGCATCCAACGGAGGCTTGAGTTGCGTCCTGCGGAATCTTGAGCTCGGCGCTGAGCGAGGCGAGCGTCATCGGCTCGCGCTCGCCCAGCCGCGCCAGCATCCACAGCTCGGGCGCGCGGCAGGTCGATGCCGACGCGCCGGGCAAGATCGGCATAGACCCGCCAGCGGTTCTCGTGCGCCACCAGCACGCGTGACGATGCGCTCCAGCTCTTCGAGCGAGGTGGCGTCGCGCGGCATCGCGAAGCTCTCGCCCATGCCTTCGGGCGGCGCGCCCTCGCGCAGCGGGCTCTCGTGCAGCAGCCAGGCCAGCGCGAAGCCGAGCGCGGAGACGATCAGCCGCCGCCAGGAACACCGGCCGCAGCGCCGCCATCACCGCGGTGATGTATTCCTGGTGCAGGCTCGGCGGCAGCCCGCGCACCGCCGACGGCATCACGGTGGAGAGGAATTCCATGCCGGGCCCGGCGAGCTGCGCATGCAGCCCGTTGGCGAAGATCGCGCCGAACATCGCGACCCCGAGCGCGCCGCCGAGCGAGCGGAACAGCATGGTCCCGGAGGTCGCCACGCCGAGATGCTCGTAGTCCACGCTGTTCTGCACCGCGATGATCAGCACCTGCATCACCATGCCCATGCCGAGCCCGAGCCACAGCGCGTCGATCGCGGTCTGCCAGACATCGCTCTCGATCGAGAGCAGCGACAGCGCGCCGAGCCCGAAGGTCATGGTGGCGGTGCCGATGATCGGAAACAGCTTGTAGCGGCCGAAGCGGCTGATCAGGCGCCCGCTGATGATCGAGGTCACCAGCATGCCGAGCATCATCGGCATCAGCATCAGGCCGGAGCTCGAGGGGCTCACGCCCTTCACCACCTGCAGGTAGATCGGAAGGAACGTCACCGCGCCGAACAGCGACAGCCCGACGATGAAGCCGACGCTGCTCGCGACCGCGAAGTTGCGGTTGGCGAACAGGCTCATCGGCAGGATCGGCTCGCGCGCCCGGCGCTCGACCACGACGAAGGCGACGGTCGAGATCACGCCCGTCGCAGCCAACGCGAGCACGAGGGGAGAGTGCCAGGCAAACACCGTGCCGCCGAGCCCGGTGAACAGGATGATGCTGCTGAGCGCGAGCGTGAGCAGGACCGCGCCGGCATAATCGATCTGGTGCTGGCGGCGGGTGGAGCGCGCCGGCAGCACGGCGGCGATCACCACCAGCGCGAGGATGCCGGTCGGCAGGTTGATGTAGAAGATCCAGCGCCAGCTCAGGTGGTCGACGAAAAATCCGCCGATCAGCGGGCCGACGATGGTGGCGACGCCGAACACCGCGCCGAAGAAGCCCTGGTAGCGCCCGCGCTCGCGCGGCGGGATCAGGTCGCCGATCACGGCGATGGTGATGACGATCAGTCCGCCGCCGCCGATCCCTTCCAGCGCGCGGAACAGGATCAGCTGCAGCATGTTCTGCGCGATGCCGCACAGCGCCGAGCCGGTGAGGAACACGACGATCGCCACCTGCAGCACGATCTTGCGGCCGTAGAGGTCGCCGAACTTTCCGTACAGCGGGCCGGCGACCGTGCTGGTGAGCAGATAGGCCGTCACCACCCAGGACAGATAGCTCAGGCCGCCGAGCTCGGCGACCATGGTCGGCAGCGCGGTCGAGACCACGGTCTGGTCGATGGCGGCGAGCCAGAGCGCGAGAAACAGCGCGCCGAACACCGCCCAGATCGATTTCTGATTTTGGTCTGCTGGGCATCCTTACTCGGGACAATGGCGCACAACATCGCGATGTTCAACGTGAATGGCCGGGATCATCAGATGCGCTAACTAACCTGAGAGCTTTTCCAGGTCGTCATGCGCGGGCTTGACCCGCGCATCCATCTCCTTCGCATACGAGTCTTGCAAAGAGATGGATCGCCGGGTCAAGCCCGGCGATGACACCATTGGCTTTGCGCTTATGGGGACGCCCGCGATCACGACGTCGATCGCTGCGGCGATGGCGCTTACGGATCCAGCTCGGTGTCCCAATAGAGATAGTCGAGCCAGCTGTCGTGCAGGTAGTTCGGCGGGAAGCGCCGGCCGTTGCGGTGCAGGTGGTTGACGCTCGGCTGGAACGGCATCTGCGACGGCCACATCTTGGCTTCGTCCATCGTCAGGTTGCCCTTCCTGAGATTGCACGGCGAGCAGGCGGCGACCACGTTGATCCAGGTGGTGTGCCCGCCGCGCGAGCGCGGCAGCAGGTGATCGAAGGTGAGGTCGTCGCGCGTGCCGCAATACTGGCAGCTGAACTTGTCGCGCAGGAAGACGTTGAAGCGGGTGAACGCGGGCTGGGTCGCGGGCTTCACGAAGGTCTTGAGCGACACCACGCTCGGGAGCTTCATCTCCAGGCTGGGGCTGTGCACGGCGCGGTCGTATTGCGCGACGATGTTCACCCGCTCGAGGAACACCGCCTTGATGGCGTCCTGCCACGACCACAGCGACAGCGGGTAATAGCTGAGCGGACGAAAATCCGCGTTGAGCACGAGAGCAGGGAAGCCTGATGGGCGACACATGCACGTTCACGGCTGCGTTCCTGTCTCCTTATTCCCCAGCGGACCGAAGCGTGACCGTAGTCTATAGAAGAGCGTGACGGGATTGTGAAGCCCGCTCCGGGGCTTATGCAGCGCGCAGGCGACCGCCGGACGCGTTCCGGAGGCCCGCAATCACAAGGAAAATGCGGTGGCTTGGCGGTCCGGGACTGCCTGGGCTTGAATGCGGGCTGAATGTCAGGATTGCGAAAGCGGAAGGTGCCGGGAATGCCGCAGATCACTCTCGTTTGTCTGCTCGGCTTGTGCGCCGCGCTCCATGCCGTCGGCCCGCGCACGCGCAGGCCTATCCGACCAAGGTCATCAAGATGATCGTGCCGGCCGGACCCGGCGGGCCGACCGACGTGCTGGCGCGCCTGGTCGCCGACCGCATGTCGGCGGCGCTCGGGCAACCCGTGATCATCGACAACCGCGGCGGCGGCGGCGGCGCCATCGGCGCCAAGGCGGTCGCGCAGCGCCGACCCCGACGGCTACACGCTGCTGTTCGGCAACACCGCGACGCTCGCCAACATCCCCGCGATCTCGAAAAGCGCCGGCTACGATCCGGCCAAGAACTTCGCCGGCGTCGCCAAGGTGATGGACTCCTACCAGGTCCTGGTCGTGAGCCCCAACCTGCCGGTGAAGTCGGTGGCGGAGCTCACCGCCTATGCCAAGGCCAATCCCGGCAAGCTCAATTACGGCGCCGCCGGGCCGATCAATCTCACCAATCTCGCGGGCGAGCTCTACAAGCTCAAGGCCGGGCTCGATTTCGTGGCGGTGCATTTCAAGAGCGGCGCGGAATCGCTGACCTGCGTCATCGGCGATCAGTGCCAGCTCACCATCGACAACGTCACCGCCGTGCGTGCGCTCATGGAGGACGGCAAGCTCCGCCCGCTGGCGGTGACCAGCGCGCGCCGGCAAAGCGATTTCCCTGATCTGCCGACCATGATCGAGGCCGGCGTTCCCGACTACGTGGTGACGAGCTTCTTCGGCGTGGTGGCGCCGGCCGGCACGCCCGCGCCGGTGATCGCGCGGCTCAACGGCGTCATCAACGACGGCGCTGCGGACGGAGGCGGTGCAGGCCGCGCTCAAGAAGCTCGGCGCCGCGCCGACGATCGAGAGCCCGGAGCAATTCTCCGACTTCATCGCCGCCGAAATGCGCAAGTGGACCGAGATTGCCGCCATCGCCGGCATCAAGGCGGATTGATTTCTATCCGGTGTCCCGGACGAGCGAGCGCGCTTGTCAGATTGCGCAAGTCGCGATACGACCCGACTTGCGTGCTGCGAGCTGGAAGATCCGGGCACTCAGCGGCGCCCGACAGATCAACGTAATAATGCGCGTTCGCGCGTTACGCCCCGCGCACGCGGTCGATCACGGCTGTCGCATCGACGACCGCGTCGCCGTGCCAGGCGATGTGCTGGTCGGGACGAACCAGCACGAGCTTGCTGCGGTAGAGTCCATCGGGAGGTTTCAGTTGCAATATCTTCAGCGGCACGCCGCGCATGCGCGCGGCGGTTTCGAACGCGCGGGCATCCTCCGGCGCGCCGAAATCGATCAAGGTCAGTCCCTTGCCGAACTCGTCGAAGGCGGCGCGTTGCGGCGCCAGCCAGAAATGCGGCGCGCGCGCGCCGGGGCGGTCCAATGGCGTGTAGGTGTCCCAGCTGTCCGGCGGGCTCGTCGTCGTCATCGGGCCACACGATCGGCGAGTGCTCGTAGCGCTCGCCGAGCTGGATGCCGACGGTGAGATACTGCGCGCGGTCTTCCTCGATGATCCTGGCGCCGAACGCGCGGCGCGCGGCGTCGGCGCTGGCGCTGTCGTCCTCGAACTTCGGCGGCAGCACCCAGCCGTCCATGATGCGGGTGCAGCGCACGCCCAATTGCGAATTGCGCACGCCGATGGGCCGGCGCTCGATCTCGTAGCTGTCGATGAGCCGCGCCCCGGCCCAGCCCTGGTGCACGGCGGCGAGCTTCCAGCACAGATTCATCACGTCGCCGATGCCGGTATTCATCCCGAGCCCGCCCAGCGGAGTGAACAGATGCGCGGCATCGCCGGCGAGCAACACGCGCCCGGACTGATAGTGCTCGGCCACCAGCGCGAGCCCGCCGGTCAGGGCCCGCCGGAAATGATCTCGAACGGCACGTCGGCGCCGATCATCCCGCGCACCACCGCCGGCGCATCGACCGCGCGCCAGTCCGTGCCGGGCGGCACCTGGTAGTGGATGACCCAGGTTTCGCGGCCGTCCTGGGAATACATCATGCCCCGCATCTCGGGGTTGAGGATCCAGGTCATGTTGGTCGGCGGCCGCCGGCTCGCCGCCATCAGCGTGGGCGAGCGGATGAAAAAGGACAGCATGGTGCCGCCCATGAAGGCGCGGTGGGTGGTGCCGTCCTCGCCGATCATGGCAAAGCCGAGCGCGCGGCGCACCGTGCTGCCGGCGCCGTCGATGCCGAGGAGATAGCGCGCCTTGATCTGGCGCGCGCTCGCCGGTCTGCGTGTGCTCCACATCGGCGACGACATGATCGTCATGCGTTGCGAACGATTGCAGCCGCCAGCCGAAATGGATGTGGGCGTCGTCTTTCCGCTCGGCGCAGCGCCGCAGCACGCGCTCGAGCACGATCTGCGAGACGTTGTTGGGAATCTCCGGCGTCGGCCAATCCGAATAGGGGCGCGGCAGGCGGCCGAACTCATGGCCGCAGAAGCGCGTCACATAGGCGGAGGCGCGCGCGACGTGCGGCGGCAGGCCCTCGGAGCGCAGTTCGTCGGCGATGCCCAGGCGCCGGAAATGCTCCATCGAGCGCGCATTGGTGTTGTTGCACTTGGGATGTTGCGCCGTGTCCAGCTTGTCCGTGACCAGCATCGCGGGGACGCCATGCCAGTTGAGCTCGATCGCCGCCGCCAAGCCGACCGGTCCGCCGCCGACGACCAGAGCAAACGTCTCAGCTTCCATCATCTATTCTCGTATTGCATGCAGGCGGCGGGGATCGACGGTCGTGGCATCGATCCTGATCGACTGCGACTGGACGCTATCTCGCGGCGGTCTGCGGCGCCCGCCGGGCGAGGAACTCGCCGCCGTGGCGCAGCCCTTCCTGGTCGATGCCGTGGCCGATGCCCGCGGACAAGTGCCACTCGACCGGTACGCCGAGCGCGGCGAGCCCGCTCGATGCCTGGAACAGCGCCTGTGCGGGGATGAGTTCGTCCTGGTCGCCGTGGATGAGCAGGACCGGCGGACGCGACTTGATCTCGGCTGCGAACTTGTCCGGATCGGCGTCGGGCGGCACCACCAGCAGTCCGGAATAACCGACGATGGCAAACGGCGCCACCGCGCGCCGCAGCCCACATGCAGCGCCATCATGGTGCCCTGGCTGAAGCCGACGAGCGCGAGCGCCGAGGGCGGCAGGTTGCGGCGCTTGAGTTCGGCGTCGAGGAAACTTTCGAGCACCGGCGCCGCCTTGTTGGCGCCGATCCAGCGCTCGTTGGGATCGCGGAAGGTGAGCGGGAACCATTGCTTTCCCACCGGCGCCTGGCCGCACGGCTCCGGCGCATGCGGGAGACGAAGGCCGCGTGCGGCAGCAGGCCCCTGCCACGCGCGGCCGATATCGATGAGGTCGTTGCCGTCGGCGCCGTAGCCGTGCAGGAACACGACCAGTTGGCGCGCCGGACCCGAGCGGGGTTCGAGCCGCGGACCGTCAAGTTCAGCCATTCGTCCTCCGCTCTGTCGGCGTCGCCGGGATCGGCGCGCCGTCGCGCTGCTTGGTCGTGCGATAGTAGGACCACAGCATGCAGGCGGCCGCGCCGCGCCACGGCCGCCACGCTTCGGCGAGCGGTCCCATCTCCTTCGAGGTCGGGCGGGTGTCGAGTTCGAGCAGCAGTCGCGCCGCCTCTTGCAGAGCGAGGTCGCCGGCGGGCCAAGTGTCGCCATGGCCGAGGCAGAACAGCAGATAGATGTCGGCGGTCCAGGGGCCGATGCCGTGCACCGCGGTCAGCGCCGCATGGGCCTCGTCGGCCGGCTTGGCAGCGAGCGCGGGAAGGTCGAGCTCGCCGCGATCGATCGCTTTCGCGATCGCCTTGAGCGTGCGGATTTTCGATGCCGACAGGCCGGCGCGGGCGAGCCTGGCCGAACGCGCGCGCAGCACCGCGGCATGATCGAACGGATCGAAGGCCAGGGTGAGCCGGCCCCAGATCGCTTTCGCGCTGGCGGTCGAGAGCTGTTGCGAGACCACGATCGAGGCCAGCCCGGCAAATCCGTCGGGACGCCGCCGCAGCGGCGGCCGTCCGGCGCGCGACAGCACGGTGCCGAAGCGCGGATCGACACCGACCAGCTGGGCGATGGCGTGATCGAGGTCGGCTTCAGTATGGATGAAGAAGGACATGACCGGCGCGAAGCATCTACAAATGTCATCGCAACGCAACCCTTTTTCTAACCGATCAGCGGTCCGGTGCGCATGACCCCTCCCGTGTTCCGTTTCGCGCCGAGTCCGAACGGCCATCTGCATCTCGGACATGCGCTCTCCGCGCTGAGCAATTTCGACATGGCGCGCGCGGCCGGCGGGCGGTTCCTGCTGCGCATCGAGGACATCGACGCCGCGCGCTGCCGGCCGGACTACGAGCAGGCGATCTACGACGACCTGGCGTGGCTCGGCATCACCTGGGAGGAACCGGTGCGGCGCCAGAGCGCGCATTTCGACGACTACCGCGCGGCGCTGGCGCGTCTCGATGCGCTCGGCCTGGTCTATCCGAGCTTCGAAAGCCGCGGCGAGATCGCGCGCCTGGTCGCGGAGCGCGAGACGCACGCGCCGTGGCCGCGCGATCCCGACGGCGCGCCGCTTTATCCCGGCGATGCGCGTTCGCTCGCGCCGGCCGAACGCCGGCGGCGGATGGAGACCGGCGCGCCGTATGCGTTGCGGCTCGACATGGCGGCGGCGATCGCGCGCACCGGCGCGCTGACATGGAGCGAAACCGGCGCGGACAGCGAGAGCGGGCTCGGTCACGGCGGCACCGCAGATGTGGGGCGACGTGGTGCTGGCGCGCAAGGACATGCCGACCAGCTATCACCTCGCGGTCGTGGTCGACGATGCGCGGCAAGGCGTCACCCATGTCGTGCGCGGACAGGATCTGTTCTGGTCCACCAGCGTGCACCGCGTGCTTCAGGCGCTGCTCGGCCTGCCGGCACCGAACTACCACCATCACCGCCTGATCCTTGATGCCGAAGGGCAAAAAGCTATCCAAATCGACGCGCGCAACGGCCTTGCGCGCGCTGCGGGAGAGTGGTGCTACTGCCGCCGACATCCGCCGGATGGTCGGATTGGCGTGAGAGCCTGTGGCCGGCGGCTTTGCGCCGTGGCAATCTCCCGCTGGGGGTGCGATGCCTAAAATGAAGACATCTGCCGGCAAGCGTCGCGGCAAGCGCGCGCGCGCACGCCCGCGTTCGGCCCGCATCCCGCACGCGGGCGATCGAGGCGACGCTCGCGGATATCGCCCACGAGATCAGGACACCGCTGACCGGCATCCTCGCGCTGGGCGAGCTGTTGACGACGTCGGAGCTCGGCGAGCGCGAGCGCGGCTGGGCGGCGGCGATCAAGAGCACGGCCGAGCATCTCGCTCTGCTCACCTCGCTCATCGTCGATGCCGCGCGCGCCGATGCCAAGGGCCTGGTGCTGCGGCGGGAGCTCATCCGCCCGCGCCGTTTCGCCGAGGTGATCGCGGCCTCGCTCGCCGCCCGGGCGGAGGCCAAGGGCATTGCGGCCGAGGTCGATCTCTCGAGCGAGTTGCCGGACGCGGTGATCGGCGATCCGTTGCGGTTGCGGGCGGCGCTGGAGAACCTGATCGACAATGCGGTGAAGTTCACCGGGCGCGGCAGCGTGCGTTTCGCGGCGACCAGCGAAAAGGCAGCGCGCGGAAAGGTGCGGCTCGTCTTCACCGTGTCCGACAGCGGCATCGGCCTCAGCGCGGCCGAGATCAGGCGGCTGTTTCGGCCGTTTGCGCAGGCCGAGCGAGGCCATCGCGCGCCGCTACGGCGGCGCCGGACTGGGCCTCGCCTTCGTCAAGCGTGTCGCCAAAGCCATGGGCGGCGATTTGACCGTCACCAGCAAGCCGGGCGGCGGCAGCCGGTTTCGCCTCAGCGTGACCGTGGACAAGGTCGCCGAGGCGCCCGGCGCAGCGACGCCCGACGGCACCGCCGCGCTTGCGCGCGCCGGTGCGTCCGCTCACGGTGCTGTGCGCCGAGGACAATCCCTATGGCCGCGTTCTGCTCAACACCATTCTCACCGAGCTCGGCCATCGCGCGGATTTCGTCGGCACCGGCGGCGCCGCCGTCGAGGCGGTCGCGCAGGGGCGCTACCACGTCGTGCTCATGGACGTGACGCTTGCCGGACATCGACGGCATCGAGGCGACGCGGCGCATTCGCGCGCTCGCCGGTGCCACCGGCCGTGTGCCGATCGTCGGCGTCTCCGGGCGCGGCAATGCCGCCGACGAAGCAGCGGCGCGCGCGGCCGGGATGGACGGCTATCTCGCCAAGCCGCTGAGCCCGAGCGCGCTCACGCGCGTGCTCGGGTCGGTGGTGCCGCCGGAAGCGTGAGCGTTAGGCGTCGGCGTCAGTAGGTGACGCCGACCGGCGCCCAACCGAAGCGATAGTTGATGCCGGCTTTGGCGACGTGGATGCGCTCGCGAATGTTGGTATCGAGAACGAAGGTACCGGTGGTATCCGTGAAGCGCACCGCGCGGGTGCCGAAGTCGAGGTAATTGTATTCGAACTTGGCGGACCAATTGTCGGTGAAGGAGTACTCGATGCCGGCGCCCGCCATCCAGCCCCAGCGGGTTTCGTTGGATCGGTATGCGGCGATCGAGTTGAGCTCGTACTTGTCGTTGGCGAAGGCGGTGCCGCCCTTGCCGTAGAGCAGGACGCGATCGAGCGCGAAGCCAAGCCGGCCGGCGAAGGTGCCGAGCGCGTCCACCTTCGCGCGGCAGTTCGCCGCGACCCCGACGATGCCGCTCGCGCACGCGGTGTTGCCGGTGAGATCCGCCCAGCTGGCGTCCGCCTCGACACCGAAGACCCAGGAGCCGGCCTGGTAGTTGGCGCCGATCTGGCCGCCGGCAAGCCCGCCGCTGATGTCGACATTGGTCCCCGGCGGACCGACGAGGGCGCCGCCGAACACGAACGGCGCGATGGTCTCGTCCTTGCGGCCCCAGCCGCCGCCGCCATGGGCGCCGAAATAGAAACCGGTCCAGGTGAAGATCACATAGCTTTGCGGCGCGCGGTACGCCACCGGCAGATCGGCGGCTGCGGCGGGCTGCAGCGCAGCGGCGAGCGCGACCATGCTGATGCCGGCGAGAATGTGTTTTTCATCGGAACCCCCGAACTTACGACGCGACGGTCGAGCGGCAGCGAGCAGTCGTGAGCAGAGCTTAACGCTTCGCGTCGGCGCGGCGGGAGTCAAGGCGCGCCGGCCGTGCGCCGCTCATCCGCGGTGCCCGCCGACCGCGCCCCGGGCGCCTCTAGGAGATTGAAATGACTGTTCGTTTCGAACGGCGTTGCAATCGCGCAACGCCGCAGAACTTTCAGCGCGGGGACGAGGGCGGCACGGCCCGGAACCGGTTACGCCGCGGTTCGATCGACGATGCGCACGATGTCCGCCATGATGCGGTTGAGCTCGAAATCCTTGGGCGTATAGACCGCGGCCACGCCTGCCTGCTGCAGCATCTGCGCGTCCTCCGGCGGGATGATGCCGCCGACCACGACCGGGATGTCGTCGAGGCCGGCGCTTTTCAAGCGTGCAACCACGTCCTTCACCAGCGGAACATGCGAGCCCGAGAGGATCGACAGTCCCACCACATGCGCACCTTGTGCGCGCACCGCTTCGACGATCTCTGCCGGTGTCAGACGGATGCCTTCGTAGACCACGTCCATGCCGGCGTCGCGCGCGCGCACCGCGATCTGCTCGGCGCCGTTGGAATGCCCGTCGAGGCCGGGCTTGCCGACCACGAATGTCAGCCGCCGGCCGAGCTTGCGCGAGACCCGGTCGACGTCGGCGCGCAAGTCGTCGAGGCCGACGGTCTCGTTGCGCGGGGCGCGGCCGACGCCGGTGGGTGCGCGAAATTCGCCGAAGCTCTCACGCAGGGCAAAGCCCCATTCGCCGGTGGTGACGCCGGCTTTGGCGCAGGCTACCGAGGCCGGCATGATGTTGCGGTTCTCCTGCGCGGCCGCGCGCAGTTCCTTCAGCGCCGCGGTCACCGTCCTTTGATCGCGGCTTGCGCGCCATGCCTTGAGCCGCTCGATCTGGTCGGCCTCGGCCTGCGGCGAGACCGTGAGGATCGCATCGGCTGCGCCGGTGAGCGGCGAGATCCTCGCTCTCCACGAACCTGTTGACGCCGACGACCGTCTGCTCGCCGCGCTCGATCGCTTCCACCCGGCGCGTGTTCGATTCCACCAGCTGATGCTTCATGTAACCTTGCTCGACGGCGACGACGGCGCCGCCCATCGCTTCGATGTGCGCCAGTTCCTCCAGGGCCTCGCGCTTGAGCTCGGCGACCTTGGCGGCGATCGCGGGCGAGCCGTCGAAGATATCGCCGTACTCCAGGAGGTCGGTCTCATAGGCGAGGATTTGCTGCATGCGCAGCGACCATTGCTGGTCCCACGGCCGCGGCAGGCCGAGCGCCTCGTTCCAGGCCGGCAGCTGCACCGCGCGCGCGCGGGCATTCTTCGACAGCGTCACCGCCAGCATCTCGATCAGGATGCGGGTGACGTTGTTCTCCGGCTGCTGCTCCGTGAGCCCGAGCGAGTTCACCTGCACGCCGTAGCGGAACAGCCGCTGCTTGGGATCGTTGACGCCGTAGCGCGTGGCGGTGATCTCGTCCCACAGCTCGGCGAAGGCGCGCATCTTGCAGATCTCGGTGACGAAGCGCAGCCCGGCATTGACGAAGAACGAGATGCGCCCGACCACCTCGCCGAAGGCGCCGGGCTGCACCGCGTTCGATGCCTTCACCGTGTCGAGCACGCGCGATCGCGGTGGCGAGCGCGAATGCGAGCTCCTGCACCGGCGTCGCACCCGCCTCCTGCAGGTGATACGAGCAGACATTCATCGGATTCCATTTCGGCATCTCGCGCGTCGTGAACAGGATCGTGTCCTTGGTCAGCCGCATCGAGGGCGCCGGCGGAAACACATGGGTGCCGCGCGAGAGATACTCCTTGATGATGTCGTTCTGCGTGGTGCCTTGCAGTGTGTTGCGCGCGACGCCCTGCTCGTCGGCGAGCGCGACATAGAGCGCGAGCAGCCAGGCGGCCGTCGCGTTGATGGTCATCGAGGTGTTCATCTTCGCCGAGCGGGATGCTGGTCGAACAGCGCGCGCATGTCGCCGAGATGGGAGATCGGCACGCCGACCTTGCCGACCTCGCCCTTGGCGAGCGGATGATCGCTGTCGTAGCCGGTCTGGGTCGGCAGATCGAAGGCGACGGAGAGGCCGGTCTGACCTTTGCCGAGGTTGTTGCGGTAGAGCGCGTTCGACGCCTGCGCGGTCGAATGACCGGCATAGGTGCGGAAGATCCAGGGCTTGTCGCGCTCCCGCCCGGCGCCGTCCGATGGCTCGCTCATATGCCCGCCTCGCCTGGCTTGGTTGCTCGCCGCGAGATGGTGCACTGCAGCATACTACCGTAACGGTCGCAAGCGTCTTCTCATCGACGTGGAGCGGCCAGACGCGTTTGCGGGCGCGCACTTAGGTGCGCGCCCGCGTGCGCTCTCTCGGCAGAAATCTGACGTGCGGTCGCTACGCGGCCGCAGCACGAGCCGCGCTAACGCCGGATAAATCCGACGATGACCAGGAGAATGACCGCGCCGATGGTGGCGTTGACGATCGAACCGATGAAACCGGCAAACGGCATGAAACCCAGTTGCCGGAGCAGCCAGACGCCGATGAAGGCGCCGACGATACCAATGACCATGTTCCAGATCAGTCCAAATCCAAATCCACGCACGATCTGCCCGGCCAGCCAGCCGGCGATCGCGCCGACGATGAGCATGATGATGAGGCTGTCTACTCAATCACGTTGTCCTCCCCTGCCGGCTGGGCTCGCGTCGCCCGCCGCGATTTTGCGATGCAACTTAAGTAGCATAGCCGAAATCGCCCGCACTGTCAGCAGACGCGGACGTTCGGCCCGCTTGGGCAGTGTCAACCTCGCAAGCACGCCTGCCACGACCAGCGATTCATCGCGATCATGCATTAATGTTGCGATGCAGCATCAAATGCGGCAGAGTGTTGCAACGTTTCCAATCGCGGAGGCATCCATGCCGGCCGTTGCGATGACGAAGCCGCCGCGAGCTGCGGCGCGCAAGGATCTCTACGACATCGGCGAAATTCCTCCGCTCGGCCATGTGCCGGCGCAGATGCATGCATGGGCGATCCGCAAGGACCGTCACGGGCCGCCCGAGACCTCCATGCAGCTCGAAGTGCTGCCGACCTGGCCGATCGGCGAGAACGAGGTGCTGGTTTTGGTGATGGCCGGCGGCGTCAACTACAACGGCGTGTGGGCCGGCCTCGGCATCCCGATCTCGCCGCTCGACGTCCACAAGAATCCGTTCCACGTCGCCGGCTCCGATGCCTCCGGCATCGTCTGGGCCTGCGGCGCGAAAGTTCGTCGCTGGAAGGTGGGCGACGAGGTGATCGTCCACTGCAATCAGGACGACGGCGACGACGAAGACTGCAACGGCGGCGATCCGCTGCTGTCGCCCTCGCAGCGCATCTGGGGATACGAGACGCCGGACGGATCGTTTGCGCAGTTCTGCCGCGTGCAGTCGCGGCAGCTCATGCCGAAGCCGCCGCACCTCGCCTGGGAGGAGGCGGCCTGCTACACGCTCACGCTCGCCACCGCCTATCGCATGCTGTACGGCCATCCGCCGCATACGCTGAAGCCCGGCGACCACGTGCTGGTGTGGGGCGCGTCCGGCGGCCTCGGCGTGTTCGGCGTGCAGCTCGCGGCCGCGTCCGGCGCCAACGCCATCGGCATCATCTCGGATGAAAGCAAGCGCGATTACGTGATGCAGCTGGGCGCCAAGGGCGTGATCAACCGCAAGGATTTTCCTGCTGGGGTCAGATGCCCAAGGTCGGCACGCCGGAATACGACACCTGGGTCAAGGAAGCCCGCAAGTTCGGCAAGGCGATCTGGGACATCACCGGCAAGCGCGACGTCGACATCGTGTTCGAGCATCCGGGCGAGGCGACGTTCCCGGTCTCCTGCCTGGTGGTGAAGCGCGGCGGCATGGTGGTGTTCTGCGCCGGCACCTCCGGCTACAACATCACCTTCGACGCGCGTTACGTGTGGATGCGGCAGAAGCGTATCCAGGGCTCGCATTTCGCCCATCTCAAGCAGGCCTCGGCAGCGAATCAGTTCGTGCTCGACCGCCGCGTCGACCCCTGCATGAGCGAAGTATTTCCCTGGACCAAGATTCCGCATGCGCACGAATTGATGCGCACCAATCGGCATCCGCCCGGCAACATGGCGGTGCTGGTCAACGCGCCGCGGACGGGCTTGCGCACGCTCGACGACGTGATCGAGGCGAGCGGTGCTCCCGCTTGATTTGAACGGCGCGGCGCGCGGATATTTGCGCACCGACACCATTCTTCCATCTTTGGCACCAATCTTGCTTTTTAAGAATCGTTAGGGCCATGGGGGCTACGAGGAAAAGGTCCTCACCATGTGCGACTACAGCCTACACAATGTGAAGTCGCGTTCGGCAAAAGTTGGCGACAAGCTTGCGACGCGCAACTTTGGGACCGGTACTCGTGGGTTCGCCGCGCCCGAAGATGCCACGACAGCGGTGTGCGTCCTTCCGGGAACGGAGCTTGCGTTCTCCCAGGAGGTCGCCTGTACAGCATCCGGTTTCCTCGGCTTCGGTGCGCGCAGGATGACCTCCCGGACGGCGATCTTCCGGCAGGTCAACAAAGACCAACCGCGCGTGCATCACGATGCCCTTGAATTTCCGGATGGGCAGATGGTTCCTCCTGACCGAGTTGGTCGAAGGCCAAGAGGCCACCGTGCTTCAACTGCCCGCGCAGCCCGCCACTGCGGCCGAAGCGGAAGCTCAGGAACGCGTCGCCTACGTCGGGTGAAGCTGCCCGACGCCGACACGCAAGGCACAGGACGTGAGGGGCCGCTCCAGCGGGCGGCCCCTTTGCTTGCTGCGGCTGCCGAGCAGATGCGCGATGCGACAAGCGTATCTGGGCGCACGCATTTGACTCGCCCGGATCGCCGTGCTGGCATGAGATCATGCAAAAATGTCGTGGAGTAAAACGTCTGGGATGGAGCAGAACATGACATCGATCAGGATTGTCGCGGCTGCGCTCGTTGCGGCTGTTTGCGGGCGCGCCCGGCGCTCGCGCAGGGCACCAAGGTCGCCATCGGAACCTCCGGCTGGACGGGCTTCGCGCCGCTCACCCTCGCCAAGGAGGCCGGCATCTTCGCCAAGAACGGTCTCGACGTCACCATCAAGAAGATTCCACAGGCGAGCCGGCATCTCGCCATCGCCTCCGGCGACATCCAGTGCGCGGCAACCACGGTCGAGACCTGGATCGTGTGGAACGCCAACGGCGTCGCCACCACGCAGCTGTTCCAGCTGGACAAGTCGTATGGCGCCGACGGCATGGCCGTGCGCAACGACATCGCCTCGATCAAGGACGTGAAGGGCAAGACGGTCGCGGCCTCGGCGCCCGGCACCGCGCCCTATTTCACGCTGCGCCTGGTTCCTCAAGAAGAACGGCCTCACGGTCAAGGACGTGACCGTCGTCAACATGGAGCCGGCCGCGGCGGCGCAGGCCTTCATCGCCGGGCAGAACGACGTCGCCATGACCTACGAGCCCTACCTCTCCGGCCGTGCGCGAGAAGCCGGAAGCCGGGCAAGATCATCGCCACCACGCTCGACTATCCGATGGTGATGGACACGTTCGGCTGCACCCCGAAGTTCATCGCGGACAACGAAGCGGCGGTGAAGGCGCTGACGAAGAGCTATTTCGAGGCGCGTCGAGATGATCAAGAGCGATCCGAGCCAAGGCCTACGAGATCATGGGCGCCGACGTGAAGCAGATCGGGCGAGCAATTCGGCAACTCGGCGAAATATCTGCGCTGGCAGGACCAGGCCGCCAACAAGACGTTCTTCACCGGCGAGTTCAACGACGTTCTCGAAGGAAGCGGCCGACCTGCTGCTCGAGATCGGCGTCATCAAGCAGATCCCGGATCTCGTCGAAGCTTGCCGACACCCGCTTCATTCAGTGACGCCGGATTCAGTGATCGCTGGCTGTGCGATCGCGCTGCGTAAGGCGAACGGCGATCCGTGGCCTGGTGAGGCTGCGATCCGCGCCGCGGATTCGCTGACCGTTGCGTCCGGCGCGCGACTACTGACGGCAGAGTATTCGCTGCGACCGGATGATCTGGACGACCTCAGTGGCCGCGGCATGAAGCCTCTCGCGCCCGATCTCAATACGGCCCGCGTCGCGCTCGGCATCCTGTTCTTCGTTCTGTTCGTCGCGGCCTGGGCGCTCGCCACGCTCGGCGGCTACGTCTCGAAGACCTTCCTGGCCGATCCCGCTCACCATGGTCGAGGAGGGCTGGCTGCTGCTGACCAAGCACGGCTTCCTGCTCGACATCGGCATCACGATCTGGCGCGTGCTCGGCGGCTTCATGCTGGCGGCGCTGGTCGCGGTGCCGCTCGGCGATCGCTGATGGGCGCCTACAAGCCGATCGAGGCGTTCCTCGAGCCGTTCGTCTCGTTCGCGCGCTACCTGCCGGCGTCGGCTTTCATTCCGCTGCTGATCCTGTGGGCGGGCATCGGCGAGCTGCAGAAGCTGCTCGTGATCTTCATCGGCTCGGTGTTCCAGATCGTGCTGATGGTGGCGGTGACGGTCGGCGGCGTGCGGCGCGACCTGGTCGAGGCGGCGCTGACGCTGGGCGCGCGCGACCGCGGCATCCTCGCGCGCGTGCTGATCCCGGCGGCGGCGCCCGACATCGCCGAAATCCTGCGGCTCGTGCTCGGCTGGGCCTGGACCTATGTGATCGTCGCCGAGCTGATCGGCTCGTCCTCCGGCATCGGCCACATGATCATCGACAGCCAGGCGCTGCTCGCCACCGGCCAGATCATCTTCGGCATCATCGTGATCGGCGTGATCGGGCTGATCTCCGACTTCCTGTTCAAGTGGGCGAACCGGCGGCTGTTTCCCTGGAGCCTGGCGTGAGCAAGCTCGTGCATCGAGAACGTCTCGCGCATTTTCCCGGGCGTGCGCGGCGGCGCGCCGACGCGCGCGCTCGAGCCGACCAGCCTCGCGGTCGCCGACAACGACTTCGTCACCATCCTCGGGCCATCCGGCTGCGGCAAGTCCACGCTGCTGCGGCTCGTCGCCGGGCTCGACCGGCCGACCGCCGGCCGGATCGCTCCTCGACGGCAAGCCGGTGACCGGCCCGGGTCCCGACCGCGGCATGGTGTTCCAGTCCTACACGCTGTTCCCGTGGCTCACGGTCGCCGACAACATCGCGTTCGGCCTGCGCGAGAAGGGCGTGCCGCAGGCGCAGCGCGACGAGCGTCGTGCGCGAATGGCTCGGACGGATCGGCCTCACCGGCTTCGAGCACCACTATCCGAAGCAGCTGTCCGGCGGCATGCAGCAGCGCACCGCGATCGCGCGCGCGCTCGCCAACGACCCGGCGATCCTGCTGCTCGACGAGCCGTTCGGCGCGCTCGACAACCAGACGCGCGCGCTGATGCAGGAACTGCTGCTCGGCATCTGGGAGCGCGAGCGCAAGACCGTGCTGTTCGTCACCCACGACATCGAGGAGGCGATCTTCCTCGGCCTCGCGCGTGCGTCGTGATGACGGCGCGGCCGGGGCGCATCAAGGCCGACGTCGCCGATCGACCTGCCGCATCCGCGCCACTACACCATCAAGACCAGCCCGGAATTCTCCGCGCTCAAGGCGCGGCTGACGGAGGAGATCCGCGTCGAGGCGGTGCTGGCGGCGGAGGCCGCGGCCGGCGCGGCGCTAGCGGCATCGTACCGCGCGCCGGCGCCGATCAGCTGAGACTCGGCAGCTTGAGCCCGTGCTCGCGCGCGCAGGCAATGGCGTCTTCGTAGCCCGCATCGGCGTGGCGCATGACGCCGGAGGCCGGGTCGTTCCACAGCACGCGCTCGATCCGCCGCGCCGCTTCCGGCGTGCCGTCGCACACGATCGACCATGCCGGCGTGCTGCGAGTAGCCGATGCCGACGCCGCCGCCGTGGTGGAACGACACCCAGGTCGCGCCCGAGGCGCAGTTGAGCAGCGCGTTGAGCAGCGGCCAGTCCGACACCGCGTCGGAGCCGTCCTTCATGCGCCTCGGTCTCGCGATTGGGGCTCGCGACCGAGCCGGAATCGAGATGATCGCGGCCGATCACGATCGGCGCCTTGAGCTCGCCGCTCGCCACCATCTCGTTGAAGGCGAGGCCCAGCCGATGCCGGTCGCCGAGCCCGACCCAGCAGATGCGCGCCGGCAGGCCCTGGAACTTGATGCGCGCCTTGCGCCATGTCGAGCCAGTTGTGCAGATGCGCGTCGTTCGGCATCAGCTCCTTCACCTTGGCGTCGGTGCGAAAAATGTCCTCGGGATCGCCCGACAGCGCGGCCCAGCGGAACGGGCCGATGCCGCGGCAGAACAGCGGGCGGACATAGGCCGGCACGAAGCCGGGAAAATCGAACGCGTCGGCGACGCCCGTCTCCTTGCGCCATCTGGCGGATGTTGTTGCCGTAGTCGAAGCGTCGGCACGCCGCGCGCGCCAGAATGCGAGCATGGCGCGCACGTGCGCCGCCATCGACTGCTTCGCCGCGCGCTCGACGCCTTTCGGATCGCTCGGCGCGCCGCGCCTCCCATTCGCGCCAGCGTCCAGCCCGCGGGCAGATAGCCGTTGATCGGATCATGCGCCGAGGTCTGGTCGGTGACCGCGTCGGGCTTCACGCCGCGCCGCACCAGCTCGGGCAGCATCTCGGCGGCGTTGCCGAGCACGCCGACCGAGACCGGCTTTCGTTCGCGGCCGGCGCGCTCGATCATCGCCAGCGCCTCGTCGAGGTCCTTGGCCTGCGCGTCGAGATAGCCGGTCTTGAGCCGCATCTCGATGCGCGAGGGCTGGCACTCGATCGCCAGCAGCGAGGCGCCCGCCATGGTGGCGGCGAGCGGCTGCGCGCCGCCCATGCCGCCGAGCCCGGCGGTGAGGATCCATTTGCCCGCGAGGCTGCCGCCGTAGTGGCGCCGCACCAGCTCGGCGAAGGTCTCGTAGGTGCCCTGCACGATGCCCTGCGAGCCGATATAGATCCACGAGCCTGCGGTCATCTGGCCGTACATCATCAGGCCCTTGCGATCGAGCTCGTTGAAATGGTCGAGCGTCGCCCAGTGCGGCACCAGGTTCGAGTTGGCGATCAGCACGCGCGGCGCGTCCGCATGGGTGCGAAACACGCCGACCGGCTTGCCCGATTGCACGCACAGCGTCTCGTCCGCCTCCAGCGCGCGCAAGCGCCGCGACGATGCGATCGAAGCTCTCCCAGTCGCGCGCGGCGCGGCCGATGCCGCCATAGACCACGAGCTCGTGCGGCTTCTCCGCCACCTCGGGATCGAGGTTGTTCATCAGCATGCGCAGCGGCGCCTCGGTCAGCCAGCTCTTGGCGCGAGAGTTGCGGGCCGCGCGGCGCGCGAATGACGCGGGCATTGTCGAGGCGGGTGGGCATTGGTGGATTCCGATGCTGCGGTCGCGTTGTTAGCACGGCGCTGGTGTCCCGGACGAGTGAGCGCCGCCAGTCAGGCGAGCGTATGCTCGATCGCCATTTGCGCTTGCGCGTCTCGCTGGATCTGGTCTCGTCTCGCCTGGCGAAGACGCCTCGTCAGCCTCGCCCGGGACACGAGGCGTTACCCGCGCGCAAAGGCGAGGCAGTCTTCGAGCACTGCGCGCAGCGTCTGCTGGATCGGCTTGGCGAAATCGGGATCCCATGGCGGCGGGTCGTTCTCGTTGGGAGATAGCCGCGCATCGCGAGCTCCATCTGCACGGCATGGACGCCTTCGGCAGGGCGGCCATAGGTGCGGGTGATCCAGCCGCCGGTGAACCGTCCGTTGACCACATGCGACCACGGGCTCGCGGCGCAACGGCGCGCCACCGCCGCTTCCAGGGCGGGATCGCAGCTCTTGCCTGCATTGGTGCCGATGTTGAACACCGGCAGTTCGCCGGAAAACAGCCGCGGCTCGACCGAACGGATGGAGTGGCAATCGTACAGCACCACGCGCGGATGCAGGGCGCGCAGCCGCTTGATCTCCCGGCGAGTGCGCGATGATACGGCGCGAAATAAAGCGCCTTGCGCCGCTCGATCTCGTCCGGCGTGGGCTGCCTGCGCCGTCGCGGTAGAGCGCGCGGCCGTCGAAGGTTTCCGTCGGCACCAAGCCGGTGGTCGTCTGCCCAGGATAGAGCGACGCGCCGGAGGGATCGCGATTGACGTCGATCACCGTGCGCGAGAGCGCGGTATGCACCGTGGTCGCGCCGAGCTCGGTTGCAAAGGCGTAGAGCTTGTCGATGTGGCGATCGGCGTCGTGGCGCGCCAGCGGGAATGATACCAGAGCGGCCGCGCACTCCGCCGGAATGCTCAGGCCGGTATGCGGGAACGACACCAGCAGCGGCGCATCGCCCTGCTTCACGGTGAGCCACGGCTCGGTCATGCATTCGGTCCTTCGATGCCCGGGAGGTCCAGCGTCGGCTGCGGCGGCGAGCGCGCCGGAGCGCACGAGATCGGCCGCCGCCGCGATGTCGGGAGCGAGGTAGCGGTCGTGATCGAGCCGCGGCACGCGTTCACGCAGCCGCGCCCGCACCCGCTTCGAGCGGCGCGCTCGATGTGAGCGGCGCGTGGAAGTCGCAGCCCTGCGCGGCGGCAATGAGCTCGATGCGCGATCACGTTCGACGGCGTTCTCCGCCATGGCGGCGAGCCGGCGCGCGCCATGCGCCGACATCGACACGTGGTCCTCCTGGTTGGCAGAGGTCGGGATCGAGATCGACGCTGGCCGGATAGGCGCGCTGCTTGTTCTCGGACACCAGCGCCGCCGCCGTCACCTGCGCCAGCATGAATCCGGAATTGAGGCCGGGCTGCGGCGTGAGGAAGGCCGGCAGCCCCGACAGCGCGGGATCGATCAGCATGGCGATGCGCCGCTCGGCGAGCGAGCCGATCTCGCAGGTTGCGAGCGCCAGCATGTCGGCGGCGAACGCCACCGGCTCGCCGTGGAAATTGCCGCCGGACAGCGCCTCGCCGCTGTCGGCGAAGATCAGCGGATTGTCGGAGACGCCGTTGGCCTCGGTCGCCAGCGTCGCCGCTGCCTGCCGGGCGAGGTCGAGCACGGCGCCCATCACCTGCGGCTGGCAGCGCAGGCAATAGGGGTCCTGCACGCGGTCGTCGTCGACGAGGTGCGAGGCGCGGATCGAGCTGCCCGCCATCAGCGCGCGCAGCGCGGCGGCGACCTCGATCTGGCCGCGATGGCCGCGCAGCGCATGGATGCGCGGATCGAACGGCGTGTCGGAGCCCTTCGCCGCGTCGGTTGCCAGCGCGCCGGTGACGAGCGCCGCGCTGGAACACCCGTTCGATCGCGAACAGGCTCGCCAATGCCTCGGCGGTCGAAAACTGCGTGCCGTTGAGGCAGCGCGAGCCCTTCCTTGGGGCCGAGCACGATCGGCGCCAGCCCGGCGCGCGCGAGCGCGGCATCGGCCGGCATGGTCTCGCCGGCGAGCCGCGCTTCGCCGATGCCGAGCATCGCCGCCGCCAGGTGCGCGAGCGGCGCGAGATCGCCGGACGCTCCGACCGAGCCCTGGCTCGGGACCACCGGGATCGATGCCGCGTTCCAGCATGGCCTCGCAGCATGGCGATGGTCTGCGGCCGCACGCCGGAGGCGCCGTGGCCGAGGCTCGCGAGCTTGAGCGCCATCATCAGCCGCACGTTCGCGGCCGCATCGGCTCGCCGACGCCGGCGGCGTGCGACAGCACGATGTTGCGCTGCAGCGTCACCAGATCGTCCGGCGCCGATGTGCACGCTCGCGAGTTTGCCGAAGCCGGTATTGATGCCGTAGACCGGCTCGCCGCGCGCGACGATGGCGTCGACCGTCCGCGCGCCTCGCCTCGACCGCCGGCAGCGCCGCCGGATCGAGCCGGACGCCGGCGCCGTCAGCGACGGCGCGCCAGTCGGCGAGCGTTGCGCGTCCCGGCTTGAGGCGCGATCATCTGCCTCTCCGCACGCGCGCATGCAGCGGATTGAACCCGATGCGGTAGACCAGCTCGGCCGGCCGTTCGATGTCCCAGATCGCGAGGTCGCACCACTTGCCGCGCTCGAGCGTGCCGATGTCGCCGAGCTCGCCGAGCGCGCGCGCCGCTTCCCGCGTCACGCCGGCGATGGTCTCGTCCACGGTCAGGCCGGAACAGCGTCGCCGCCATGTTGAGCGTGAGAAGCAGCGAGGTGATCGGCGAGGTGCCGGGATTGCTGTCGGTGGCGATCGCCATCGGCACGCCGTGGCGGCGAAAGCGTCGCGACCGGCGGCACCTGCTTCTCGCGCAGCACATAGAATGCGCCGGGCAGCAGCACGGCGACGGTGCCGGCACGCGCCATCGCGGCGACGCCATCCTCGTCGGTGTATTCGAGATGGTCGGCCGACAGCGCGCCGTGCTCGGCGGCGAGCCTGGCGCCGTGCAGGTTGGAGAGCTGATCGGCGTGCAGCTTGACCGGCAGCCCCGCCGCCTGCGCGGCGACGAACACGCGCGCGGTCTGCTCGGGCGAGAACGCGATGGTCTCGCAGAACGCGTCGACGGCGTCGGCAAGCTTGTCGCGAGCGATGGCCGGGATCATCGCGCAGACCTCGTCGATGTAGCGCTCCTTGTCGCCGTCTGCTTCCGGCGGCAGCGCATGCGCGCCGAGGAAGCTCGTGACCACGTCGACGTCGCGCTCGCGCGCGAGCCGCCGCGCGGCGCTCAGCATCCGCATCTCGGTCTCGCGCTCGAGCCCATAGCCCGACTTGATCTCGACGGTGGTGACGCCTTCCGCGAGCAGGCGATCGAGGCGGGGCAGGCTCGCGCGCACGAGATCGTCCTCGCTCGCCGCCCGCGTCGCCTTCACGGTGGAGACGATGCCGCCGCCCGCCCGCGCGATCTCCTCGTAGGAGGCGCCGGCAAGGCGCAGCTCGAATTCGTGCGCCCGGTCTCCGGCATAGACCGAGGTGGGTGTGGCAATCGATCAGGCCGGGCGTGATCCAGCGGCCGTCCAGCGCGACGCGGTTGCGTCGCATCCCAGCCGGCCGGCAGTTCCGCCATCGGACCCGCGAACGCAATGCGGCCGTCCGCGGCCGCGACCGCGCCGCGCTCGACGACGCCGAGCCTCGCCGCGATCAGGCGAGAGCGTGGCGAGACGCGCGTCGAGCCAGATCGTGTCGAACCGCATGGCGTCCTCGCACAGCCGATCCTCTATACATAATGCCGCCGCCCCGCCTATGGTCGAGCAATAATGCCACGTCCCCAGCCCGGCGGGGCGGAGAGCGGATTTGCAACGCGAGCTCTTTTTCGACCACGCTCTGCTGCCGTCCGGATGGGCGCGCGACGTCCGCATCACGGTCGCCGACGGCACCATCGTCGCGGTCGCGCAAGACGCGCCGCGCGGCGGGGCTGATCACGTCCCCGGCATCGCCGTTCCCGGCCTGCCCAACCTGCACAGCCACGCCTTCCAGCGCGGCATGGCTGGACTCGCCGAGCGCCGCGGTCCGACCGCCGACAGCTTCTGGACCTGGCGCGAGGTGATGTATCATTTCCTGCAGCGGCTCTCGCCCGATGACGTCGAGGCGATCGCCGCCTTCGCCTATATGGAAATGCTGGAGGCGGGCTTCACCACCGTCGGCGAGTTCCACTATCTGCACCACGACGTCGACGGCAGGCCCTACGCCAATCTCGGCGAAATGGCGGAGCGCATCGCCGCGGCCAGCGCGCAAACCCGCATCGGCCTCACGCTGCTGCCGTCGTTCTACGCCTATGGCGGCTTTGGCGGCGCACCGCCGGTCGCCGGCCAGCGCCGCTTCATCAACGATCCCGGATCGCTTCCTCGATCTGGTCCAGCGCGCGCGTGCAACGGTGGCAAGGCTGCCGGAAGGGCGCGTGGGCATCGCGCCGCACTCCCTGCGCGCGGTGACGCCCGGCGACGCTACGGACGATTTGCCAGGCGACGCCCGACGGGCCGATCCATATCCACGCCGCCGAGCAGCTGCGGGAAGTGGAGGAATGCGTCGCCGCCCTCGGCCGTCGCCCGGTGGAATGGCTGCTCGAGAATGCCGCGCTCGATTCCCGCTGGTGCGTGATCCACGCGACCCACACGACACCGGCGGGAGATAGCGGCGTTGGCGGCCTCGCGGGCGGTGGTCGGTCTCTGCCCGCTGACCGAGGCGTCGCTCGGCGACGGCATCTTTGACGGCGCCGCCTATCTCGCGGCCGGCGGCCGCTTCGGCATCGGGACCGATCTCGAATATCCAGATCGACGCTGCCGCCGAGTTGCGGCAGCTGGAATACGGGCAGCGTCTGGCGCGCCGCGCCCGCAACGTCATGACGGTGGACGAGGGAGATCGACCGGACGACGGCTGTACGCCACGGCGCTGGCCGCGGGCGCGCAGGCGCTGCAACGGCCGATCGGCGCGCTCGCCGTCGGCTCGCGCGCGGATGTCGTGCTGCTCGACGACGCATCATCCGGACCTCGCCTCGCGTCATGGCGATCAATGGCTCGACGCCTGGATTTTCGTCGCCGGACGCAGCGCGGTCAAAACCGTGCTGGCGGGAGGAGACGACGCGTCGTGGAAGCGGGCCGCCACACCATGCGCGCAACCATCGCGGCACGCTACCAGGCAGTCGTCGCCAAACTTGCGACGGCGTAGAGCGCGATCCCCGGCTCATCCGCGCGCCACGTTCTCAGGCCGTCGGCTGCAAGGCTGCCAGAGCCGCCGCTCATGCCTCTGCCCGCGGTTCCGTCCTCGGCGCGCGGCCGAAATAACGCTGGCGTTGAGCGCGCCGCCATAGACGAAGATCGATGCCGTCCAATAGAGAAACACGAGCGCGATCATGGCCGAGGCGAGCCCGGCGTAGTAGCTCACATAGGCGAACGAGAACTCGGCGAGATAGCGGCCGAAGGCGACGCCGGCAATGAGCCACAAGATCAGCGTGGCGATGATGCCGGGCAGGATCTCGATCATCCGGCGGCGCCCGGCCGGCAACCACTTGTGGGCGACGAACAGCGCGATGGTCAGAACGACGACCGCGATGCCGAAGCGGAAGATGGTGAAGGTGCCCTCGAGCGGCTCGAGCCATGGCGCGTAGCGCAAGGCGGTGTGGAACAGGAGCGGCCCCAGCACGATGAGAAAGCCGAGCGCCAGCAACCCGAGCGCGGCCACCAGCACATAGGCGATCGATCTGAGCCGGAGCAGGATCCAATACCGCGTCTCCACCACGCCGTAGGCCCGGTTGAGACCGATCCGCAGGCTCTCGACGCCGCTCGAGGCGAAATAGATGGCGAACGCGGCGCCGAGCGTGAGCGCGCCGGGATGCGTGGTGGTGAGCACGTTCTGGATTTCTCGGGCGATCGGGCCAGCGACCTCGTCGGGCCAGGTCGCGAGCATCAGCTTGGCCACCTCGTCGGCAAGATCGCTGGAGCCGAAGAAGCCGGCGAGCGACGTGAGCACGATGAAGAACGGAAACATCGCCATCAGGGCGGAGAGCGCGATGTGGCTCGCGATGGCCCAGCCGTCGTCCGCAAGAAAACGCCAATAGGCGTCGAGGGCGATGTGGAAGGCGCGTCGCATCGGGAGAATCCAGACCTGGCCTGCTCAACTGCGCCTTGACGCGCAAATTTCAACCCGCAGCTCGGCCCGAAAGCGCGCTGGCGTGCCGTGGGCGATCGGAACATCGTGACGCCGCCCATGCCCTCCCAGCGTCCTGACCACATTTCTTATCCGTGCCGCGCCCCTGACCTTCGCCCTGTTATGGTCGAGCGGCTTCATCGTAGCAAAATATGCCGCGCCCGACGCAGATCCCTTCACCTTTCTCACCGTGCGCTGTGGGAGCACGATCGTCGTCCTTGTGTTGATCATAGTTGCAAGCCGAGCGCCATGGCCCGCAAGCGCGCGCGAGGCTTCCCACAGCATTGTCGCCGGTATGCTGCTGCATGGCGGCTATCTCGGAAGGCGTGTGGTGGGCGGTCGCCACAGGGTCTCCCCTGCCGGCATCGCCGGATTGATCACGGCCGGCCAGCCCCTGCTCACGGCGATCCTGCCGCGCCGCTCCTGGGCGAGCGGCTCAGCCGCGGACAATGGGCCGGGATCGCTAGTGGCTTCGCCGGCATCGTGCTCGTGCTCGCGCCGCGCCTGATCGTGGTCGACATGGCTGCGCTCGGCGCCGTTGCGCTGCCGATGATCGTCAATTTCGGCGCCACGGTCTCGGTCACGCTAGGTACCTTCTATCAGAAGCGCTTTGTACCCCGCACCGATCTGCGCACCGGCACCTGCCTGCAATTCGTCGGCGGCGCTGGCGGTCGTGGCGCCGCTCGCGCTGTTGACGGAAACGCTGCGGTTCGACGCGACCGCGACCCTGCTTGCCGCGCTCGCCTGGTCGGTACTTGTCATTTCGCTGGCAGCGATAGCACTGCTGCTCCTGATGCTCCGGCGCGGGGAAGTTTCGCGGGTGGCGGCGCTGATCTATCTGGTGCCGCCGCTCACCGCGCTCGAGGCGTTCATGCTGTTCGGCGAAAGTCTGAGCGTCGTGCAGATCGTCGGCATGGCCGTGACGGCGTTGGGTGTATGGCTGGCGACGCATCGGCGATAGCAACGCTCGCATGCGACGTCTCGGATGGCGGCGCCGCTTCGCCGCAATCGATTTATGAACCGGCGATGGCCGCTGCCGCGCTCGCGTTTCAGTACCAGATGTTCTATGCCGGGCGCGCAGTTCGTGGCTGCGCGACCATGCGCTTCCCGGTGGAGAAACCATGCGTGTCGCCCTCGTCAATATCGGCACGATCGTCTCCGGCGATCTCAACGCTCCGTTCGCCAAGGGCGACACCATCATCACCGACGGCGACCGCATCGTCGCGGTCGGCACCGCGTCGGCGAGTGAGGTCGAAGCCTGCGACGTCGTGATCGATGCCGACCGCACGACGGCCATTCCGGGGCTGATCGATCTCGCACGTGCACATCACGTTCGGCGATTTCACGCCGCGGCAGCAGACGGTCGGCTATCTGGAAAGCTACGTGCACGGCGGGGTGACGACCGCGATCAGCGCGTCGGAAGTCCATGTCCCAGGCCGGCCGCGGGATGCCGAAGGCGTAAAGGCGCTCGCCGTCGCCGCGCAAAAGTGCTTCGAGCACTACCGGCCGGGCGGGATGAAGGTCTACGCCGGCTCGGTCATTCTCGAGCCGACGCTGAGCGGCAACGACCTGGGCGAGATCGCGAAGAAGGGCGTGTGGCTGGCAAAGGCGGGTTTCGGCGCCTTCAAGACCGCGTTCGAGTATACGCCGCTCGTCGCCGCTGCGCGCGCGCACGGCATGATCACCACCTGCCACACCGGCGGCTCGTCGATCCCCGGCTCCGGCGCGATCACCGGCGATCATCTGCTCGCGATGAAGCCGCATGTGTCGTTCCATGTGAACGGCGGGCCGACCGCCATGCCCGACAAGGACTTCGAGCGGATCATCGTCGAAGGCGACATGGCATTGCAGGTCTGCACCGCGGGCAACCTGCGCACCGCGCTCCTGTGCGCCACGCTGGCCCAGCGCCATCAGCGCGTTCGATCGTCTCATCGTGGCGACCGACACGCCGACCGGAAGCGGCGTCATGCCGCTCGGCATGCTCTACACCATGTCGCATCTCGCGAGCCTCGGCCGGCATCGCGCCCGAACTCTGCATCGCCGCGGCGACCGGCAGCAACGCGCGCGTATACCGGCTCGACTCCGGCCTGCTGGCCGCGGGCAAGGCGGCCGATATCGTGCTGCTCGATGCGCCGGACGGCGGCACCCAGGACAACGCGCTCGCCGCGATCAGGAACGGCGACATCGCGGCGGTCGGCGCGGTGATCACGGGCGGGAGACCGCGATTCGTCGGTCGCAGCCGCAACACTCCGGCGACGACGCGAACGATCCGCGTCGCAAGCTGCAAGCTCCGCAGGAGTTCTCGGGCGTGTCGCATTAGTCGTGGCGGTGGCGGTGGCGCCGGGACGCATGCGCGAGCGGTTCAAGCCCGCGACCTGTCCAATAATGCAGCATGAGCTGCGTAAACTGCCGGCAATGCGGCCGAAACTCCCGTTGCGGCGTTGCATTTGTGCAATGCACGCGTAGTGTTGGGGCGAAGGCTTTGGAGGCCGAGTGGATACCGATGAGCGGAATGCGCCTCGAGGCGCTGCCGCGCGGAGATCGCCGATGCTGGACCAGGCTCAACGCCCCGACGCTGCGCCGAAGCTGGTCGCGCTCGCGCAGGAAGCGACCCAGGCGGTCGACGCGCTGCTGGCCGAGGCGACGGCCGCCGTTCGCAAGCGGGTGACGGTCGACGATCGTATGGTCGACGAGTTGCTCGACCGCGAGCAGCGCGCCACCCATGGTCTTGCCTGGCTCGCGACCTATGTCGGAGTCGGTGCGCCAGCTCGCGGCCTATGCCGAGCGGATGCATGCCGGCGGCGGTCTCGGCGAGACCGAGGAACTGCTCGTCGAGATCGGCATCGGCGAATACCTCGCCCAGATTCAGGGCGGCATTCCCATGAGCCAGGGCGAAATCGTGCGTCCCGCCGACATCGGGCTCGCGGGTGAGGCGGTCGCCGCGCGCGCTGGCCGGGCCGCTGCGAGAACTGAACGCTGCTGGCAATGTCGAGCGCCGCGCACGCCTGGTCGAGCTGATGCGCGCGCATCATGGCGCCACCGTCGGCGACTGCGGTCTCGACGAGACGCTGGCGACGATCCGCGATGAGATGCGCAAGTTCGCCGACAGCGAGGTCACGCCGCAGGCGCACCAGTGGCACCGCACCAACAGCTACATCCCGCTCGATGTCCTCACGCAGATGTCCGACCTCGGCGTGTTCGGCCTCACCATCCCGGAAGAGTATGGCGGCCTGGGCCTCGGCAAGGAATCCATGTGCGTGGTGTCCGGAGGAGCTCTCGCGCGGCTATATCGGGGTTGGCTCGCTCGGCACGCGCTCCGAGATCGCCGCCGAATTGATCATCGGCGCCGGCACCGAGGAACAGAAGCGCAAATGGCTGCCGAAGCTCGCCTCGGGCGAAGTGCTGCCGACCGCGGTGTTCACCGAGCCCAACACCGGCTCCGATCTCGCGTCGCTCAAGACGCGGGCGGTGCGGCAAGGCGACGTCTACAAGGTCTACGGCAACAAGACCTGGATCACCCATCCCGTGCGCGCCGACCTGATGACGCTGCTGGTGCGCACCAATCCGAACGAACCCGGCCATCGCGGGCTCTCCATGCTGCTGGCGGAGAAGCCGCGCGGCACCGACGCAGATCCATTTCCGGCGCCGGCATGTCGGGCACCGAGATCGAGGTGCTCGGCTATCGCGGCATGAAGGAGTACGAGATCGCCTTCGACGGCTTCGAGGTCAAGGCGGAGAACCTGCTCGGCGGCGTCGAAGGGCTCGGGTTTCGCCAGCTCGATGCAGACGTTCGAGATCGGCGCGCATCCAGACGGCGGCGCGCGCGATCGGGGTGGCGCAGGCGGCCATGGAGCAGGCGCTGAGCTATGGCGAGCAGCGCCAGCAGTTCGGCGAGCCGATCATCAATTTCCCGCGCGTCGCCGACAAGATCGCGATGATGGCGGTCGAGATCATGATCGCGCGCCAGCTGACCTATTTCGCCGCGCGCCAGAAGGATTCGGGCAAGCGCTGCGATCTCGAGGCCGGCATGGCCAAGCTGCTCGCCGCCCGCGTCGCCTGGGCCAACGCCGACAACGCCGTGCAGATCCACGGCGGCAACGGCTTCGCGCTCGAATTTCCGATCTCGCGCATCCTCTGCGACGCCCGCATTCTCAGCATTTTCGAGGGCGCGGCGGAGATCCAGGCGCAGGTGATCGCGCGGCGGCTGCTGAGCGGCGACCAACTGACCCGTCTGCGCCGGAACGACCTCGCCGGCGTTTGCCTCAAAGGATAATTGATCGAGAACAAGGCGCGCGGCCGTGCCGCGGGTATAGTGCGGTTTGAGCGAAGAGGTACTGCATGCAGAAGCTGAAGATCCGGCAAGGCGATTGGGTGATCGTTTGCGACGGCAAGAAAGCGTTGATCCTGGAGAATGCCGGGGACGAAAAATTCCTCAACCTCAAGACCAGGAGAGTCCAGGAGCATGCCGATCCGAAGACGTCCGACCTCGGCACCGATGCGCCCGGCCGGTCCTTCAGCTCGGTCGGAAGCGGACGCAGCGCGGTGGAGCAGACCGATTGGCATAGGCAAGAGGAGGATCGGTTTCTGCAGAAGCTGGTCGGCCAACTCGACCACGCCGGTGAATGCCGGCGAGGTCAAGTCGCTCATCATTGTGGCGCCGCCGCGCGCGCTCGGCGTGCTGCGCCAGGCCTATTCCCACAATCTGCGCGCCGCGGTGCACGCCGAAATCGACAAGGATCTCGTCAGGCTTCCCGTGCACGAGATCGAAAAGCATCTGGCGGGGTGAGGCGCTGGTAGGGTGCGCGCAAACGCGCCACGCCGTGCCCAACATCGCCAAAGTCGCCGTAACCACGTGGGCACGGCGCACGTAGTCAGACGGGCCGATGCGTGAGCAGTGGGCGTGCGCCTTTGCCCACCCTACCTCGCGCTCGAGCCTACGCCGCCTTCGCCGGCTGCTTCAGCAGCTTGTCGACGTTGCCGGACAGGATCGCCTCGCCGTCCTTGCCGAGCGCGCGCAGCTCGCTGACGAAGTCGCGCACCGCCGGCGCGTTCGCGGATCTCCTGCGGATAGTCGGTGGCGAACACGATGCGCGAGGCCGGGATCTCGATCAGCGCGCCTTCACCGGCGCCCATGGCGCCGCAGAAGCCGGCGGTGTCGAACACCATGTTGTTCTGCAGATAGTAATCGAAATCCTTTTTCGGCTTCATGCCGTGGCGGGCGTTGCCCAGCGTGCCCCAGAAGTCCTTGTCCTGATACGATGCGAATGCGGCCGAGCAGCGCCGAGAGGCCGCCGCCGAGATGCGACATGTGGATCGTGAGGTTGGGGTGGCGGTCGAACACGCCGGCATTGATCAGCCGGATCGTCGCCATCACCAGGGAGAACTCGCGGCCCGACCGAGCGCGCGGTGTCGTAGCCGTCGAACTGCTGGGTCTGGATTGAGCTTGAGCGCGGGGTGCACGAAAACGAACAGGTCGAGCTTCGCGCATTCGGCCCAGAACGGCTCGAACTCGGGCGCGTCGAGATAAAGGTCGTTGGTCTCCGAGGTGATCACCACGCCGGGAAAGCCGAGCTCGTGCTTGCAGCGGGCGAGCTCGCGAAATGCCTCGGCGCCGCCGAGCGGATTGGCATGGGCGGCGCCGATGAAGCGGCCGGGATAATCGCGTTCCGCTTTCTTGGCGCTTGTCGTTGCACAGGCGCGATTTGTCGAGATCGGCGCACATGCCGGCGGCGCTGGTGAGAAAGGCCGACGTCGATGCCGGCCTCGTCCATCATGCGGATGTGCTCGTCGAGGTCGAACAGCATCCAGTGCAGAGATGAAGCTCGGCGCGCCATGCTCGTCGTAGGATACGATCTTGCGGCGGCCGAGATCCTTCGGCATCAGCTCATGCGGCGTGAAGTGGTGCTGGAAATCGACGATCATCGAAAGCGCTCTCCTCGCAGGCGTCAGTCGGTAGCGCGCGCAACGTACGTCAAGCGCTTGCGCGCAGGTCCTGTAGGGCGCGTGCGACTGCATCGTCAAGCGGCGTATGCGGAATGTCGCCGATCGCGGCCTTGAGCTTGCTCCCGTCGATCCGGTGCGGCTCGCTCCAGAGATACGCCATCTCGGACAACTCTCGACAGAGCGGCACGATGGGTCGCAACGCATGGATGAGCCACCAGGTCATGCGCTTGATCTGAAGCTTGCTGCTCGTCGCCCGTGCGATCGTCGTGGTGAAGTCGCGGCCGGTCACGGCGTGGCCGGGAAAGCCGAACGTCGCCAACGCGGGCAGCGTTTCGCGCATCGCGGCAAGGCGCACGAGGACCGCGACCAGATCGGGCAGATAGGCCCATTCATGCACCAGGTCGATCGGCCCGGGATAGGTCAGACGGCCGCGGCCGATCTCCTTGAGCAGCACGAGATCGAGCCATGATCCGCGCCCGCCGCCGTAGAAATCGCCCGCGCGCAGAATGATGGCGCGCATGCCGCGCTCGGTGGCCTTCGGCCATGCGATCTTCCATCGCCACACGCAATTGCCCCTTGCGGGACGACGGCCGCATGGGCGTGGTCTCATCGATCGTCGGCGGCATGGGCGAGCCGTAGTTGTAGAGATTGCCGGGAAACATCAGCGTGGCGCCGGTCGCTTCCGCGGCGGTAATGGCGGAATACGCGAGCGGCAAGGCAAGCCGCGACCAATCGGTATAGAATGGATTGAGTGCGTGCAGGATGACATCGGCGCCGCGTCGCCGCTGCGCTGACCGCGGCATGGTCGCGCGCATCGATCTCGACGACCCGGTGCCGGCCGGTGCGCGCGCCGAACGGCCAGGCCGCACCAGGCTGGTGACCGTCCAGCCTGCGTCGCGGAAGGCCTCCGCCGCCATGTGGCCGAGCCGGCCGCCGGCACCGAGCACCAGGACGCGCGAACTCATGGTTGGAGATGGGACGAAAGCGCACGAGCGCGGCTGCCGGTCAGCGGGGAGCCGCAGGGCGGCAAGATCGAACAATGGCGGGCAATGTCGCATTCGTGTTCATCCTCGACCGGCGTTCATCGTAAACGCGACACCGGCCATTTCAAATCCCGCAGATTTGAACGATCGAGGCCGATATTTGCCGGCCCCGCAATTGAAAGTGGGGCAATGGCCTTACCATCTCGAGGGTGTTAAGAGGTCGCCCGATGACCGAAGTCTTGGCTCTATGCCCTTGTGCCGATCGCGATCGGTGCCGTCGCGGTGGTGCTGGTCCTCGGCCTCGCCAACATGATGCGCGGCGGCTCGCCGCACAAATCGCAGAAGCTGATGAGGCTTGCGCGTTCTGCTGCAATTCATCGCCATCATCGTCATAATGCTGACGATCTGGGCGATGGGCAAATAGCACGCGACAGAGCGCGCAAGCAGGACTTGGCGCGACCAGGAATGGCGCAAACAGGATCTGGGCGATGGTCGTTCTCAACAGGATTTACACCCGCACCGGCGATGATGGGACGACCGCGCTGGGCAGCGGCGAGCGGCGCAAGAAATACGACCTGCGCGTCTCCGCCTACGGCACGCTGGACGAGGTCAACGCGGTGCTCGGCCTGGCGCGGCTCTACACCGGCGCCGACCGCGCGCTCGATGCAGCGCTGGCGCGCATCCAGAACGACCTGTTCGACGTCGAAGCCGACCTCTGCCTGGCGGCGAAGGGTCCCGGCGGCGCGCGCATGACCATCACCGACACGCAGGTGCAGTGGCTGGAGCAGCAGATCGATCAGCTCAACGCCGACCTCGCGCCGCTGCGCTCGCTTCATCCTGCCGGGCGGAAGTTCCGCCGCGGCCCATCTGCACCTCGCGCGCACCGTCTGCCGCCGCGCCGAGCGGCTGATGGTCGAGCTCAACGACCAGTCGAGCGAAGGGGTCACGCCGGCGGCGCTCAAATACGTCAACCGCCTCTCGGATTTTCTGTTCGTGGCAGGGCGGCACGCCAACGACAAGGGCGCGTCGCGACGTGCTGTGGCAGCCGGGCCAGAACCGGTGACCGGGACAACCCCTGATGGTCGTCCCGATCTACGACGACAATCCTTCACCGCAGCCGGTGAAGCCGGTCGTGACGTGGTGCCTGATCGCGGCCAATCTGGCCGTGTTCTTCTATGAAGCGGGCGCCAGCGCAGCTCGGCGCTCGACCGGATGATCGATACCTTCAGCCTCACGCCCGGCGGCCTTCACCGGCGACATCGAGCGCACGCGGATGGGTGCCGGCGTTCGCGACGCTCTTCACCTACCAGTTCTTCCACGCCGATATCGCGCACCTCCTCGGCAACATGGTCGTTCTTGTGGGTGTTCGGCGACGACGTCGAGCGGGCGCTCGGCCGCTGGCGCTATCTCGCTTTCTATCTCTTTGCGGCGTCGTCGGCGGGCTCGTCTTCATCGCCAACGACCTGCATGCCAGGATCGAGCTGATCGGCGCCTCGGGCGCGATCGCCGGCCTGGTCGTGGCCTATGTCATGCTGCGTCCCTGCGCCAAGATCACGGTCCTGCTCGGCATCATCCCGCTGCGGATCAGCGCCTATTGGGTGGTCGGCCTGTTCGTGCTCACCCAGCTGTGGAATCTCGGCGCCTCGTCGAAGAGCGAGGTGGCGCTACTGGTGCCACTTCGGCGGCATGCTGGCCGGAGGCGTCCTGTTTCCGCTGATGAAGCCGCGGGGGTGAAGCTGTTCCAGTGCATGCAGCCGGTTCCGGACACCGTCGTGCAGATCGGGCCAAATCCCGTTGCCCGCGCGGCAAGGCTGGACAACTTCCGTTGACACTGCAAGGTAGCGGCCATTAGGTTGCCGCCGTCCGTCAGCGCGTTCACGCGCGTCTCTAGCGCGCTACGGCCACATCGCCTGGGGGCGTCCGCTTGTCGTCGCGAGAGCGAACTCCATGAAAATTCTGGTGCCCGTAAAGCGGGTCGTCGACTACAACGTCAAAATTCGCGTCAAGAGCGACGGCAGCGGGCGTCGAACTCGCCAACGTCAAGATGTCGATGAATCCGTTCGACGAGATCGCGGTCGAAGAGGCGCTCCGGCTCAAGGAGAAGGGCCAGGCGACCGAGATCGTTTGCGTCTCGATCGGCCCGGCGCAGGCCGCCGAGACCATCCGCACCGGCGCTCGCGATGGGCGCCGACCGCGGCATCCTGGTGAAGACCGACAAGCGCGTCGAGCCGCTCGCGGTCGCCAAGATCCTCAAGGCCATTGTCGAGGAGGAGAAGCCCGGCCTGGTCATCATGGGCAAGCAGGCGATCGACGACGACTGCAACCAGACCGGCCAGATGCTGGCGGCGCTGACCGGCTGGCCGCAGGGCACCTTCGCGTCGAAGCTCGTGATCGAGGGCGACAGCATTCTGGTCACGCCGCGAGGTCGACGGCGGCTTGCAGACGGTGAAGCTGAAGGCGCCGGCGATCGTCACCACCGATCTGCGCCTCAACGAGCCGCGCTACGCCAGCCTGCCGAACATCATGAAGGCGAAGAAGAAGCCGATCGACGAGAAGACGCCGGACGGCTACGGCGTCGACGTCTCGCCGCGGCTCGAAGTGCTCAAGACCGGCGAGCCCGCCGGCCGCAAGGCCGGCGTCAAGGTGAAGACCGTCGGCGAGCTCGTCGACAAGCTCAAGAACGAGATGGGATTGATTTGATGAAGTCCATTGACGCGGTCGGGACACGCAGCGAGCCGTTGACATGACCACGCTCCTCCTGCGCCGAGCACGACAACAAGACGCTCAAGGACGCCACCAACAAGGCGCTGACCGCGGCGAAGGCGCTCGGCGCCGACGTGCATGTGCTGGTCGCCGGCAAGGGCTGCCGCGCCGGTCGCCGAGGCCGCCGCCAAGCTCGACGGCGTCAAGAAGGTCCTGCTCGCCGACGGCGCCGCCTACGAGCACATGCTGGCCGAGCCGGTGGGCGCGCTGGTCCATTCGCTCGCGCCCGGCTATGACGCGATCGTCGCGCCGGCCACCACGACCGGCAAGAACGTGATGCCGCGCGTCGCGGCGCTGCTCGACGTCATGCAGATCTCCGACATCATCAAGGTGATCGCCGCCCGACACGTTCGAGCGCCTGATCTATGCCGGCAACGCGATCCAGACCGTGCGTTCGAAGGACAAGATCAAGGTCATCACGGTGCGCACCTCGACGTTCCAGGCGACGGGCGAGGGCGGGTCCGCCCCGATCGAGGAGGTGGCGGCTGCGGCCGATCCCGGCATTTCCACCTTCGTCGGCGAGGAACTGTCGAAATCGGAGCGGCCGGAGCTGACCTCGGCCAAGATCATCATTTCCGGCGGCCGGGCGATGCAAAGCCGGGAGAACTTCACCAAGTATATCGAGCCGGTCGCCGACAAGCTGGGCGCCGCGGTCGGCGCTTCGCGCGCGGCGGTCGATGCCGGCTATGCGCCGAACGACTGGCAGGTCGGCCAGACCGGCAAGGTGGTGGCGCCCGAGCTCTACATCGCGGTCGGCATTTCGGGCGCGATCCAGCATCTGGCCGGGATGAAGGATCTCGAAGGTGATCGTGGCCATCAACAAGGACGAAGACGCGCCGATCTTTCAGGTCGCGGACTACGGGCTCGTCGCCGATCTCTACCAGGCGCTGCCGGAATTGGCGGCGGAACTCGGCAAGGTGGGGCGTTGACCATCATGGCAAGAGCTACCGTCGGCCCGTGGTGTCTCGGTCCAGATCGGCGTAAAATAGGCGAAAGAACATGATCGAGGTCAAAGAGCGGCCGAAGGTCCGTTCCGACAGCATGGCGGCCCATATTCGAAAAATCGGCGTGATCGGCGCGGGCCAGATGGGCAGCGGCATCGCGCATGTCAGCGCGCTCGCCGGGTTCGACGTCAAGCTCAACGACCTTTCGCCCGACCGGGTCAAGGCCGGGATCGCGACCATCAACGGCAACATGGCGCGGCAGGTCAGCCGCAAGCGCATCACCGAGGAGGAGCGCCAGGCCGGCGCTCAAGCGCATCACGCGCGGCGGACACGCTGGAGGCATTCGGCGATTGCGACCTCGTGATCGAGGCCGCGACCGAGAAGGAAGACGTCAAGCGCACGATCTTCGCCAGCCTCTGCCCGGTGCTCAAGCCCGAGGCCATCGTCGGCAGCAACACCTCGTCGATCTCGATCACGCGGCTCGCCTCGTCGACCGACCGGCCGGAGCGCTTCATCGGCATTCATTTCATGAATCCGGTGCCGCTGATGGAGCTGGTCGAGCTCATCCGCGGCATCGCCACCGACGACGCGACCTTCGACGCCACCAGGCAGTTCGTCAGCAAGCTCGGCAAGACCATCGCGGTCGCCGAGGACTTTCCCGCCTTCATCGTCAACCGCATCCTGCTGCCGATGATCAACGAGGCGATCTACACGCTCTACGAAGGCGTCGGCAACGTCGAGGCGATCGACACCGCGATGCGGCTCGGCGCCCATCATCCGATGGGGCCGCTGGAGCTCGCCGACTTCATCGGGCTCGATACCTGCCTCTCGGTCATGCAGGTGCTGCACGAGGGCCTGGCGGACTCCAAGTACCGCCCGTGCCCGCTGCTGGTGAAATACGTCGAGGCCGGCTGGCTCGGCCGCAAGACCCAGCGCGGCTTCTACGACTATCGCGGCGAGAAGCCGGTGCCGACGCGCTGACGCTTCTTCGCTTCCGCTTCGCCGTATCGATTGGCTGCGCGCGGCTACGCTCGTGCTCCTCCACCCATGCCGGCACCGGCGCGTGCGTCAGCGCTTCGGGTACGAGATGTTCACCGTCCCGACAAACGGTTCGACCGCGCGCATATCGGCATTGTCGGAGAGGAACTCGCCGTCGCCGGTCACCTTGGCCAGGTTTGCCTCCGGCGAGTCCTCGGGGTGGACGAAATCGACCCCGAGGATGCAGCCGCCCGGCTGCGGCTTGCTCAGCGTGCCGCCCTGCCAGTCCGTGACCCTGCCGCCGTAGTCCCAGTCGAAGCCGGAGAGCTTGAACGGCTTGCCGTTCATCTGCTCGATCTCGGCGAGCGCCGTCCCGATGCGAATGCCGTTGGTCGTGGCCCAGGCCGATTGATCCGTCGCCCTGATCAGCGTCGGACGCCGCCGCGCCTTCTCGTCGCTCCAGACGAATTCCAGCCGCGCCTTCGGGTCGTCGGGATAGAGCACGCTCGCTTTGATCTTCTGACCTTCCGCGCCGTCGATCTCCTGTTCGACGACATTCTTGTTGCCGAACGCCTTCACCAGATCGGAATGACCGGCATTTCGGCCGAACGGTCCTTCGCACTTGATCAGGCGCGACGAGGCGGCGGGTTCGGCCGATGCCGCCGAGGAGGAGAGCGCGAGCAATCCCGCCACCAGGCTCATGGGTGCGGATGGTTTTGCCGGATAGGTCATCGTTCGTGCTCCAGACATGAATCCAAAATGCGATCGGGCAGCGCTATTGCTTGAGCGCCGCGCTCACCAGCTTCACGGCGTCATCGCTCGCCCATTCCGCTGGTCCCGCCACCGTGCCGAGCTCGCAACCGGCCGGATCGACGAGAAGCGTGGTCGGCATTCCGGCGGCGCGACCCACCATCTTCAAGTCCTGAAATACCTTGGCGCTGGGATCGGCATAATAGGCGAGCCCGCCGATGCCGACCTCCTTGAGCCAGGCGCGTGCCTTCTCCGGATCGCGGGTGTCGATGCTGATCGCCACCACCTGGAAGTTCGGCCCGCCCAGCTTGCCCTCGAGCGCGTCGAGCGCCGGCATCTCCTTGCGGCACGGTATGCACCAGGTGGCCCACAGGTTGAGCAGGACCGTGCGCCCGCGCCAATCCGAGAGGTGGCGTTCGGTTCCTCCGGCATCCCGGAAGGCAAGGTCGGGCAGGCGGATCGGTTGGTCGGCGACTGCGAATGCGGCCACCTCCCCATGCGCGAGTGGCGCCAGGCGCTGCGCCTGCCCGGCCGCGCCGGCGCAGGCAGCGTCTCCCGCGTTGCGCTGGATCGTGTTGATCCCGTATACCGCCGCCAGGGCGATGGCGACGCCGGCAATACCGCCGGCCACGACCATGACAAGACGGTTGGTGGCGCGCGTTCGCGCCGCTTGTTCGGGTCCGGTCATACGCGGCGAAACCTCGGTAGATGTGTCATGGGCAATAAGATGTGGGGCGGGCGCTTCAGCACGAGCCCCGATGCCATCATGGAGGAGATCAATGCCTCCATCGAGTTCGACCGGCACCTGTTTCGCCAGGACATCGCCGCGAGCCAAGCCCACGCCGCGATGCTCGCAAAACAAGGCATCATCACGGCCGACGATGCCCGCAAGATCGCGCGCGGTCTAGACACGATCCTGTCAGAGATCGAGAGCGGCAAGTTCAAATTCAAGCGCGCGCTGGAAGACATCCATATGAACGTGGAGAGCCGGCTCGCCGACCTGATCGGCCCGGCGGCGGGCGGCTGCACACCGCGCGCTCGCGCAACGATCAGGTGGCGACCGATTTCCGGCTCTGGATCAGCGAAACGGTCGATGCCGTCGATCAGGCACTGCGGCGGTTACCAGCAGGCGCTCGCGGAGAAGGCGCTGGAGCATGCCGCTACCGTGATGCCGGGCTTTACCCATCTGCAGACCGCGCAGCCTGTCACCTTCGGGCATCATCTGCTGGCCTACGTGGAGATGGCGGCGCGCGACCGCGGCCGGTTCGCCGACGCGCGCAAGCGGGTGAACCAATCTCCGCTCGGCGCCGCCGCGCTCGCCGGTACCGCCGTTCCCGGTCGACCGCGACGATGACCGCCAAGACGCTCGGCTTCGACGCAGCCGATGGCGAACTCGCTCGACGCCGTCTCCGATCGCGACTTCGTACTGGAGACGTTGTCCGCCGCGGCGATCACGGCGGTGCACCTGTCGCGCTTCGCCGAGGAGATCGTGATCTGGTGCTCGCCGCTCGTCGGCCTCGTCTCGCTCTCGGACCGCTTCACCACCGGCTCCTCGATCATGCCGCAGAAGCGCAACCCGGACGCCGCCGAGCTCGTGCGCGCGCAAGACGGGCCGCATCGTCGGCGCGCTCGAGGCGCTGCTGATCGTGATGAAGGGCCTGCCGCTGGCGTACCAGAAGGACATGCAGGAGGACAAGGAAGGCGCCATGGACGCGTTCTCCGCCCTCATGCTGTCGCTTGCCGCCATGACCGGCATGGTGCGCGACATGACGCCCGACGTCGAACGCATGCGCAAAGCCGCGGGTGAGGGCTATGCCACCGCGACCGACCTCGCCGACTGGCTGGTGCGCACGCTGAAGATGCCGTTCCGCGAGGCGCACCACGTCACCGGCCGGATCGTGGCCGCAGCGGCGGCCGAAAATGTTCCGCTGCACCAGTTGCCGCTCGCCGCCATGCAGGCGATCGAGAAACGCATCACCAAGGACGTGTTTGCGGTGCTCTCGGTCGACAATTCGGTGAAAAGCCGGGGCAGCTTCGGCGGCACCGCGCCCAAGAACGTGCGCCGGGAAGCGAACCGGTGGCTTAAGGTCTTGGCAAAGGGGCGCCGGTAACATTCTTGTCCGCCGGGGCGGCACGGTCGTCATGCTGTCGCCTCTAACCTGCGATCTGCTATGGTGCCGCCGGTTCAGGAGTACCCGAATTGAATTCTCTATCCGACCTGCGCCTCGTGCGGATTGCAGTCATCGGCGCCCTTGTCGCCGCGCTCGGCCTTGCCGGCTGCGGACGCAAGGGCGGGCTTGATCCGCCCCCGGGCGCGACGCGCCGCCGCCGATCAGGCTGCGCCCCCGGGTGCCGCGCCGCCGGCCTCACCCGACGCGCTGCCGCCGTCGACGCAACCGCTGCCGCGGCGCACGCCGATCGACTGGCTCATCGACTGAGCCCACCGAGCGTCCCATGCACCACTTTGCCTATCGCCACGGCGTCCTTCACGCCGAGGCGGTCAGTCTCGCCGATCTCGCGGGCGCGGTCGGCACCCCGTTCTATTGCTACTCGACCGCGACGCTCAGGCGTCACTACGAGATGTTCGCCCATGCCTTCGCCGACGTGAACGCGCTCGTCTGCTACGCCATGAAGGCGAATTCCAACCAGGCGGTGATCAAGACGCTCGCCGAGCTCGGCGCCGGCGCCGACGTGGTGTCGGGAGGCGAACTCAGGCGCGCGCGTGCGGCCGGCATTGCGCCGGAGAAGATCATGTTCTCCGGCATCGGCAAGACCGCGGCCGAGCTCGCGCTTGCGCTTGACGAAGGCATCCTCTGCATCAACGTCGAATCCGAAGCCGAGCTGGAGCTGCTGTCGTCGATCGCGGCGGGCAAGGGCCGCACCGCCCGGATCTCGGTGCGCGTCAATCCCGACGTCGACGCGAAGACCCACGCCAAGATCGCCACCGGCAAGGCCGAGAACAAGTTCGGGATCCCGATCAGCCGCGCCCGCGAGGTCTACGCCCGGGCGGCAAAGCTCCCCGGTCTCGCGGTCACCGGCGTCGACATGCATATCGGCAGCCAGATCACCGAGCTTGAACCGTTCGACGATGCGTTTGCGCTGTTGTCCGATTTCGTGCGGACGCTGCGCGCCGACGGTCACGCCATCAGCCATGTCGATCTCGGCGGCGGGCTCGGCATTCCCTATCGCGAGGACAACGATCCGCCGCCGCATCCCGACGCCTATGCCGCGATGGTCAAGCGCGCCACGCGCGATCTCGGCTGCAGGCTGATCTTCGAGCCCGGCCGCCTGATTGTCGGCAACGCGGGTATCCTGGTCACGCGCGTGCTCTACCTCAAGCGCGGCGAGGCCAAGACCTTCGTCATCGTCGACGCCGGCATGAACGACCTCATTCGCCCGACGCTCTACGAGGCCCACCACGAGATCTGTCCGGTGCGCGAGCCGCCCGCCGGGCCGCCGCGCACCCTCGCGGATGTGGCCGGGCCGGTCTGCGAGTCCGGCGATTTCCTGGCGCTCGACCGCGACCTGGTCGCTGCCGCAGGCCGGGGATCTGCTCGCGGTCATGACGGCGGGAGCCTATGGCGCGGTCCAGGCCGGCACCTACAACACCCGCCCGCTGGTGCCGGAAGTGCTTGTTCGGGAAGCGGAATGGGCGCTGGTGCGGCCGCGGCTGGAGGTGGCGGACCTGATCGCGCTCGATCGCCTGCCGCCTTGGCTTTGATCCCGGCTTGATCAGGCCGCGAATTGCTGAACCATATCGCGCTGGCGTCGTTTTGATCACAGGTGCCTTCCTTTTGCCCGCTAGCGCCGGTCTAGTTGCGTGTTAATATCGGCAATCGGCCGGATTCCCTTTGCTGGAGACATACTTGACCGATCGGTCCCCGGACGCGCCGACCCGCGCACACCGTTTCGCCCCGCCCCGCGCCTGCGCGGGAGCAGGCCGGCGATGCCGTGCTGGCGCGGGCGCTCGGCCGGGCGCGCTGGACGATTTTCTGGGAACGGCTGTGGCCGGCGCTGGCGTCGGTCGCCACCGTGGTCGGCTTGTTCCTGGCCGTGTCCTGGTTTGGCCTCTGGCTATGGCTGCCGCCGATCGGGCGGGCGATCGGCCTCGGCGTCTTCTTTCTGCTCGCCGCCGCGGCGTTCGCCCCGTTTCTGATGCTGCGCATCCCGAGCCGGATGGACGGCCTGCGGCGGCTCGACCGCAACTCCGGACTGCCCCATCGGCCGGCCACCGCGATCGCCGACGAGATCGCCGCGCCGACCGAAGATCCGTATTCCATCGCGCTGTGGCGCGCCCATATCGAGCGGGCGCTGCGCGCGGCCAAGACGCTCAAGGCCGGGACGCCGATGCCGCGGCTGGCGGGGCGCGATCCCTTCGCCGTGCGCGCCCTCGTGGCGGTGCTGGTGGTTGCGACGTTCTTCGCCGCGGGCGGGGAACGGCATGAAGCGCGTCGCCGCGGCCTTCGACTGGCAGGGCGTGATGGTGCCGGCCAATTTCCGCATCGACGCCTGGGTGAGCCCCCGACCTATACCGGCCGCCCGCCCGTGATCCTGCAGGGATTGCGGCCCGGCGAGCCGGTGCAGACCGCCGCCACGCTCTCGGTGCCGGCAGGAAGCACGCTGGTCATCCGCGCGACTGGAATCCACCTCGACGTGGTCGCGAGCGGCGGGCTCGCCGAGCCGCCCGCGGCCGGCGCGCAAAGCGCCAACGCCAAGGGCACCGAGGAGCGCCGCTTCGTGATCAACGAGGCCGGGGCGGCAACCGTGCGCGGCGGCTGCCGCCAGCGACGTCACGTGGCAGTTCACCGCCATCCCGGACAAGCCCCCGACCATTGCGCTCGCCAAGGACCCCGGAGGGTCAGGCGCGCGGCGCGCTGCAGCTCTCCTACAAGCTCGAGGACGACTACGGCGTTGTCGGCGCGCAGGCGATGTTCAAGCTGCAGAACAGCGAGGGCACCAACGGCCACCCTGCGCGCGCGCTCTACGATGCGCCTGATTTCCCGCTGGTGCTGCCGCAGGCGCGCACGAAGAACGGCGCCGGACAGAGCACCAAGGATTTGACCGAGCATCCTTGGGCGGGCGTCGACGTGGCGATGATCCTGACCGCGCGCGACGAGGCCGGCAACGAAGGCCAGAGCGCGGCGTTCGAATTCCGCCTGCCGGAGCGGCCGTTCTCGAAGCCGATGGCGCGCGCGCTGATCGAGCAGCGGCGGATCCTGGCGCTCGACGGCGACGCCCAGGCGAACGTGCTCACTGCGCTCGATGCGCTTACCCTGGCGCCCGAACGCTTCAACATGGAGGGCAACGTCTATCTCGGTCTGCGCTCCATCTTCTGGCAGCTGGCGCGCGCGAAGAGCGACGACCAGTTGCGCGACGTCGTTGCGCGCATGTGGGACATGGCGGTGCATCTCGAGGACGGCAGCGTCTCCGATGCCGAGCAGGCCCTGCGCGCGGCGCAGGAAGCGCTGCGCCAGGCGCTGGAGCGCGGCGCGAGCGACGAGGAGATCAAGAAGCTCACCGACCAGCTGCGCGCCGCGCTCGACAAGTTCCTGCAGGCGCTGGCGGAGCAGATGCGCAAGAACCCGCAGCAGCTCGCGCGGCCGCTCGATCCCAATACCCGCCAGCTGCGCCCGCAGGATCTGCGCAGCATGATCGACAAGCTCGAGCAGATGGCGCGCTCCGGCGCCAAGGATGCGGCGCGCCAGATGCTGCAGGAGCTCCAGCAGATGCTGGAGAACCTGCAGATGGCCCGTCCCGGCCAGCAGATGGATGGCGACGGCGACGACGACATGATGTCCGCGCTCGATGAGCTCGGCGACATGATCCGCAAGCAGCAGCAGTTGCGCGATCGCACCTTCCAGCAGGGCCAGGACCAGCGGCGCGACCGCCAGCGTGGGCAGCGCGGCCAGCAGGGTCAGACAAGGCCAGCAGGGCCAGCAAGGCGAGCAGGGCGACCAGATGGGCGACCTGCGCGAGAATCAGCAGGGCTGCGCGACCAGCTCAAGAAGCTGATGGAGGAGTTGCGCAAGAAGGGCTTCGGCCAGGGCCAGCAGGGCCAGGGCGAAATGGATCAGCTCGGCCGCGCCGGCGAAGCCATGGGCGACGCCGAAGGCCAGCTCGGCGAGGGCAACGCGGACAGCGCGGTCGATCTCGCAAGGCCGCGCGCTCGAAGCCTTGCGCCGGGGCGCGCAGAACCTCGCCCAGTCGATGCAGCAGCAGGGCATGATGGGTCCCGGCCCCAACGGCCAGCCCGGCCGGCTCGGTCCGCCGCGCGCCCAGCAGGACACCGACCCGCTCGGCCGGCCGCTGCGCGGGCGCGATTACGGCGACGACACCACGGTCAAGGTGCCGGGCGAGATCGACGTGCAGCGCGCGCGGCGCATTCTCGAGGAGCTGCGCCGGCGCTTCGGCGAGAACTTCCGTCCGCAGCTCGAGCTCGAATATATCGAGCGGCTGCTGCGCGATTTCTAGATTTGCCGCGATCCGACGCAGGACGTGGTCGAGCGCTAGTGCGCGCGCCGCGGCGGGGCGGTGAGCGCCTGTTGACCGCCCGACGCATCGCGCCAAGCGAGAACGGCTTGGAGATGACGTCGTGGATCAGCGCATCGAGCCCGTGCGCGCGCTCGCGCTGGTCGGCATAGCCCGTCATCAGCAGGATGGTGACGGCGGGATGAGCGCGCGCGGCGGCGTGCGCGAGCGCGATGCCATCCATCACGGGCATGCGGATGTCGCTGAGCAGCAGCTCGAACGCGCCTCGTTCTCGCCCGAGCACGTCCAGCGCATGCGCGCCATCGGTGGCTGTCACGACCTCGTGGCCGTCCTGTCGCAGGGCGCGCGCGATCAGGCTGCGGATCGCTTCCTCATCGTCTGCGATAAGAATGCGTGCCATGGGTTCTCCTTCAGCAGCGCAGTCCGGCACCACCGGCCGGTCTGCGGCCACCCCGCTCGGCCCTGACGGTAGCCGGGGTCCGTTAACGAATCGGAACCGCAAATCCGCCTCATCGAAGGCGGATGGCAGGGGGCTGAGTTCCACCGAGCGCCCGGCGGGCCGACTGTCGCGTCAGCACCGCGGCATGAAAAGGCCTTGGCGCTGCTATAAAGCCCGAATCGAGGCGCTGCGCTGGTCCCGGTCAGGTGGGCGGATCACGTCGTACCGGCCGTCGCACGGGCTGCCATGGCGGTGCCGGCAGCCGGCGGGACGGCGCTCTCGGGGGTGAGGCACGTGGTCCGGTTTGAGCATGTAGGATTGCGCTATGGTCTCGGGCCCGAGGTCCTGCGCGACCTCACTTTCCGCATCGATCCGCGTTCGTTCCAGTTCCTCACCGGCCCCTCCGGCGCCGGCAAGACCTCGCTGCTGCGTCTCCTGTTCCTCTCGCTGCGGCCGACGCGCGGGCTGATCACCCTGTTCGGCCACTGACATCGCGACGCTGAGCAAGGATGCACTCGCGACGCTGCGGCGGCGCATCGGGATCGTGTTCCAGGATTTTCGCCTGCTCGACCACATGACGACCTACGAGAACGTGGCGCTGCCGCTGCGGGTGATCGGGCATGCCGAGGACAGCTATCGCGACGAGGTCGTGGAACTGCTGAATTGGGTCGGGCTTGGGCGATCGCATGTCGGCGCTGCCGCCGGTGCTCTCGGGCGGAGAGAAGCAGCGCGCGGCGATCGCGCGGGCGGTGATCGCGCGGCCGCAGCTTCTGCTCGCCGACGAGCCGACCGGCAATGTCGATCCCAATCTGGCGCAACGGCTGCTGCGCCTGTTCGTCGAGCTCAACAAATCCGGGACGTCGGTCGTCATCGCCACCCACGACATCGCGTTGATGGATCAGTTCGACGCACGCCGTCTCGTGCTGCACGAAGGTCGCCTGCATGTCTACGAATGACGCGGCGATGGAAGCGGAGCAATCGCGCGGGCCCGACGCGCCGGCCGCAGCGCCGCTCGAGACGCTGCCGCGCTTCGAGACGCCGATCGTGCCGCAGGCGACGATCGCCGGCCGCGCTCTGGTCGCGGTCGTCGCCATCATGACCTTTCTCGCCTCGCTGACCACGGGCGCGGTCATGCTGGTGCGTGCGCGCGGCGAGCGAATGGCAGGCCGATGTGGCGCGCGAGGTGACGATCCAGATCCGGCCCAGCCCGGGTGGCGACATCGAGGCTCGATGTCGCCAAGGCCGCCGCCATCGCCCGCGCGGTCTGCCGGCGTGGCCGAGGTGCGGCCGTATTCGAAGGAGGAAACCGCGCGCCTGCTCGAACCGTGGCTGGGGACCGGGCTGCAACTCGACGATCTGCCGGTGCCGCGCCTCATCGTCGTGCGGATCGCGTCCGGCGCCACGCCCGACCTGGCGCAACTGCGCCAGACGCTGACCGAGCAGATCCAGGGCGCAAGCCTCGACGACCATCGCGGCTTCGTCGAGCGCATGCGCGCCATGGCCGGCGCGGTTCTGGCGGGCGGCATCGGCCTGCTGCTGCTCGTCTTCGTCGCGACCGTGCTCTCGGTCGCGTTCGCGACCCGTGCCGCGATGGCGACCAATCGTCCGGTGATCGAGGTGCTGCATCTCATCGGCGCCAAGGACAGCTTCATCGCCGGTCACTTCCAACGGCATTTCCTGCTGCTGGGCCTGGAGGGCGGACTGATCGGCGGCGGCAGCGCCATCGCGCTGTTCGCGCTCGCCGAGCTCGCCAGCGATCGGCTCGCCGGCACGGCGGGGGCGACCAGTTCACGGCCTTGTTCGGCAGCTTCTTCGATCGGGGCACTGGGGTACTTGGCGGTGCTGGCGCAAGTCGGCCTGATTGCCTTCGTGACCGCCGCCACCTCCCGCTATACGGTGAACCGCACGATCGAAACGATTTATTAGTCAAACTGACGACCAGTTACGTTGCCACCGCGCCGCCGGATTTTGCGATATGATTGCGAAGGTGGACGAGACGTATGTCGACGGTCCGATCCAACACCGACGATGGCGCCGCTGAGGTGCCTTCCGCGACGCAGCCATCCGCGCGCGCTCCCCGCCCGCTGCTGTCGGCGCGTCGGCTGGTCGACGTTGCTGCTCTGCGCGGCTTCGGCGCTGGCGCTGGGAGCTGGGTTCCTCTGGTTCATCTGGCGCGTGCCGGCTGAGGAAGCTCGCGCTCGACCCGCAATGCCGACGGCATCGTCGCGCTCACCGGCGGCGCGTCGCGCATCACCGATGCGATCGAGCTGCTGGCGTCGGGCCGCGGCAAGCGGCTTGCTGATCAGCGGCGCCAACCGTGCGACCAATTCGAATGAGATTTCCCGCGCTCAATCCGGAGTTCGAGCGCTGGGTGCGCTGCTGCGTCGACTTCGACCGCTCGCTCAATACGCTGGGCAATGCGATCGAGACCAGGCGCTGGGCGGAACGCCGCGGCTTCCGCTCGCTGATCGTGGTGACGTCGAACTATCACATGCCGCGCGCGCTCGCCGAGATCGCCCACCAGCTCCCCGACGTCGCGCTCGTGCCGTTCCTGGTGGTGACCGACCGGCCAGCGCGCCGAGCCGTGGTGGACGGGCGGCGCGACGGCGCGGCTGATGCTGACGGAATACGTGAAATATGTCTTCGCCAAGCTCCGCATGGGGCTCAATCCCGCCGGCACCGCGGGCGCGCCGAGCTAAAGCGCGATCCCGAAGAGCTTGCAGACTTCTCAAATAAGGTCATGCGACCAGGGGATAGAACGAAGTCGCGTTTCGACGTAGACCATTCGCTCAAGTTCGACAGTCGTTGCGATAAGGTTTGCTCGTGCTCGTCATTCGGTCGGTCGTTTTCAACGTCCTGTTCTATCTGAATCTGCTGGTGCAGCTCATCGCGGCCTTGCCGACGCTGGTGATGCCGCGCTGGGGCATCCTCGCCGTCGCCAGGTTCTGGGCGCGCACCAATCTCTGGCTGCTGCGCGCGATCTGCGGCATCAAGGTCGAGTTCCGCGGGCTGGGAAAGATTCCTTCCGGGCCGCTGCTTGTCGCCTCAAGCACCAGTCGCTGTGGGAGACGTTCGCGCTGCTGCTGATCGTGTCCGGATCCGGCCTACATCATGAAGCGCGAGCTGATGTGGATCCCGTTCTTCGGCTGGTACGCCTGGAAGGCCGGCATGATCCCGGTCGATCGCAGCAAGGGCTCGCAGGCGCTTGCCGACATGAACGCCGGCGTGCGCCGCGAGCTCGCGCGCGATCGTCAGATCGTGATCTTTCCGGAAGGCACGCGCCGGGCGCCCGGCGCCGAGCCGAACTACAAATACGGCGTCGCGCACCTGTATGCCGGAACTGGACGTTCCATGCCTGCCGGTCGCGCTCAATTCCGGCCTGTTCTGGCCGCGCCGCGCGATCCGGCGCTATCCGGGCACGGTCCTCGTCGAGGTGCTCGATCCGATCCAGCCCGGCCTCGACAAGGATGTGTTCTTCGAGCGGCTGCAGCGCGAGATCGAAGGCGCGACCGCGCGTCTTGTCGCCGAAGGCGAGCGTGAGCTGGCCAGGAGACGCCGGCGCCTCGGTCGCGTCGACATCCTGAGACGCGCCGCTCTCCGGATTCACCCGCCGCGTGCGCACTGGCGCATGATCGGGAAGCGTTGCAGCGCTCAGGAGGATGATGGCCTCGAGGTCGCGCTCGCCTCGTGCGTCCCCGCGAGCCGCGCGGCGAGCAGGTGCAACTCGGTCTCGCGATAGCCGAGCTGCTCGAGCGCGCCGACCGTCGCAATGACGTAGTCGCGGTTGGCGCCGGACTGGCCATGCCCTGCCGCACGTGATGCAATTGCTGCTCGAGCGAGAGCCGCCCGGCGTATTGCACGTGCCCTGCGATCCACCATGTAGCAGAGCGCCGGCACCCGCCGCTCGGGCTCGCGCTTGAGCCAGATCGGACGTATGCGTTCGCGGTAGACCGAGGTCACCTGCTCGCGCGCCCGCAGATAGGCGATGGTGTCGCGCGCGCTCTTGCGCAGCGCACCCGGTAGGCGATGCCGCGACAGGCCCCGCCGCGGTCGAGGCCGAGCACCAGACCCGGCCGCTCGGGCGTCCCGCGATGGACGAAGGAATAGACGCAGAGCGCCCGATGCGCGCCCAGGAGCCGCGCCTCGACGCGCTCCACGAAGGGAAAATCCGGCCGCCACATCAGCGAACCGTAGGCGAACACCCAGAGGTCTTCGGCGGCGTGCGCGGGATCGGATCCATGGCTGTGATATCGAAGAATATGGCAGCCCGCGCAAGCCGGTTATACCTCCCGGTATCAGCCTCGTAATGCGATGAAAATGACTTTGAAACGCCGCAATCGGCGCCTTGGAGAAGGCGCCGCCGGGGAGGTTCCGGCAGTCACCACCTCGGCCGGCCCAGGAGCGCCATAAATGTCCCATTCCAGTTTCCTCGCGGCTGCCCCCGCCGCCGGCTCTGGCCGTTGTTTATTCCGCTCGGCCTGGTGGTGCTGCTTGCGATCGCGTGGACCGCGCTGTGGTTCTATGCCGCCGCGCGCGCGGAGACGGAGATCGCTGCCTGGCGTGCGGCGCGAGCGGCAGGCCGGTCGCCTGCAGGACTGCGCCATCCCAGTCGATCGCCGGCTATCCGTTCCGCATCGAGGTGCGCTGCGGCGGCGCCAGCTTCGAGCTCAAGGGCACGCCCACGCTGCAGCTCAAGCTGCCGGTCGTTCTGGCCGCGGTCCAAGTCTACGATCCGAAGCTGCTGATCAGCGAGTTCACGCGGTCCGCTCGAAATCGCCGAGCCCGGGCGTCAGCCAGCCGCCATCGTCAATTGGACGCTCGGCCAGGCCAGCGTGCGCGGCCTGCCATCGGAGTTCGAGCGCGCGTCGCTTGTGCTCGACGCTGCAACTGTCCGCGATCCCGGCACCGCCGGCGACGGCATCGTCTTCAAGGCGCAGCGGCTGGAACTGCATGGCCGCCAAGCGTCCGGATCCACCGCCGACAATCCGGTGATCGAAACCGTGCTGCGCCTCAACGCCGCCGTCGCGGACAAGCTCCATCCGCTGGCGGCCAAGCCGATCGATGCCGAAATCGCAACCGTGCTGCGCGGGGTGAACGATATCTCGCCCAAGCCTTGGCCGGTGCGGTTCAGGGAATGGCAGGCGCGCAACGGCCAGCTCGAGATCATCAAGGCGCGCGTTTCGCAGGACGACGTGATCGCGGTGGGCGCCGGCACTCTCAAGCTCACCGCGCGCGGCGGCCTCGACGGCAACCTCCAGGTCACCGTGGTCGGGATCGAAAAGCTTCTCAAGATGTTCGATATCGAGCGCATCATGTCCGAGGGCAGATCGGGGCGACGCTGAGCGCGCTCGATCGTTTGATCCCGGGGCTTGGAGGGATCGCGCGGCAGAACGCGGCTCCCGGTCTGGTCGCGGCGCTCGGGCAGAAGACGGTGCTGGAAGGCAAGCCGGCGGTGGCATTTCCGGTCCGCTTTAACGACGGCACGGTTTTCCTCGGACCGTTCCAGGTGGGTGTGGTGCCGCCCGCGTTCTGAACTGCGGAACGGCGCCGGCGCCCGCAGTCGCGACGTCGAGATTCACAACGCCTGCCGCCGCCGTATCGTGGCGGGCATTGGAGCATTCCACGTCTGCTCGGCGCCGTCAGTTTTCGTCCGCGTAGGGCCGCGGCACCGGCGCGTGCGGCAGGTCGGGATGCGGGCGGCCGAAGTCGGGCGCGGGCGAATCCTGGCCGATGTCCACGATGCCGCGGCGGATGGCGCGCGTGCGGGTGAACTGCTCGAACAGCGTCTCGCCGTCGCCGCGGCGGATCGCGCGCGTGAGCGTCGCGAGGTCCTCGTTGAAGCGGCCGAGCATTTCCAGCACCGCGTCCTTGTTGGCGAGGAACACGTCGCGCCACATGGTCGGATCGGAGGCCGCGATGCGGGTGAAGTCGCGGAAGCCGCCGGCCGAGAATTGCAGCACCTCGGAGCGCGTCACCTGGCTCAGCTCGTCGGCGGTGCCGACGATGGTGTAGGCGATGAGATGCGGCAGGTGGCTGGTGACGCCGAGCACGAGATCGTGGTGCTCGGCCGACATGGTCTCGACGTTGGCGCCGAGCGCGCGCCAGAACGCCGCCAGCCGCTCGACCGCAGCCGGGTCGGCGTTCGGCGGCGGCGTGAGGATGCACCAGCGGTTGACGAACAGCTCGGCAAAGCCCGCATCCGGGCCGGAATTCTCGGTGCCGGCGACCGGATGCGCCGGGCACGAAGTGCACGCCCGGCGGGAATGTGGGGCGCCATGTCGCGCACGACCGCGCCCTTGACCGAGCCGACGTCGGACACGATCGCGCCCGGCATCAAGATGCGGGCCGATCTCCGCGGCGACCGCGCCGCAGGCGCCGACCGGGATCGCAAACGATGACGAGATCGGCGCCTTCGACCGCGGCCGCGTTGGTCTCGACCACCTGGTCGGCGAGACCGAGCTCCGCGATCGCGCCGGCGCGTCGGCGGCGGAGCGGGCGGTGGCGACGATCGAGCGCACGGCGCCCTGCGCGCGCGCGCGCGCGCGCGATCGAGGAGCCGATCAGGCCGATGCCGATCAGCGCGAGGCGATTGAAGACGGGCTGCCCGCTCATCTACGGCCCAGGTCTTTCGCTCAGGAACTCCGCCAGCGCTGCGACCACGAGCCGGTTCGCCTCCTCGCTGCCGACGCTCATGCGCAGCGCGTTCGGCAGCTTGTAGGCGCTCGACGCGACGCAGGATCAGGCCGCGCTGCGTGAGAAAGGCGTCGGCCTCCTCGGCGGTGCGGCCCTTGGTCGTCGGGGAAGTGGATCAGGACGAAATTGGCGATGCTCGGCGTCACCTCGAGCCCGAGCTTGCGGATTTCGGTCGTCAGCCAGGCCAGCCATTTGTCGTTGTGCGCGCGCGCACGCCTCCACATGCGCGCTGTCCTGCGATCGCGGCGATCCCGGCCGCGATCGCGGCCGCATTGACGTTGAACGGCCCGCGAATGCGGTTGATGGCGTCGACCACATGCGCCGGTCCGTACAGCCAGCCGAGCCGCAGCGCCGCGAGCCCGTAGATTTTCGAGAACGTGCGGCACATGACGACGTTCTCGCAGGTGGCGACGAGCTCGATCCCGGCCTCGTAGTCGTTGCGGCGGACGTATTCGGCATAGGCGGCATCGAGCACCAGCAGCACATGCGGCGGCAGGCCGCGATGCAGCCGCTTCACCTCGTCGAACGGCACATAGGTGCCGGTCGGGTTGTTGGGATTGGCGAGGAAGACGATCTTGGTGCGCTCGCTCACCGCCGCGAGGATCGCGTCGACGTCGGCGGTGTAGTTCTTCTCGGCGGCCACGATCGGCTTGGCGCCGGAGCCGAGCGTGGCGATCGGATAGACCAGGAAACCGTGCGTGGTGTGGATCGCCTCGTCGCCGTCGCGCAGATAGGCGTCGGCGATGCAGGTTCGAGCAGATCGTCGGAGCCGGCGCCGCAGACGATGCGGTCGGGATCGAGCCCGAAGGCGCGCCCGATCGCCTCGCGCAGCGCGGTCGAGGCGCCGTCGGGATAGTCCTGCAGATGCTCGGCGACCGCGCGATAGGCGGCGATCGCTTTCGGGCTCGGGCCGAGCGGCGTCTCGTTCGACGACAGCTTGAACACGCGCGCGACGCCGGGCGCCGTGCTCTTGCCCGGCACATAGGGATCGATCGTCGAGCACGCCGGGACGCGGTTGCGGACGCTGCAGGGCGGACATCGTGATCGCTCCAATGGTGCACCGGCTGCATCTTGCCTCCCTGCAAGGCGGAGGTGCAGAGTCAGCGCGCCGGGATCGGTCGCGCGCCTTCGGCCGAGACCCTATAGCGGGTCGCGTGGCTGCCGACGAGGGCCGAGGCGCGCACCGAGGCGCCGGCCTCGACCAGCGCATCGGTCAACCGCCGCGATGCCGCCACCCGCGGGCACCGATATGAGCAGCGCCGCGCCGTCGAACGCGCGGTCCGGCACCGCGATCACCTCGGCGAGCGCGCCGAGCGCCTCGCGCCGCCGCCGTGCTCCAGCCGGCGACCCGCACGCTCCACACCTCGACCTCCTTGCACCATGGCGTCGGCCGCGGCGCGCGAGACGACGAACACCGGCAGCGGCGGCCGGATGGTCGGCGCGCTCGACGAAGGGCAGCCGCGCGATGATCTTCGGCGCCGCATCGAATTCGAGCGCATTCCACCATGCGCCGGCGCCCGCGACCGCCGAAGGCCGGCACCAGGCCGAGATCGCCCTTGGAGTCGGAGACCGCCGCGACCACGCTCGCGGCGCCCATATGCGGCACGAACGGCACCGTGAAGCCGAAATGGAAGCGCGCGCGAATCGCGCATCAGCGCGTCGCCCGCCGAGAGGTCGGCATGCACCGAGAACGGCGCCTGCACGTAGGTGAACGTCGAGATGATGACGCGCCAGATGCTCTCGACGGTGTCGAGCGGCAGGATGCCTTTGTGGCGGTCGACCAGCCGGCGCATCATGTCGGCCTCGCGCGCGGGGCGGAAGGCGGAGCCGGATTCCTGCGTCTGCTTCGCCGCGATCAGGCGGTCGATGATCTCGCCGCGCTCCATCAGGAGGCCGTGCATCGCCTCGTCGATGCGGTCGATCTCGCGCCGCAGATCGGCGAGCGAAGGTGTCTCGGTGCGGGACGGCTTCGTCATGGTGCTTCTTCGCGCTCGCGATAAGACCTCGCGGGCGCGGCATTGATAGGTGGGGCAGCGGGCGAAAGCAAAGAAAACATTGACAGCAGCGCGCTGCGGCCTATCTAACGCCGCGTCGCGGCGGCCCGCTTTCAGGCCAGCCGTGCCGACGTCGTTCCAGCTTCGCCAGGCCGGGTTGTTTACGAGATGGTCGAGGCCGATTTCAGCGTCGCGCTTGATCCGCCGACCGCGCGCGCGAGGCCGACAACCCGCATTCGCCGGTCGTGCGTTTCGGGCTCGACAAGCCGCTGCGGCTCGATGCCGGCATCGATCTCGCGCCGTTCCAGATCGCCTATCAGACCTACGGCACGCTCAATGCCGAGCGCAGCAATGCGGTGCTGGTCTGCCACGCGCTCACCGGCGATCAGCACGTCGCCAACGTGCATCCGGTCACCGGCAAGGCGGGCTGGTGGGAGACCATGGTCGGGCCCGGCCGGCCGATCGACACCGAGCGCTATTTCGTCATCTGCCCGAACGTGGTCGGCGGCTGCATGGGCACGACCGGGCCGGCCTCGACCAATCCGGACGACCGGCATGCCGTGGGGCCTCGACTTTCCGGTCATCACCATCCGCGACATGGTGCGCGCGCAGGCGATGCTGCTCGACCATCTCGGCATCGACTCGCTGTTCTCGGTCGCCGGCGGCTCGATGGGCGGCATGCAGGTGCTGCAATGGGCGGCGAGCTATCCGCGAGCGCGTGTTCTCCGGCGCTGCCGATCGCGGCCGCGACCCGCCATTCGGCGCAGAACATCGCCTTCCACGAGGTCGGCCGCCAGGCGGTGATGGCCGATCCGGAATGGCGGCAGGCGGCGCTATTTCGCCGAAGGCACCAACCCGCGGCGCGGGCTCGCGGTCGCGCGCATGGGCGCGCACATCACCTATCTTTCGGACGCGGCGCTGCACCGCAAGTTCGGCCGCCGATTCCAGGACCGCGACAATCCGACGTTCTCCTTCGACGCCGACTTCCAGGTCGAGAGCTATCTGCGCCACCAGGGCATCAGCTTCGTCGAGCGCTTCGACGCCAATTCCTATCTCTATCTCACGCGCGCGATGGACTATTTCGACCTCGCGGCCGACTACGACGGCGTGCTCGCCAACGCCTTCAAGGACACGCCGACGCGCTTCTGCGTGATCTCGTTCACATCGGACTGGCTGTTCCCGACGTCGGACTCGCGCGCCATCGTGCATGCGCTCAACGCCGGCGGCGCGCGCGTCTCGTTCGCCGAGATCGTGACCGACAAGGGCCACGATGCCTTCCTGCTCGACGAGCCGGAGCTGTTCGCCATCGTGCGCGGCTTCCTCGAAGGCGCCGCCAAGGCGCGCGGCCTGCCGCCGGCGCGGGAATGACCATGCTCACGCGCCTCAAGCAGCGATCTCACCATGGCGGAAGCGGCGCGCACGCCGGCGGCGCGCGCGTCGACCTGCTCGTCGTCGCCGAGATGGTGGCGCACGGCGCCAAGGTGCTCGACGTCGGCTGCGGCGACGGCGAGCTGCTGCGGCTGCTCGGCGAGACGCGCGGCGTCGACGGGCGCGGCATCGAGCTCTCGCGCGAGGGCGTCGAACGAGTGCGTCGCCAAGGGCCTCGCCGTGATCCAGGGCGACGCCGACACCGACCTCGCCGGACTATCCCGACGACGCCTTCGACTACGTCGATCCTCTCGCAGACGCTGCAGGCGACGCGGCAGCCGCGCGTCGTGCTCGAGCACATGCTGCGCATCGGCCGGCACGCGGTCGTGTCGTTTCCCAATTTCGGGCACTGGCGCATCCGCCTGCAGGTCGTGCTTCGGCGGCCACATGCCGCACACCGACAACCTGCCCTATGCCTGGTGGGACACGCCCAACATCCACTTCTGCACCATCAAGGATTTCCGCCAGCTCTGCCACGTGGCCGGCGCCAAGATGGAGAAGGCGGTGGCGTTCAATCGCCTGGGGGCGGGCGCTGCGCTTGAACGCGCCGTGGTGGTTCTGGAACCTGCTCGGCGAGCAGGCGGTGTTCTTGCTGAGCAGACGGGAATGACCGACGGCCGGCGACTCCGAAGCCGGCGCGGTATCAGTTGCGCAGCTCGTCGCCGACGGACAATTTCGCCGGCGTTCACCACCTCGCCATAGACCCCGCAATCGGCGTGGCCGAAGCTTCGCATCAGCGTGTGCGGGATCGACAGATCGCGGATGCCGGTGTCGGGATCGACGTTGGTCGCGGCGCAGCGCACGATGCGCTTGACGATCTTGAGCCGCGCGCGCCTTGCCGATCGCGATCTCCTGCCCGACGAGATCGAACTCGCGCCAGGCCGGCCAGCCGCGTGACGTAGAGGTTGCCGCGAAAGCGCAGCGGATCGACCGGCACGCCGACCGCCGATCTTCGATCGCGGCCACGGACGCGAGGTTGATGATCGAGACCACCTTGCGCGCAACGTCGGAGAAGCTGAAGCCCGGCGCGTGCAGCAGCGCGGCGGCCCGCGCAGCTCGTCGGCGCAGAAGTCGGCGAAGAATCGCTCGATCGTCGCGCGGCCGTCCGGCGTGCTGCAGGTCGCCGCGCGCGGCTTCGCGGCCTGTCGAGTTCGATCGCCAGCGTGCGGCTCGCGTCGTCGATAGCGGGTGCGCAGCCGGGCCAGCCGCTCGTTGCGCATCAGCATCAGATAGCGCTGCTTGGGCTGGTAGCGCGGGCGCGGCGGGGTCGAAGCCGGAGGGTCCGTTCTCGATGGCATAGAGCCGGTCGGCCGGCAGCGTCTCGCCGACTGCAAGCCTGGTGCGCCGTGAGCGGCTCGGGCGAAAGGCCCTTCACCGGATAGCGGTAGATGGCGTGGATGCTCGGGATTTCTGCGCTCATGGCAGGGCTTGTTAAGCCGCCGAGCCGCCGCCTGCCTAGGCCGCGCTCGAAAATCCGCACCGGCCTCTTCCGCCGCAAATTGTCGAGTTCCCACATAGATTTGCCGAGCCGCCATTCGGGGTTAGCGCCATTGATCGCTCGCAGGGTTAATTGGCTTAGCTGGCATGCCACTTTCGTGCCGCCATGGGCGGAGGGGCAGGCCGAGGGAGACGTTATGGATTTCGAGAAATTACACGGACCGCGCCCGCGGGTTCGTTCAATCTGCCCAATCGCTCGGCGCTGCGCGAGGGCCATCAGCAATTCGCAGCCGGAGCATCTGCTCAAGGTGCTGCTCGACGACCCCGAAGGGCTTGGCCAGCCGGCCTGATCGACCGCGCCGGCGGCCGCTCGCGCGAGGCGCTCGCGGCGGTCGAGGCCGCGCTCGCCAAGCTGCCGAAGGTGTCCGGCAGCGGCGCCGGCCAGGTCTATCTGGCGCCGGCGCTCGCGCGCGTCTTCGATCAGGCGCAGAAGGTCGCGGAAAAGGCCGGCGACAGCTACGTCACCGTCGAGCGCCTCCTGCTGGCGCTCGCGCTCGAGAAGGACAGCGAGGCCGGAAAGATTCTGGCCGCGCGCCGGCGTCACGCCGCAGAACCTCAACGCCGCCATCAACGCGCTTGCGCAAGGGCCGCACCGCCGACACGAGCTCGGCCGAGAACGCCTATGACGCGCTGAAGAAATACGCCCGCGATCTCACCGCAGGCGGCGCGCGACGGCAAGATCGACCCGGTGATCGGCCGCGACGAGGAGATCCGCCGCACCATCCAGGTGCTCTCGCGCCGCACCAAGAACAACCCGGTGCTGATCGGCGAGCCCGGCGTCGGCAAGACCGCGCATCGTCGAGGGTCTGGCGCAGCGCATCGTCAACGGCGACGTGCCGGAGAGCCTGCACGACAAGAAGCTGCTGGCGCTCGACATGGGCGCGCTGATCGCCGGCGCGAAATATCGCGGCGAGTTCGAGGAGCGGCTCAAGGCCGTGCTGCAGGAGGTGACGTCGTCGGACGGCGGCATCATCCTGTTCATCGACGAGATGCACACGCTGGTCGGCGCCGGCAAGGCCGACGGCGCCATGGACGCCTCGAACCTGCTCAAGCCGGCGCTCGCGCGCGGCGAGCTGCACTGCGTCGGCGCGACCACGCTCGACGAGTACAAGAAGCACGTCGAGAAGGACGCCGCGCTGGCCCGGCGCTTCCAGCCGGTCTTCGTCAGCGAGCCGACGCGTCGAGGACACGATCTCGATCCTGCGCGGCCTCAAGGACAAGTACGAGCAGCACCACGGCGTGCGCATCACCGACTCGCGCCATCGTCGCGGCGGCGACGCTGTCGAACCGCTACATCACCGACCGCTTCCTGCCCGACAAGGCGATCGACCTGATCGACGAGGCGGCGGCGCGGCTCAAGATGCAGGTCGATTCGAAGCCCGAGGAGCTCGATTCGATCGACCGCGAGATCGTGCGGCTCAAGATCGAGCAGGAGGCGCTCAAGAAGGAGAGCGATCCCGGCTCGAAGGAGCGGCTCAAGCGGCTCGAGAAGGAGCTGGTGTCGCTCGAGAAGCAGATCCGCCGACCTGACCGCGCGCTGGAAGTCGGAGAAGGACAAGCTTTCGGACGCGCAGAAGCTCAAGACCGAGCTCGATCACCTGCGCGTCGAACTCGCCAACGCGCAACGCAAGGGCGAATATCAGCGCGCGGGCGAGCTCGCCTATGGCCGCATCCCGGAGCTCGAGAAGAAGCTCAAGAGCATCGAGGCGGCGGAGGGCAAGGGCGCCATGGTCGAGGAGGCGGTGACCGCCGACCACGTGGCGCAGGTGGTCTCGCGCTGGACCGGCGTGCCGGTCGACAGGATGCTCGAAGGCGAGAAGGAAAAGCTGCTGCGCATGGAGGAGCAGCTCGGCAAGCGCGTCATCGGCCAGGCGGAGGCGGTCAAGGCGGTGTCGACCGCGGTGCGCCGCGCGCGCGCCGGCCTGCAGGATCCGCACCGGCCGATCGGCTCGTTCATGTTCCTGGGCCCGACCGGCGTCGGCAAGACCGAGCTGACCAAGGCGCTGGCCGAATACCTGTTCGACGACGAGGCGGCGCTGCATCCGCATCGACATGTCGGAATACATGGAGAAGCATTCGGTCGCGCGCCTGATCGGCGCGCCGCCCGGCTATGTCGGCTACGAGGAAGGCGGCGCGCTGACCGAGGCCGGTGCGGCGGCGGCCCTACCAGGTGGTGCTGTTCGACGAGATCGAGAAGGCGCATCCGGACGTGTTCAACGTGCTGCTGCAGGTGCTCGACGACGGCCGCCTGACCGACGGGCAGGGCCACACCGTCGACTTCCGCAACACGCTGATCGTGATGACCTCGAATCTCGGCTCCGAATATCTGGCCAACCAGCCGGAAGGCCAGGACACCGACGCGGTGCGCGATCAGGTCATGGCGGTGGTGCGGGCGAACTTCCGGCCCGAATTCCTCAACCGCGTCGACGAGATCATCCTGTTCCACCGGCTCAAGCGCAGCGAGATGACGAAGATCGTCGACATCCAGATGGCGCGGCTGGCGAAGCTGCTGGAGGACCGCAAGATCACCATCGAGCTCGAGCCGTCGGCGCGCGACTGGCTCGCCGACAAGGGCTGGGATCCCGCCTATGGCGCGCGCCCGCTCAAGCGCGTGATCCAGAAGTCGGTGCAGGACCCGCTCGCCGAACTGATCCTCGTCCGGCAGCATCAAGGACGGCGAAAAGGTCGTGATCTCGGCCGGCAAGCAGGGGCTTACCTTCAACGGCAAGCTCGCGGAAGCGGCGTAAGCCGACGATACGATGCGGACGTCGGATCGGATCGTGCAACCGCACATTCCATCGAGCCGGCAGACTGAACGCGGACGACGAGGCGTTCCGTCGTCCGGCTCTCAGCGGCCCTGCGCGTAGCGCGAGGGCGCGGTCGCGCGCGTCATCATGGTGTCGAGCCGGGTGCGCTCCTGATCGAAGCCGGCGAGCAACGTACCCTCCAGCACCCGGCCGCGCGGAAGCTTGATCTTCATCGGATCGACGAAGCGGCCGTTGATCAGGATTTCGTAGTGCAGGTGCGCGCCGGTCGAGAGCCCGGTGGAGCCGACGTAGCCGATCACCTGTCCCTGGCGGACCTTCTTGCCCGCGTCCATGCCGCGGGCGAAGGCCGACATGTGGCCATAGGCGGTCTCGTAACCGTTGGCGTGACGGATGCGGATGTATCTTGCCGTAACCGCCTTCCCAGCCGACCTTGTCGATGATGCCGTTGCCGGCGGCGAAGATCGGCGTGCCCATCGGAGGAGCCCCAATCCACGCCGGTAGTGCATCTTGCTGTAGCCGAGCAGCGGATGGTTGCGGCCGCCGAAGCCGGACGTGATGTTGCCTTCGGACACCGGCTTGCGCACCAGGAATTTCTTCGCGCTCTTGCCGGTGTCGTCGTAGTAGTCGACGACGTTGTCGTCGGTGGTCTGGCAGCGATAGAACTTTCTGGTCTCGCCGCCGGTCGTCAGCAAAGCGAACAGCACTTCGGTCTTGCTGGTGTCGGTGGGGTTCTCGTCCTCGCCCGCGTACAGGATCTCGAAGGAGTCGCCGGGCTGAACCTTGCGCTGGAAGTCGATGTCAGTAGGAGTAGATGCGGATGAGGTCGTCGATCACCGGGCGGGGCACGTGATTGCGTAACGCGGTTTCGTAGATGCTCTGGTAGAGCCGCACGCCCTTGCCGTCGTCGTCGTCGTCGTTGTCGGAGGACGCTACGCTGTTGGCGCTGCGCACATCGACGGCCACGTACTTGCCCATCTCCGACCACGCCACCATCGCCTCGACGGCGGCATCGGTCGCGATGATGACGCGGACCGGCCGGAGCCTGACGACGTCGCTTCCGGGCGCGAGCAGCACGCGCAGCTTGTAGCCGTCCCTCGGACTGCTGTCCTTTCCGCGTCCGCCGAACGCCGGCCGTTATCGCCTTCACCTCGTCCGCCGTCGCGCCCATCTCGCGCAGGATCGCGGAAACAGAATCGCCCTTCTTGAGCACGATGGTGCGCTCGTTGAAGGCATTGCCGCCGGTCACCTGCGCGGTGGTCTTGGGCAGCAGGGTGACGTTTTCGGGCACGATGCGGGGCTCGAAACCGGCATAGGGATCGCCGTGGCGCTCGAGGCGCATAGGCCGTCAGCGTCGCCGGCATCGCATTGGTGATCGCCGCGCGTTTTCTGACCCGAATTGCCGTCCCAGCTGGCGGCATCGCGCACGCGCGGTGAGCACCTCGTCGAGGGGACGCCACCGCCGCAATCTTTGCCCGCGGCAAGACCGTGTTGAGATCGCGGGTGAAGAACGACACCTCCGCGTCCGGCTCGGCGCCGGCGGCGTCTTCGGCACTCACCGGAAGTCCCTCGGATTTGGCGAGGATCTTCTGCGCATTGAAGGCGGGAATGTTGGCGGAGAGCTCGGACACCGAGAGCGACAGATTGCCCGCGACACGAATGAACGGGCGCACGCGCACGATCTCGCGGTTGCCGCTGCCACGGGCCGTGGTGGACACGCGGATGACCTGGCGCGCCGCGTTGGCCTCGCCGGGCGGCGGCAGGCGATCGGTCTTGCGGGTCACATTCGCCACGCGATCGGCGATGCCGGTCGACGGCGCCGCGCAGCGCGGCTTCCACGCGCTCCGGCACGGTGGCGAAGTTGGTCTCGCCATCGAGTGCGGCGAAAACGGCGCCGCTCATCAGCGCCGCGCCGCAGAGACCGGTGAGAATGGTGCCGCTGAACCATTGGACCGAGACGCGGTGGCGGTCCACCAGTCCGCTCGATCTCGCCGTCGACCGACAACGGCGGCTCGTTGCCGAGATCGATGCGCTCGGCTTCCAAGCTTGAACGGAATGCCCCGCGTCGTTTGCCCTGATCCAAGCCCGACGTCCCCTCCGCCCCCGCGGGCGGTCCACCGCAACAACACTACAGGTGCCAAACGCGACCGGGACGACTGGCGTTGACTTGAAGGAGCGGCACACGCCGCGCCCTTCACGGTCCGTCAACGGCCGTGTCCTGAGTCTTCTGGCCCGATCGTTGGGTGAGCCGTACGCCGCAGATCTCGCGACGCCGACGCAGTTCCCCCGAAGTGACACCTCCCACAGCGATGACAAGAGGGGCGGAGGAATGTGGCCGCAGTACGGCGTCCGGGGGCCTTTACATGCCGCTGTAAGCCCCTATATCACTTAGGAAGATTGCTGTTGCCCGGCTGCACCGGGCGGGCGGATTTTCGCCCCCCGGGTGTTGACATAAGGTAGGCTGGGCGCCTATATACCGACCTTCGGCACGCCGCCGCCTCGGTGCGACGGCGCGTCTTCGAAGCTCCTCACTGATACTCGGTGACCAGGCTTCCGATCCCAATCGGAGGCCCTAGGCTTCGACGGCTCTCTGGTCTCACCAGGAGTGGGATCTCCTTGATCCCGGGCTGTTTGATAGGTGAATCGGAAGAAAGAGAAACGTGGACGGCGGAGTCCCTGCGGGCCACTGTCCTCGATCGAAGAGCGATCTTCGAGCAGGGTGGGGCCGGAACGAGACTTCGGCGGTCGACGTTTCAGGTCAACACCTTGTCGTGCAAGCGGCAGGCGTGCGTGCGATGCAAATCGTGCGTTCGCTCGGCGCTCATCGGCAAGCGTGGGACCTCGTCAAACGTTGTGATCAGCCGGGAAAAGTTCTCATCCAACTTGAGAGTTTGATCCTGGCTCAGAGCGAACGCTGGCGGCAGGCCTAACACATGCAAGTCGAGCGCCCCTAGCAATACGTGAGCGGCAGACGGGAGAGTAACACGTGGGAACGTACCCTTTGGTTCGGAACAACCCAGGGAAACTTGGGCTAATACCGAATAAGCCCTTACGGGGAAAGATTTATCGCCGAAGGATCGGCCCGCGTCTGATTAGCTAGTTGGTGAGGTAACGGCTCACCAAGGCGACGATCAGTAGCTGGTCTGAGAGGATGATCAGCCTCACTGGGACTGAGACACGGCCCAGACTCCTACGGGAGGCAGCAGTGGGGAATATTGGACAATGGGCGCAAGCCTGATCCAGCCATGCCGCGTGGGTGATGAAGGCCCTAGGGTTGTAAAGCCCTTTCGGCGGGGAAGATAATGACGGTACCCGCAGAAGAAGCCCCGGCTAACTTCGTGCCAGCAGCCGCGGTAATACGAAGGGGGCTAGCGTTGCTCGGAATCACTGGGCGTAAAGCGCACGTAGGCGGATTGCTAAGTCAGGGGTGAAATCCTGGAGCTCAACTCCAGAACTGCCTTTGATACTGGCGATCTTGAGTCCGGGAGAGGTGAGTGGAACTGCGAGTGTAGAGGTGAAATTCGTAGATATTCGCAAGAACACCAGTGGCGAAGGCGGCTCACTGGCCCGGTACTGACGCTGAGGTGCGAAAGCGTGGGGAGCAAACAGGATTAGATACCCTGGTAGTCCACGCCGTAAACGATGGATGCTAGCCGTTGGTGGGTTTACCCTTCAGTGGCGCAGCTAACGCATTAAGCATCCCGCCTGGGGAGTACGGTCGCAAGATTAAAACTCAAAGGAATTGACGGGGGCCCGCACAAGCGGTGGAGCATGTGGTTCAATTCGAAGCAACGCGCAGAACCTTACCAGCCTTTGACATCCCGGTCGCGAGCACCAGAGATGGAGCTCTTCAGTTCGGCTGGACCGGAGACAGGTGCTGCATGGCTGTCGTCAGCTCGTGTCGTGAGATGTTGGGTTAAGTCCCGCAACGAGCGCAACCCTCGCCCTTAGTTGCCATCATTTAGTTGGGCACTCTAAGGGGACTGCCGGTGATAAGCCGGAGGAAGGTGGGGATGACGTCAAGTCCTCATGGCCCTTACAGGCTGGGCTACACACGTGCTACAATGGCGGTGACAGAGGGACGCAAAGGAGCAATC
>ERZ1370068.2645-contig-1783_pt1:0-32500 | contig 148831 bp, 168 predicted proteins | sample MGYA00561227_ERZ1370068 | MGnify/ENA primary metagenome ERZ1370068 (study PRJEB38410, sample SAMEA6850437) | metagenome | study: Metagenomic assessment of the ecological functions of the soil: analysis of the soil microbiota associated with the... | reverse complement strand
CATCGTCCATGTCCCTTATCGCGGCGGCGGGGCCACGATCAATGATCTGCTCGGCGGCCACATCAAGGTCGCGTTCCTGAGCCTCTCGACCGCCGTGCCGCATCTCACCACCGGCAAGATCAAGCTCCTGGCGGTGGTGGAGAAGGCTCGCTACCAGGCGATGCCCGACGTCCCGACGATCGGCGAGACCGTTCCGGGATTCGAGATGTCGTCCTGGCACGGCATCTTCGCGCCGGCCGCGACGCCTGCGCCCTTGATCGCGCGTCTCAACGCGGCGATCCGCGAACGTGCTGACGACCGAGGCCGTGAAGGAGAAGCTCGGGGTGCTCGGCGTCGCGGTGGCGACCAGCACGCCGGAACAGCTCGCCGACATCGTCAGGACCGGGCTCACGGCGCGCGGCGAGCTGGTGAAGGCCGCCAACATCCAGCCGGAATAACGCGAGGCGACTGACTCATGTTGCGAATTGCGGTGCTGGCGGCTGCCGCTCTTGCGTTGGGGCTCGGCGGGGTCCGTCGCGCAGGCCGACAGCGATTATCCGAACCGGCCGGTGCGCCTGATCGCAGCCGCGGCGCCGGGCGGCAATCCGGATGTGCTCGCGCGGCTGCTGTCGCAGAAGCTCTCCGGCGCGTTCGGCAAGGCCTTCGTGGTGGAGAACGTTCCCGGTGCCGGCGGCGTGGTCGCGGCCAAGATGGTGGCCGCCACGCCGCCCGACGGGCATGTGCTCATGCTCGGCGATTCCGGCGCAATGGCGATCAACGTGGTGCTCAATCCCGATCTCGGTTACGACCCGTTGCGGGATTTCACCCCGATCACGGCGCTGGTGACGGTCCCCACCGTGCTGGTCGTGCACCCGTCGGTGCCGGCCCGGACGCTGCCGGAGTTCATCGCCCTCGCCAGGTCGAAACCCGGCCAGCTGGCCTACGGCTCGGCTGGGCCCGGATCGATCCATCACCTCACGATGGCGATCTTCGCCGCGCAAACCGGCATCGATCTCCTGCACGTGCCCTATCGCGGCGGCACCGCTCTGGTGGGCGGGCTGGTCAAGGGCGAGGTGCAGGCGGGTTGGTCCGGCGTTCCCAACGTGCTGCCGCTGATCGAGGACGGCAAGCTGCGCGTTCTCTGCATCAGCACCGCAGCGGCGCTCGAAATCGGTCGCCGATGTGCCGACCGCCATCGAGCTCGGCATCGAGGGGTTCGACTACGCCACCATGATGGGTCTGCAGATGTCGGCCGGCGCGCCGCGCGATCTCGTCGCGCGCCTGCAGGCGACGGTGCGCCAAGGCGTTGCGCGAACCGGACATGGTGGATCGCATGGCCGTTCTCGGCATGGATCTGCACGAGAACGGAACCGGCGACTACGTCAGAGTTCATGCAAGGACGATATCGACCGCTATCGAACGGCGATCCGGACTTTCAAGCTGCAGATCAATTGAGAGACGAATGCCCGACCTTGCGCATCTACGGCGTCGCCCGCACCCGCGCCTTCCGCGCGCTCTGGATCGCGCAAGAGCTCGGTCTCGACTACGAGCACGTTCCGGTCGAGATCGGTCCGGCCGGCGCGCGCAAGGCGGAGTATCTCGCGATCAATCCCAACGGCCGCCTGCCGGCGATCGACGACGGCGGCTTCGTCCTGTGGGAATCGCTCGCCATCACGCTCTATCTCGCCAAGAAGCATCACGGCCGGCTCTATCCGGCGACGCTCGAAGGCGAGGCCAAGGCCTGGCAGTGGAGCCTGTGGTCGGTGCAGGAGGTCGACCGCGGCGTCAACATCTGGTCGTTGCATGCCGTGCGGCTGCCGCCCGAGGACCGCGATCCGCAACGGCTCGCCGAGGCGCTCAAGGTGCTGGAGCCGCCATTCAAGGTGCTCGAGGGCGCGCTGGCGGAACGCTCCTATCTCCTGGGCGACGAATTCACCGTCGCCGATCTCAACGTCGCCGCGGTCATCAGCCGGGCGATCGACATGGACCTGTCGGCGATGCCGCGCATCGGCGACTGGCTCAAGCGCTGCCTCGAACGTCCGGCGGCGCGCGCGGCGCGGGCGCTGCGCGCGGAGGCCGACGCCCAGGTGCCGGTCGAGGTGACGCGGGCGATCGCGCGGCACAACCGCTTGTGAGCTTCAGCGCAATGATCCCGAAACGTTGCGGGACTTTTCGGATCGATCATGCGACGGAAAAATAGGTAGAGCGAAATCGCGATTCAATCTGGCGCGATTTCGCCTGGCGCATCGCCCGCCGAGACGGAGTACCATGCCCAAACGCAGTGCCGGCATCCTCATGTACCGGCAGACGCACGGCCGGTATCGAGCTGTTGCTGGTGCATCCCGGCGGTCCGTTCTGGGCCAGAAGGATTGGGGCGCCTGGTCGATCCCGAAGGGCGAATATGGCGAGGACGAGGATCCGCTGACGGTGGCGCAAGCGTGAGTTCGAGGAAGAGACCGGCGCGCGCCCGCACGGCGACTTTCTCGCTCTCGGCGAGCATCGTCCAGGCCGGCCGGCAAGATCGTCACCGCCTGGGCGGTCGAAGGCGACTTCGACCCTGCGACGCTGAAGTCGAACGAGTTCGAGCTGGAATGGCCGCCCAGGAGCGGGCGCACGGCGTCGTTTCCGAGGTCGACCGCGCGGAATGGTTCTGCGCCCGCCGAGGCCCGCCGGAAAATTCTTCCGGGACAGAGCGAGTTCATCGCCAGGCTGCTGACGGTCATCGCAAAATAGCCGACTCGCCTCAGCGGCCGACCGCCACATCGTCGCCGAGCCGCCGGCGCAGCGCGCTCGGCTTCTCGACGAAGATGCGCGCGGCGATGCGGGCGGCGTCGCCGACATGCGCGGCGCGCTTCGCTCGGCGATGGCGTCGGCGAGCCGCGAGCGCCAGCGTGCCAGCGGCCCGTGGGGCACGGTCAGGCTCGCGAGCACGAGCATGTCCTGATGCTTGCCGAGCCGGTCGCGCAGCCGTTGCGCTTCGCCGCTCCACATCTTGACGAAGCGCGGCCACAGCGGCTCGATGATGTCGATCTGGTAGCGGTGGATCACCACGCGCTTGCGCAGCTCGTGCAGCTCCTCGCCGTCGGCGCGCCGGCCAATGCGCCGGCAGCCGGCGCGCGCGCTTCGCGATAGAAGCGCGCGAGCTGGTCGGCGACGTCGTCGAAGGTCAGGGCGTGCAGCGGCCAGCGCTCGACCGCGCCGGCGGCCTGGTCGAGCGCGCTGCCGAGGCGCTCGCGCATCTCGGCATTGAGCGTCGTCTCCGCCGACCGCCTGATCTCCTCGATGCGGCGCGCGCAGCCCCGCGACCGAGCGCGGCGACAAGCGCCAGACCATGCTTGGTGAGATCGTCGAGCGCGTCGAGCGCCGACTGGGCGTCGCGCGCCCCGGACAGCGCACGCGCCAGATCGCGCGCCTCGTCGCGCAGGCGCCGGGCGTCCTCGCCCGAGAAGGGTTCGAGCAGGCGCAGCAGGGCGCGCCAGCGCTTCATCGCCCGGCGGAAATCGTGCACCGCCTCGGCCTCGGACCTGGCCGGATCCTCGATGGCCGCACGCGCCTCGGCGAGGATGTCGTGCGCCACGCCGCGCAACGCCTCCCCCACCGCCACGCTCGGCCGCAAGGCGGGTCTGTCATTCATGTGAAAAATATAGGACATTCTTGCGTGACATGGCGACTGGCGACCCGAGTCGCGCCCATTTGGGCTTTTCAAGCCGTGTCACGATTGCTACATAGGCCGCCTGCGGGCAGCGGCCCGCACTTCCCGTTTTCGCATCGGTTGACGCGGGGTGGAGCAGCCCGGTAGCTCGTCAGGCTCATAACCTGAAGGTCATAGGTTCAAATCCTATCCCCGCAACCAAAAAAGCCCGCTGGATCAGCCGTTTAGGCAGGTCCGGCGGGTTTTTCTGGTCCGTCCGGCGGCCGCCGCCGATCGGCGGCCAGCGGGCGGCATGCCATCAGACCTGAATGTCCTCCAGGTCGCTGATCTCTGCAATAGTTTGCGGGGATCGCGATGCCGGTGGCCTCGGTCGGGCGTGCGCGCCAGGCGGCGGCCGGGCGGTACATCGTTCGAGCGGGTCGAGCTCGCGCAGGGACCGCTTGTCGCCGGCGCCGCACATGAAAGCGAGGCCGGTCAGCCGCTCGATCTCGGCGATCTTGGTCTGGTAGGTCTTGTAGGCGCCGAACGGCACCTCGGTGACCTCGATCCTCGAAGCTGGCGATGATCGCCTCCTGGCTCGCGAGATAGGCGCGTCGCAAACAGCGATCCTGTGCGGTGATCGCGGCGACGACCTTCCAGAACTGCAGCGAGGTATTTGATCTTGCGGTATTCGGGATCGCCGTCATCAAGGATGGGGCCGGTGATGACCTGCGCGTTGAACGCTCCTTCCAGGATGGAGATCTCGAGCAGGTGGCGCTCGATGCCTTGCCAGATTTTCCTTGTTCTGGTTGAAGCGTGCGTGCTGCGGCGTGCAGTTGGTCCAGTGACGGTGTCGCGCCGCCGAGGCCAGCGCCACCTTGGGCGTGGCGCCGAATTCAAGATCCTCGCGGCGTGTCATATGGCCCCGGTCGAATTGGTTGCTGGCGTAGTACCAGTTTTCGAGCTGATACTCCGCGAGGATGCGGGGATCGCGTCGCCACACGTCCGGCGGCCGACTCATCTCGAAGCGATGCGCGAACGAGATGTTGGCCGCGCTGTAGATCGGGAGCCGGCGTTGCGCGTGCATGACGACGCTGTAGTTGTGGTAGTGCAGAATATGCTTGTTGCCGTTCTTGGGCTTGAGCAGCGGTGCGGCGACCGCTTCGAGCGCGTCACCCAGCACCGGAAACGCGACGCGGTGCGCGGCCTTGCCGAGGAAGTTGGGGTCGTAGCCCTTGCGCTTCGAATAGTCCTCGTCGAATGGCGCGTCGAAGCTCGCGACCGGCTTCGCCGTCTTCTCGAGCAACGTCGCGTCGGCAGCGCCGATGCTCTCCGTGCCCTGGCGCGTGGCCACGGCGATGGACCCGACCTGACCGTCGGTCTGCATCTGCAGCCTGATTTCGAGGGGACGGAAATCGTGCGGGTGTCGACCATGCGGGGCTCCCTCGGAAGGGGGATGAAATCGGCAAGTCTGCTGGAGCGCTGGTGATGCGCGCGGAGGTCGGGCGTCGCCGCATAGAGCGGGAGCAACAGCGGATGGTTCGGCTGCGCCTGCTTCAGCGTCTGCACGATGCGGCTCGCGCGGATGCCTTCGTTGGCAATCCATTTCGTGCTGCCGTCGGGGTTTCTCTGGATTGCTCCGTCCTGCTTTTCCGGGAACGCCGGCGTGATGCAGCCCCACCACGTACCAGTCGTTGTTGAACACCGGTGATCCGGACGAGCCCGGCTTGGTGTCGGTCGAATACCAGATCATGTCGTCGCCACGCTTGAGGAACTGGTTTTCGCGGACGCAGATCTGCTTTCGCGCGCCGTCAGGATGCTGGATGATCGTCAGCCACTCGCCCTCCGACGCCTTGCCGGTGGTCTCGAGCAACGGCAAGAAGCCGAAGTGCGATAGTGGTGTCGCGTCATCGCGGGATACCGGATCAACCGCGACCACCGTGTAATCCAGCGCGATCGAGGTATAGAACAATCGCCGCGGGTGCAGAGCCGGTAACTGGTCGGCCCGACCTCCGCGTCACTCAAGTCCATCTCGTAATGGAACTGGGCGGTCGGCTTGCGCCGCGGTCGCTGCATCGGGCAGCACATGGTTGTTGGTGATCAGCACCTGCGGCGCGATCAGGAAGCCGGTACCGAACCCTCCTCCCGGCGGCAGCGCGACCCGCGCCACCGCGCGGGCGGCGATCGCGCCGCGTTCAAGATAGTTGATCGGCTGCAGCTCATCGCCGCGAATGATGCGCTCGAAGACCGTGTCCGCCTCGCGCGTCTCGCCAAGACTTTCACGCAGAAAGTCGCGACGCGATTGCAGGGCGTCGGCCGGTGCGACCTCGGTCGGCGTCTGATAGCGCAGCGAGATTGCGAGCCTGATCAGTTCAGCGAGAACGGCGGGATCGAGCGTCGCGCTGACGCGATCGGTTGCCCCGTTGCCGGCAATCGTGCTCACGACAGGTCGCCCGGGTGAAGGAGGCAGATACACCATGCCAACACACGTGAAGATTGCAAATATAGCATAAAATAACTGAAAATTGCAACACCATCAAGACGATGTTCAGGCCGGCCGGCCGCGCCGGATTGCGGATGCGCTCGCATCGTCGTGGTCGCAGAAGCCCTGGCACGAAGCTGAAGCCGGAGATGTGCTCAGCCGCCGCGCTGCGACAGGCTGCGCTCCCACGCCAGCGCGTGGGCGACGATGGTTCGGCAGATCGTCGAATTGCGGCTGCCATCCGAGCGTGGAGCGGACGCGGTCGCACGCCGCGACGATCTGCGCGGGATCGCCGGCCCGGCGGCCCGCGAACTCGACCTTGAAGTCGACGCCGGACGACCCGCTTCACGGTCTCGATCACGTCGAGCACGGAGAAACCGCGGCCGTAGCCGCAATTGAGCGTCGTCGCAGGCGCCGCCGCCGCGCAGATAGGCGAGCGCGTCGGAATGCGCGCGCGACGAGATCGGAGACGTGGATGTAATCGCGGATGCAGGTGCCGTCCGGCGTCGGATAGTCGGTGCCGAAGACATCCAGCTTCGGGCGCCGCCCGAGCGCGGCTTCGACCGCGACCTTGATGAGATGGGTCGCGCCCTGGTGGACTGACCGGTGCGGCCGCAGCGGGTCGGCGCCGGCGACGTTGAAGTAGCGCAGGATCACGTGCCGCAGCCCGTGCGCGGCCCCGGCATCGCGCAGCATGATCTCGGTCATGAGCTTGGAGGAGCCGTAGGGCGACGTCGGCACCGTGCGATCGTCCTCGCGCACCGGCATGCGCTCGGGATTGCCGTAGACCGCGGCGGTCGAGGAGAAGATGAAATGGCGCACGCCGTGCTTGACCGCGGTCTCGATCAGGGCGCGCGAGTTCACGGTGTTGTTGCGGTAATAGCCGAGCGGATCGCGCACCGAGTCCGGCACCACGATCGAGGCGGCGAAATGGATGATGGCGTCGACCCCGTGCTCCGCGATCAGCGCGCGCCACGCGCGCTTGATCTCCGGTATCGCCGACGACGAGCGGCGCGCCCGGCGCCACCGCCCAGTCGAAGCCGGTGCGTGAGATTGTCGAGCACCACCACGCGCTCGCCGGCATCGACCAGCGCGTGAACCATGTGGCTTCCGATATAGCCGGCGCCGCCGGTCACCAGGGTCGTCACGCTGCGGAATGCCTCGCTCAACGCCGGCGATGGGGCCGAGTCCGAAGCTGCGTCACCTCGCCGGTGGTGACGTTGCTGGAATCACACTGGTGGCGGTCCAGGAGTCGCGTCAGTTCTCGCGGCAAGTCCGAAATGCGGACTTCTGAACCAAACGCCACACGAGGTCAATGAGTTACTAGTGTCCTTCGATCCGAAGTTCGCAAAGCGAGCATGCCGCACAATGATGCGAACTTCGGAACATACTAGTGTGGCGGTTTCAGAAGTCCGCATCATTCTCTGCGGAAAGTCCGAAATGCGGACTTCTGAACCAAAGCCACACTAGGATCAATGAGTTGCTAGTGTCCTTCGATTCCGAAGTTCGCAAACGAGCGTGCCGCACAATGATGCGAACTTCGGAATCGGGACACTAGCATCACACCCGGTAATAGTCCCGATACCACGCGACAAAGCGCTCCACGCCGATGGACACCGGCGTTGCCGGTTGGAATCCGGTGAGGCGGCGCAGCAGGCTCGTGTCGGCGAAGGTTGCGGGACATCGCCGGGCTGCATCGGCAGGTAGTTGCGGATCGCCGGCCGGCCGGTGCTCGTTTCGATCGCCTCGATGAATGCCAGCAGCCGGACCGGATCGCCGTTGCCGATATTGACCACACGGAATGGCGCCGCGGGACTGAGCCCGAGGTCGTCATCGGTGTCGTGCGCGGGCGTCGGACTCGCCCGGAACGGCGTCGACCAGGAGCGTGATGCCGTTCGCGATGTCGTCGACATAGGTGAAATCGCGATCCATCTGTCCGTAGTTGTACACGTCGATCGGCTCGCCTGCGAGAATGGCCTTGGTGAACTTGAACAGCGCCATGTCCGGCCGCCCCCAGGGCCCGTAGACGCTGAAGAACCGAAAGACCGTGGTCGGTATCTTCCACAGATGGGCGTAGGCGTGCGCCATCGACTCCGTGGCTGTCTTGGTGGCGGCGTAGAGCGTGAGCGGATGATCGGTGCGGTCGCTCTCCTCGAACGGCATCTTCGTGTTGGCGCCGTAGACCGAGCTGGTCGACGCCAGGAGCAGGTGCTGCGGGCGCGTGGTTGCGCGCGAGCTCGAGGATATTGAACGTGCCGACGATGTTGGCGCTGATATAGGCGCCCGGATTCTCCAGGCTGTAGCGCACCCCGGCCTGCGCGGCGAGATGAATGACCACGTCGGGACGAAACTCGGTATAGACCTCGGCCAGGCGCTCGGCGTCCTCCCAGCATCAGTTCCTGGGCGGAGAACTGCGCCGACTGCAGCAGGATCGCGTGCCGGCGCCGTTTGAGCGCGACGTCGTAGTACAGGCGTCATGCCGTCGATGCCGACGACGTCGTGGCCGGCCGCGATCAGCCGCTTGGCCACGTGGAAGCCGATGAAGCCCGCCGTTCCGGTCACAAGAAAGCGCACAGTCTCTCCTTCTGTGTGCTTCGTCGGAAGCACGCGCCGGCTGCCGCCGCGCCGCGTCTGTCCCGAAACCAACCGTGGCGCGCCGATCCCATCACGCCTTGACGATCTTGGGCGACGTCATCCCGGCGCGCGCGCAGGCGTTGCGCGTGTCGATCACGAGCGACGCCTGTTCGACCAGCGTGCGATAGTCGATGTTATCGTGGTCGGTCGCGATCAGGACCGCGTCATAACCGCCGATCGCCTTGGGCTCCCAGGCGATGGAGGGCCGCCCGGCAAGCGCCGCATGCTTGCGGGTCAATGGAATCTTCTGCACGTAAGGGTCAAAAAGTCGACGGCGGCCCCGCGCTCCTCCAGCAGCTCGATCAGTTTGAACGCCGGGCTCTCGCGAATATCTTCGACGTTCTTCTTGTAGGCGATGCCGATCATCAGGATTTTCGCGCCGCGAAGGCCGCGGCCGGCCCGCTCGTCGAGGCTGCGCGCGAGCTTGTCGACGACGTAGTTCGGCATCGCGGCGTTGATCTCGCCGGCAAGCTCGATGAAGCGCGTCGAGATCTCGAATTCCCGCGCCTTCCAGGTCAGATAGAAGGGATCGATCGGGATGCAGTGGCCGCCCAATCCGGGCCGGGATAGAAACGGCATGAATCCAAACGGCTTGGACTTGGCGGCCTCGATCACCTCCCAGACGTCGATGCCCATGGCGTCGTAGATGACCTTCAATTCGTTGACGAGCGCGATATTGACGGCGCGAAAAATGTTCTCGGTGAGCTTGACCGCTTCCGCGGTCTTCATGGATGAGACCGGGATCGTGTGCGTCACGATCGCGCCGTAGAGCGCGTTGGCGAGCTTGATCGAGGTTGGATCGTCCGCGCCCACGACCTTGGGAATCGATTTGGTGGGATAGCTGGCATTGCCGGGATCCTCGCGCTCGGGCGAGAACGCGAGAAGAAATCGCGGCCCGCCTTCAGCCCGCCGCGCTCCAGGATCGGCTGCATCACCTCCGTCGTGGTCCCCGGCCACGTGGTGGATCTCGAGCACGATCAGCTGGCCTTTGCGCAGATGCGGCGCGATCGCGTGTGTCGTGCTCTCGATATAGCTGAGGTCGGGCTCGCGATGCGCCGTCAGCGGCGTCGGGACGCAGATGATGACGGCGTCCACGTCCCGCACCTCTTCGAAGCGCGTGGTGGCGCGCAGGCGGCCGGCGGAGACGGCGGCGCTGATTTCTTCGCTTGGAATGTGCCTGAGGTAGCTCTTGCCGGCGTTGATGCTCGCGGCTTTTTGCGGATCGATATCGAAACCGACCACCCGGAAGCCCGCCGTCCAGGCGGCGAGCGCGAGCGGCATGCCCACATAGCCAAGTCCGATAATACCTACGACGGCTTTCTTGCCGGAATACAGATCGTCCATTGCGAACTGAGGTTGCCAGGATGAGCCTGGAAAGGGATGAAGGGGAAGCTCCCTGCCGCCGTACACTAGGCCAACTCCGCTTTTGCCTGCAATCGTTATCGCCTCCGCTCGCAGGCCGTCTCGAGGGGTCGAAAACAGCCGCGGCGCGATCCGCGACTCGCAGTGATTTACCGGCGTTCCGGTGCCCCTTGGCCCCGGTCCAAAAGGCTGTTACCAAACTCGAATCGCCGTCAGCTCGGGACATCTAATCGTGCGCATTGCGGTGATCGGGACGGGGTATGTCGGACTGGTGTCTGGGGCATGCTTCGCCGATTTCGGCCATGTGGTCACCTGCGTCGACAAGGACGCAGTCCAAGATCAAGGCGCTGCGAACCGGCTCGATCCCCATTTTCGAGCCTGGCCTCGACGATCTGGTTGCGAAGAATACGCGGCAGGGTCGTCTGTTTTTCGAGACCGATGCGGCGCCCGCGGTGCGGTCGGCGGATGCCGTCTTCATCGCTGTCGGCACGCCGTCGCGACGCGGCGACGGCCATGCCGATCTGTCCTACGTCTACGAGGCGGCGCGCGAGATCGCGCGCGAGCTCGACGGCTACACTGTCGTCATTACCAAGTCGACCGTGCCGATCGGCACCGGCGACGAGGTCGAGCGCATCATCCGTGAGACCCGTCCGGATGCCGATTTCTCCGTGGTGTCCAATCCGGAATTCCTGCGCGAAGGCGCCGCCATCGAGGACTTCAAGCATCCGGACCGGATCGTGGTCGGGACCACGGACGAGCGCGCCAGGAAGCTGATGGCGGAGGTCTACCGTCCGCTGTTTCTCAACGAGGCGCCGATCCTGACGACGTCACGGGTGTCCGCGGAGCTGACGAAGTACGCCGCCAATGCGTTTCTCGCCATGAAGATCACGTTCATGAACGAGATCGCCGACCTGTGCGAGCAGGTCGGCGCCGACGTGCAGGAGATCGCGCGCGGCATCGGTTCCGACCGGCGCATCGGCGCGAAGTTCCTGCATGCCGGACCGGGATATGGCGGCTCCTGCTTTCCGAAGGACACGCTGGCGCTGATCAAGACCGCCCAGGACCATGGCGCGCCGCTTCGCATCGTCGAGACGGTCACGGCCGTCAACGAGCAACGCAAGCGCGCGATGGCGCGCAAGGTGATCGCCGCGTGCGGCGGTTCCGTCCGCGGCAAGACCATTGCGCTGCTGGGGCTGACCTTCAAGCCGAACACGGACGACATGCGGGAGGCGCCTTCGCTCGCGGTCATCCGCGGCTTGCAGGATGCCGGGCGCGAACGTGCGCGCCTATGATCCGGCGGGAATGGCTCTCGCCCGTACGCTTCTGGACAACGTTGCATTCGCCGAGGACGCGTATCGCTGCGCGGAGGGGCGCATGCGCTCGTTCTGGTGACGGAATGGGAGGCTTTCCGCGCGCTCGACCTTGGCCGCATTCGCGATCTTCTGGTGACGCCGATCCTGGTCGATCTTCGCAACGTCTATCGCGCTGATGAAGTTCGCCGGAAAGGGTTTTCATATACCGGCATCGGGCGGCGGCGGCCGCTGAGGCGAACGCAGGCGATCAGCAGCTTGCCGGGTTCGAGGTCAGTTCCTGATCTTCCCTTGCAACCGCTGACCTGACGTATCCCGGAAGCGGCCGGTCCCGGTCTCGACCTGACCAGTCGGCTCAAGAGCCGGCGCGACATCTGCGGCAATGTCTCGATTCCATCAATGTCTCGATCGCGAGTGACGAGCGGCATCACCTCGCGGGTTGAGCGCAGGCAGCTTGCCCGCTCTCCGGATGGGCGACACTTTTGAAATGCAACCCAGGCTTTTGCGACCCTGCAATGGAAACTTTCGGCCTTGATTCGGGTGCGGGTGATTGCTGCTTGGCAATAGGTTACACCAAACCTATTGTACACGTCATGCGCGGGAATTCGGTGGCGGCGTATTGTGAATTGCGGATGACAATATATCCACGATTTACGCGCGGATCGCGCGCCCAGGCTCATTGAGCGAATTGACTGCAATGGTTGAAGATTTTCGCCCAGTTGGGAAAGCGCCCAGGGGTTTTTACGGCGGTCTGAAAAGAATTTAATGTCGCGAACTGTCAGTTCTCGGCCAGGGTTGCTTGACAGACGAGGCTCAGCCTTTTAGGTACGCGGGTGGGGCAACTAGGTACGCGGGTGGGCAACGAGGTACGCGGGTGGGCAACACTCGGTGCGGATCGATCGGGAGGATCGGTCTTTTAAACGTTCCAGTCTGCTCCTGCAGAATAACAAAGTCTTCAGGGCGCGCGTGCCTCAGCGTTCAATCTCGCGCCTATAACTCTTGCAGTCACGTTCCACTTTCCGAAGTCGAGGGGTCACTCTTCTTGTCAGCTTTCACGCTCGCTTTACGCTCGCGCCTATTTCTGGCGCCGCGCCGCGGCCGCTTGGCCGAACTCGGTAGGGCATGAGACATGCCCGGCCACGACGATCATCCCCCGATCGGCGCTGAAGGACCCCTTTGTAGGGGCACTCCTATAGGTAACAGCTACAACTCCCGACCCCCGGTTCGGTTCCGGGTGCGGACAAATATTTTCGCGCGCTCCGCCATTTCTCGGTCGGGCGCGGACCCGGCAATGCATTCAATGACATGCACCGGCCCGGCCGCTCGCCGAAGCGGGTCGCGTCACCGCATATTCCAGGGACAAGGGCCTGTGCCTTGTCTGCATTGGCGCCGGGTCGCAGTTCCCGGCGTCCTCCCCGAAGCCACAGCGTCGGTCGGGGCCCTCTCGTGAACAACAACGAACCATAGCGGCGCTTCGCCCCTAGGACGAAGAGCGCGCGAAAAGATCCCAGGCTAAAGGAGAGACTCAGTGCACAATTCTGGACCGTCGGAACTGGTCGGCACCTACTCCCACGATTCAGGCTGCGGTCGACGCGGCCGTAAACGGCGACACGATCGAGATCGCCGCGGGGACCTATCGCGAGCAGGTGACGGTCACCGGCAAGGACATCACCCTCCACGGCGCCGGCACCGGCCAGACCATCATCGAATCGCCGGATGCGGCCTCGCTGGTTGCCAATGCCATCGATACGAACTCCGGCCGGCCGAACAAGTTCGCCGTCATCACCGTCACCGACAATGCCGATGTGACTATCGAAGGCCTGACCGTCGATGGGCGCGATCAGGCGCCGTTCCGGCCTCAAACTATGTCACGGGCTCGAACCATGACTTCCTGGGCATCTACGTGCTCAACTCCGATGCCCATATCGATGGCGTCGCAGTCACCGGCGCGGACGAACTCGCCGGTCTCGATGTCTCCGGCGTCCAGCGCAACCACGCGATCCTCGCCACCAGCCACGACGTCGCCCACGGCGGCACCGGCGCCCACACCGTCGAAATCGAGAACTCGACCGTCAGCGGGTTCCAGAAGACCGGGCATTTTCGTCAACGGCTCGACGCTGACCGCCAACATTCACGACAACACCATCGTCGGCGCCCACACCGCGAACACCGCCCAAAACGGCATCCAGGTCGGCTCGCTGTTCGGCGCCGTCGGCGACGGCGACTTCAGCGGCACGCACGCCACGATCGATCACAACACCATCACCGACATCGGCAATAGTGGTCCTGCCGGCAGCGCCAGCGGCATCATTGTCTTCGACGGCGATGCCAGCAGCGTATCCATCACCAACAACACCCTGACCGGCTGGGTCGCCCCGCAGGCCAACGGCAACAGCGGCATCACCTTTGTCGATTCCAACGGCGGCACCGTCACCGGCAATACGATCTCCGGCTTCGACGCCGGGCTCAATGCGCTTGACCAGTTCGGCGGCACCTCCAAACGCCGGTCTCTCATTCCGGCAATATCTATAACAACAACGTCGTCAACGTCGCTCTGGAACCGAACCCAGCCGGCACCACCGGGCTGACCTTTTCGGGATCGGACGGCCACGACGAACTCACCGGCAATGCCGGTAACGACACGCTTTCCGGCCTCGGCGGCAACGACACGATCGTCGGCGGCAGCGGCGATCGACACCGCGGCCTATACCGCCACGATCAGCACCTCGGGCATCACCGACGACGGCGCCGGCCACTTCGTGGTGGCGACCGGCGGCAGCGAGGGCACCGACACGCTCTCCGGCGTCGAGAAGATCGACGGCGCCGGCACCCACAACATCCTGCTCGTCGGCAACGGCGGCTACGCCACCATCCAGGCCGCGGTCAACGCAGCCGCTGACGGCGACATCATCGAGATCGCGGCCGGCACCTACACCGAAGACGTCGACCGTCACCGGCAAGGCCCTCACCATCGACGGCGTCGAGAACGGCAGCGTCAACAGCGTCACCCTCAACGGCCAGATCACCGTTGCCGGCACGCTCAACGGCGCGTTCGCGATCACCGATCTCAATATCAATGCCACCGGCAAGGACTACGGCGTCTCTGTCACGGCCAATTCCACCGGCATTTGCCGGCTCGGTGACGCTCGACGACGTGTCGATCTCCAACGCCAAGCAGGACGGCTTCGCCTATATCCGCGCCGGCAACGGCTCGATCCCGACGCTGGGCGACACCATCGGCGCGGTGTCGATCCTCAACAGCCAGTTCCAGCAACAACGCGACCGCGAACAGCCCGGCGAGCGGCCGCGCCGACATCCTGCTGTTCGGATACAACCAGGATCTGACCATCACCAACGTCGTCATCGACACGCCCGGCGCCTTCGCGCAGAAGGCGATCCAGATGCGCGGCATCCAGGACGGCGGCGACGTCGTCAACGTGGGCCCGTTCGATCAGGCCGGCGACGTCGCGATCAACAACCTGACGATCACCGGCGCCTACGGGCAGGACGTCATTGCGTTCTACCGGATCGCCGGTTTCGACAGCTTCACCGGGCTCCAACAACAGCGTGAACGTCACGCGGTCCGTGAACGCCAACGCGAACGCGACGCTCGAGCCCGTGGGCCGTCATCAACATGGACGAGGTCGGCGGCTCGGTCGATCTGAGCTCGTTCTTCTCGTCCGCCTCCAATCTGGCCTCGGCCAACGGCGGGCCGGCGGTGCCGTCGTGGATCGCCACCCTGCAGGGGCTCGGCGGCAACGAGATCTTCATCGGGACGTCCGGCACCGACACGCTCGTCGGCCGCGGCGGCACACGATATCCTCAACGGCGGCGCGGGCGCCGACACGATGCCGGGCGGTGCCGGCAACGACACCTATCGTCGTCGACAACGCCGGCGACGTGGTGACCGAAGCTGCTCAACGACGGCACCGACACTGGTGCAGTCGTCGGTCAGCTTCACGCTCGGCGCCAATGTCGACAACCTGACCCTGACCGGCAGCGCCAACATCAACGGCACCGGCAACGGCGACGCCAACGTCATCACCGGCAACAGCGGCAACAACACGCTCGACGGCGGCGCCGGCGCCGACACCATGGCGCGGCGGCGTCGGCAACGACACCTACGTCGTCGACAACGCCGGCGACGTGGTGACGGAAGCGCTCGGCGCAGCGGCACCGACACGGTGCAGTCGTCGATCAGCTACACGCTCGGCGCCAATGTCGAGAACCTGACCCTGACCGGCAGCGCCAACATCAACGGCACCGGCAACGGCGACGCCAACGTCATCACCGGCAACAGCGGCAACAACATTCTCACCGGCGGCGGCGGCAGCGACACGCTCGTCGGCGGCGCCGGCACCGACACCGCGGTCTACACCAGCACGCTGACCGCGGCGAGCATCACGGCCGTCGTCGATGCCGATCCGGTGACGGCCGGCAACCAGGCCGGCTGGCAGGTGGTCGCGCCGGACGCGGCACGGCACCGATCTCCTCACCGGCGTCGAGAAGGTCACCGACGGCGCCGGCCACCGCTTCCTGCTCGTCGGCAACGGCGGCTACGCCACCATCCAGGCCGCGGTCGACGCGCCGCCGCCGCGAGCGACACCATCATCGTCGGACCCGGCACCTTCGCCGGCGCGACCATCAACAAGGAGCTGACGATCATCGGATCGGGCTCCGGCGTCGGCGGCACCACCATCACCATCGTCAACCAGTACGGCTTCTGACGTCAGCGGCAACGTCGACGCGCACCGCGCGGCGACGGCCAGGCGACGGTCACCATCCAGGGCTTCAAGTTCACCGGCAACCACCGTCGGCGTGCGTGCACGATCAGCTCGACGCTGCTCGATCGCCTGCTGGTCACAGAATTCGGACTTCGCCGGCAACACGATCCACGGCGTCGGCACCGGCAGCGGCGGCGCCGACCGTCAGACGGATGGACATCACTCGACTCGACCTTCGAGCAGAACGGCAACGGCAGCCAGAACGGCGACGGCGACATCGTCCTGTTCGGCTTCACCGGCAACGCGCTGATCCAGAACGTCACCATCGCCGGCGGCGCCAGACGCGATGCCGACCAACGCCAATGCCGACACCGCCGATCCAGATCAACGGGCGCGATCCGTCGAGCTATGACGTCACCCAGCCGATCGGCAACGTGGTGTTCGACAACGTCCACGTCACCGGCAGCTACGCCGGGTCCTGGTCTATATCCAGGGCTACACCGATCTCGACGGCCTGAGCTTCCAGGGCACCGGCAACAGCTTCACCGGCCACGCCGGCTGGGGCTGGGCGCTGGCGATCGACCCGACCGCCGACGAGGCCTCCGCCGCCACGCCCGACGTCCCGGGCGAGCCCGATTCTTCGCGACGCCGCCGCGGCGAACGCGCTGGGGCCCGACACCGTCGACCTCTCGCACGTCACGGTGTCGAACGACATCCCGATCAACGTCACCGCGGGCCATCCGCTGTTCGCGCTCAACGGCCAGGCGCTCGGAACGGTGTTCAGCGGCACGCCCGCCATCGACAACGTCACCGGCACCGACGGCGTCGACCTGTTCCTGACCCGCGGCGGCAACGACGTCATTCATGCCGGCGGCGGCAATGACGCGATCCTCTACACCGTCGGCGACGGCGTCGACACCATCGACGGCGGCGACCGGCACCGACACGCTGTTCGTGTCCGGCACGGCCGGCAACGACACCATCCACGCCGCCGTCAACGGCTCCGGCGTCATCAGCTCGATCGAGGGCATGTCCCCGACCGGCGTGGAGCTGTTCAAAGTCGATGCCGGCAGTGGCACCGACACGCTCGACTATACCGGCACGACAAGCGCGGTGACGGTCAATCTCGCCGCCGGCACTGCGACCGGCTTCGCATCGGCGGCCGGGTTCGAGAACGTCACCGGCGGCACCGGCAACGATCTCGCTCACCGGCAATGCCAGCGCCAACACGCTCACCGGCGGCGCCGGCGACGACACGATCACCGGCGATGCCGGAGACGACGTGGTGCAATACACCCTCGGTGATGGAGTCGACATCATCGACGGCGGAGCCGGCACCGACACGCTGGCGGTGTCCGGCACGGCCGGCAACGACACCATCCATGTCTCCCTCAACGGCTCCGGCGTCATCAGCTCGGTCGAGGGCATGTCCCCGACGAATGTCGAGCGCCACACCGTCGATGGCGGAGCGGCAGCGACACGCTGAGCTACAACCGGCACCACCAGCGCGGTGACCGTCAACCTCGCCACCGGCAGCGCCATCCGGTCTCACCAGTGACCGGCGTCGAGAACGTCACCGGCGGCAGCGGCAATGACTCCCTTTACCGGCGATGCCAACGCCAACGTCCTTACCGGCGGCGCCGGCGCGGACACGCTCATAGGCGGCGACGGCAACGACACTTTCAAGCACGTCGTCGGTGACGGCGCCGACGTCATCGACGGGGGGCCGGCAGCAACACGCTCGACTACACCGGCAGCGTCAGCGCGGTAACCGTCGATCTCAGCACCGGCGCAGCAACGGACATTGCGTCCCTCGCTCACATCCAGAACGTCATCGGCGGCAGCGCCGCGGACACCTCACCGGCGATGCCGGCGCCAACAAGCTCACCGGCGGTGGCGGCAATGACGCCATCTTCGGCGGGGACGGGCTGGACACCGCCGTTTTCGCGAGCACCTTCGCGGTCACAGCCGTCGTTGCGAACAGCAGCGGTGGGTGGACGGTGACGACCGGCAATGGCGACGGCAACCGACACGCTGTCAGGCATCGAGTACATCGAGCACAAGCGGCGGCCGCTACGTGCTCATCGACCCCACCCTCACCCATAGCGGGTTTGCCAGCGTGGATGCGGCAATCGCGGCCGGTACGCGACCCGGCGATACCCTTGTGTCTGCTGCTGAGCCCACCGATCCAATCAACATCGTAACGAACGACACCGTTGACATCATCATTCCGTACAACGTGGATACCGATGTCCAGACCGGCGACGGCGACAATCACATCCAGACCGCCGGCGGCGACGACACCGTCATCACCGGAACCGGCGACGACACGGTCAAGACCGGCGCCGGCGACGACGTCGTCGACGACCGGCGGCGGCGACGACACCATCATCGGCGGCTCCGGGAACGGCGACGACGTCTATGACGGCGGCACCCGGCAGCCGATACGGTCCTGTACCCGTCAGCCACCAAACAGCATCACCGTCGATCTCAATCTCGCCGACCGCCACCTTCAGTCCGCAAGCGGGGAGGGACGATCGGCGACGCTGCTGATCGCTGCGCGGCTATGCGGACAACACGCCGGTCGGCAAGGCGGAAGGTGTCGACATCGGCACCGATGCCCTGATCGGCGTCCAGAACGTCGTCGGCGGCGCCGGCAACGACACCATCACCGGCAACGGCGGCGACAACATCATCACGGGCGGCCTCGGCGACGACATCCTCAACGGCGCGGCGGCGACGACACCTTCAAGTACACCATCGGTGACGGCCTCGATATCGTCAACGGAGGCACCAACACCGCCATCGGAGACACCCTGGCGGTATCGGGACCACTGGCGACGACACCATCCACGTCGTCCTCAACGGCTCGGATGTCATCACCACGATCGAGGGCATGACGCCGACCGGCGTGGAGAATTACACCCTCGACGGCCTCGCCAACGGCGCCGCTGGCGACACGCTCGACTACACCGGCACGACCACCGCGGTGACCGTTAATCTTGCCACCCCCAGCGCCACCGGCTTCGCCTCGATCGCCGGCATCGAGAACGTCATCGGCGGTAGGGCGTCGACTCGCTCACCGGCGACAACGGGAACAACCGCCTCGATGGCGGCGCCGGCGCCGACACAATGGCCGGCGGCATCGGCGACGACACCTACGTCGTCGACAACGCCGGCGACGCGGTCACGGAAGCTGCTCCAACGAGGGCACCGACACGGTGCAGTCGTCGCTCGCTAGCTACACGCTCGGCGCCAATGTCGAGAACCTGACCCTGACCGGCAGCGGCAACATCAACGGCACCGGCAACGGTGACGCCAACGTCATCACCGGCAACAGCGGCAACAACATCCTCGACGGCGGCGCCGGCGCCGACACGCATGATCGGCGGGCGTCGGCAACGACACCTATGTCGTCGACAATGCCGGCGACGTGGTGACGGAACTGCTCAACCAGGGCACCGACACGGTGCAGCTCGACGGTCAACTATCAGCGCTGGCCGCCAATGTCGAGAACCTGATCCTCGTCGGCTGCGCCGGCAGCATCACCGGCACCGGCAACGCCCTCGCCAACACCATCACCGGCAACGAGGGTGACAACGTCCTCATCGGCGCGGCCGGCGACGACACGCTCGTCGGCGGCACCGGCAATGACACGCTCAACGGCCAATCGGGGCACGACACGCTGACCGGAGGTGTCGGCGCCGACATCTTCATGTTCGACGCCTTCTCGCTCATTCCCGAGCAGCCCGGCGCCACGGTCCTGGATCACATCCTCGACTACAACCAGGGTAACACCGGGACCTACAGCCTGGCGGAAGACGACACGCTCGATCTCTCGGCGTTGCTGGCAACGGCGTTCGGCAGCGGCCAGCTCGTCGGCGATCTCGTGCGGGTGTCGGAAAATTCGACCGGCACCGCCGCATTCCTGCAGATCGATCAGGACGGCACGGCTCAATGGCTCGATCTTTACCACCATCGCGCAGCTCGACGGTGATCCATGCCGGCGACAGCCTGAAGGTCATCCTCGGACTCGTCGCCCGCAGGGACGGTGACGCTGATCGGCGCCTCGTCGCCGCTGACACCGTGTCAACAATTCTGAACGGCGACAGCAAGTCCGACATTCTGTGGCAGAGCAACAATGGCACGGTCGCGGCATGGCTGATGGACGGCACCACCGCCACCACCGTCGACTGCCGCCGGCTCGTTCAATCCGGGGCCGACCTGGCACGTCAAGGGCAGCGGCGACTTCGACGGCGATGGCAAGGCCGACATCATCTGGCAGGGCGACAACGGCACGGCCGCGATGTGGCTGATGGACGGCACCAATACCACGTTCGTCGGTGCCGTCGGCCCGTTCAATCCGGGGCCGACCTGGCACATCAAGGGCACCGGCGACTTCAACGGCGACGGCAAGTCCGACATCCTCTGGCAGGGCGACAACGGCACTGCCGCGATGTGGCTGATGGACGGCACCAACGCCACGTTTGTCGGCGCCGTCGGCCCGTTCAACCCGGGGCCGAGCTGGCACATCAAGGGCACCGGCGACTTCAACGGCGACGGCAAGTCCGACATCATCTGGCAGGGCGACAACGGCACTGCCGCGATGTGGCTGATGGACGGCACCAATGCCACGTTTGTCGGTGCCGTCGGCCCGTTCAATCCGGGACCGAACTGGCAGATCAAGGGCACCGGCGACTTCAACGGCGACGGCAAGTCCGACATCGTGTGGCAGGGCAACGACGGCACCGCCGGCGATCTGGCTGATGGATGGCACCAACGTCATGTCTGTCGGCTGCCGTCGGCTCGTTCAATCCGGGACCGACCTGGGAGATCAAGGGCACCGGCGACTTCAACGGCGACGGCAAGTCCGACATCCTGTGGCAGGGCAGACGACGGCACGCCGGCGATCTGGCTGATGGACGGCACCGATGTCGTGTCGGTCGGCGCCGCCGGCTCGTTCAATCCGGGACCGAGCTGGGCAGGTCAAGGGCAGCGGCGATTTCAACGGCGACGGCAAGTCCGACATCCTGTGGCAGGGCCAGGACGGCACGCCTGCGATCTGGCTGATGGACGGCACCAACGTCCTGTCGGTCCACGCCGCCGGCTCGTTCAACCCGGGGTCGGATTGGCACGATCATCTAGTGCGGTGGATTTGAAGTTCCGGCATGGCGGCCTTTGGAACCCGTTTGCCGCCCGCCGCGACCAACTGATAAACAGGCGCGGCCGCGACCAGCGGATAAACGGACGCGAGAGGGCCGCAACGGATACACGACCAAAGGCCGTATCGGCTTCCCGTTGAAGCGACAGGGCTTTGGTCGTGAAGCGACAGCGCTCCCATTGTGAATGTGAAGGGCGACGACTACGGTATGCAGCAGCCAGCAGGTGGCAACCCAAGATTGGTCCTGAAAGCCCGTTCGGCTTGGCCGGGCGGGGACCGCAGTCGGCGCAGACGCGCTGCCGGCGGGGATCCCCGTCAAGAGCAACGATCCCCATTGGGACGGCTGCCTCACCCTCGGTTTTGACGTGAGGGCGAGGAGCTGAACCAGGCCCCTCGGATATACTGAGATGTTTGCAGCTCAGAAACCTCGGTCCACCCCGACATCGCGGCGGCCTTGCGCGAGTGCCGGCGCGCGTTCGGGAGCGTGGCGCTGTTCTCGGGCGTGGTGAACCTGCTGATGCTCGCCGGCCCGCTCTACATGCTGCAGATCTACGACCGGGTCTTGAGCAGCCGGAGCGTGCCGACGCTGATTGCGCTCTCGATCTTCCTGGTCGGCGCCTATGCCTTCCAGGGCGCTGCTCGACCTGATCCGCTCGCGCGTGGTGGTGCGGTCCGCGGCGGTGCTCGACCAGCGCCTCGCGCTGGCCGTGCATAGCGCGGTGATCCGCCTCGTCCGTGACCAGCCGGCATCCCGGCGACGGCCCTCAGCCGGTCCGCGACCTCGATGCAGATCCGCGCCTTTCTGACCGGTGCGGGCCCGATCGCCATCGTTGATCTGCCCTGGGTCCCGGTGTTCCTGACCATCTGCTTCCTCATCCATCCCTGGCTCGGCGTGGCGTCGACGATCGGCGCCGTCACCCTGTTCACGATGACCCTGCTGACCGAGCGCGCCAGCCGCGCCCCGGCCAAGGTGGCTCGCGCAGGACGCGGGCCGGCGCGCGATCATGGTGGAGGCGCAGCGGCGCGGCGGCGAGACCATCATGGCGATGGGAATGGGCGGTGCGCTGGCGCAGCGCTGGGCCGGGATCAACAACCGCTATATCGCGGCCACCGCCAGCCTGAGCGACGTCGCCGGCGGCTTCGGCAGCGTCTCGAAGGTGCTGCGGCTCCTGCTGCAGTCGGTGATCCTCGGGCTGGGCGCCTATCTCGTGATCCGCCAGGAACTGACCGCCGGCGCCATGATCGCCGCCTCGATCATGATGGGTCGCGCGCTCGCTCCGATCGAGACCGCCATCGCCAATTGGCGCGCCTTCATCGCGCGCGCGCCAAAGCATCACCCGGCTGTCGGAGGCGCTCACGCGCGCCGCGCCGAAGCGCGAGGTCACCGCGCTGCCGCGGCCGGCGCGCAGCCTCGACGTCGAGCATGTCGCGGTGGTCGCGCCCGGGCGGCACCAAGCCGGTGGTCGCCAACGTGCGCTTCGCGCTCAAGACCGGTCAGGCGCTGGGCATCATCGGTCCGAGCGGCGCCGGCAAGACCTCGCTGGTGCGCGCCCTCGTGGGCATCTGGCGGCCGGCCAAGGGCTGCGTGCGGCTCGATGGCGCCGCGCTCGACCAATGGGATCCGGACCAGCTCGGCCAGCATGTCGGCTTCATCTCGCAGACGGTCGAGCTGTTCGACGGCACCATCTCCGAGAACATCGCCCGGATGAGCGTCAAGCCGGATGCCGATGCCGTGCTGCGCGCGGCCAGCGCCGCCGGCGCGCACGAGCTGATCCTGCGGCTGCCCAACGGCTATGACACCCCGATCGGCGAAGGCGGCGAAGCGCTCTCGGGCGGACAGCGCCAGCGCATCGCGCTGGCGCGCGCGCTCTATGGCGACCCTTCCTGGTCGTGCTCGACGAGCCGAACTCCAATCTCGACAACGAGGGCGAGATGGCGCTTGCGCCAGGCCATCGTCAACCTCAAGGCGCGCGGCGCCATTGTCGTGCTGATCGCGCACCGGCCATCGGTGCTCGCCGTCTGCGACCACATCCTGGTGCTTGCCAACGGGCAGCAGCAGGATTTCGGGCCGCGCGACGACGATCATGCGCAAGATCAGCGCCCGCCGCGTTGCGGCGCCGGCCGGCCGGCAGCCGGCAATCTCAAGGTCGTCAGCGACACCACGGCTGGAGGCCAGAAGTGACCGAGCAGGACCCGCGCCGCACGATCCGCAAGCTCAATCTCGTGGGATTGGCGATCACCGTGCTGCTCGTCGGCGGTGTCGGCGGCTGGGCGGCGACCACCCAATTGGCCGGCGCGGTGATCGCGCCCGGCACCATCGTGGTCGAGATCGAGCGTGAAGAAGGTGCAGCACCCGACCGGCGGCGTGGTCGGAGAGATCCTGGTCAAGGAGGGCGACGAGGTCGAAGCGGGCCAGATCGTGCTGCGGCTCGACGATACCGTGACCAAGGCCACGCTCGGCGTGGTGCGCTCCCAGCTCGACGAGCTGCATGGCGCGCGAGGCGCGCCTGCTGGCCGAGCGCGACGACGCCGATGTCATCGTGTTTCCGGCGCAGCTGACGAGCGGCCGCGAGGACGCATCCGCCGCCACGGCGGTCGCCGGCGAGCGGCGGCTGTTCGAGTCGCGCCGCAGCGCGCGCACCGGCCAGCGCTCGCAATTGCGCGAGCGGGTCGCGCAGACCAACGAGGAGATCCGCGGCCTGACGGCGCAGCAGGAGGCAAAGGAGAGCGAGCTCGAGCTGATCGCCAAGGAGCTCGCCGGCGTCGCCGAGCTTTACCAGAAGAATCTCGTCTCCATCTCCCGCTTCACCCAGCTCCAGCGCGACCAGACGCGGATACAGGGCGAGCGCGGCCAGCTCATTGCCGACATCGCCCGCGCGCGCGGCAAGATCAGCGAGACCGAGCTGCAGATCATCCAGGTCGACCAGGATTTCCGCACCGAGGTGCTCAAGGATATGCGCGAGACGCAAGGCAAGATCGCCGAGCTCAAGGAGCGGGTCACCGCGGCCGAGGACCAGCTCAAGCGCGTCGACCTGCGCTCGCCGCAAACCGGCTTCGTCCACCAGCTCACGGTGCACACCGTGGGCGGCGTGATCAGCAACGGCGAGACTCATCATGCAGATCGTGCCGCGCGCCGACGAGCTCGTGGTGGAGGCCAAGGTCGCGCCCAACGACATCGATCAGATCGCCACCGGCTCGACGGCGATCGTGAAGGTCATGGCCGGCAACCAGCGCACCACGCCGGAAATCATCGGCGTGATCACCCGGGTGTCCGCCGACCTCGCGCGCGAGCAGCAGCCGCAGCAGCAAAACTCCGCGCAGCCGCCGCCGACCTATTACACCGTTCGCATCACGCTGCCGGCGGCGGAGGTGGCCCGCCTCAAGGACATCCGCCTCGTTCCCGGCATGCCGGTCGAGGCCTTCATCCAGACCCACGAGCGCAGCCCGCTGCAGTACCTGCTCAAGCCGCTGCGCGACCAGATCGCGCGCACCTTCCGCGAACGCTGATCGCTAGTGCGGTGGACTGCAGTTCCTATCATTGCAGCCGCACTTTAGGAACTTCAAATCCAAAGACCGCACTAGAATCATAAAGCTGCTAGTGTCCCTTGATCCTGAAGTTCGCGTCAGGGGTGCCGCGAGAGTTTGCGAACTCCGGAATCGGGACACTAGCGGCGCTTTCCTCGTCCTCATGCCGAGACCGCGCGCTCGCGCGTGCGTCTGAGCATGAGCGGAACGGGCGCTTTCTCATTTGACGCCGATGGAAGCACCAAGGTTGCCGTTCTTCTTGAAAACTCTCGCGCAACCAGCGCCGCCATTTGGCGACCATATATTTTTGGTCTCGTGGATAGCGCAAATCCGGAATGGACATCCGTCGCCTCGGGCGGCATTCCATGACGTCAAATGGGTCATCGATCGAGATCGATCGATCAGATGGCACCCACCCGCCAAATCAAGGCGCGCCCAGGGGAGGATCAGAAGCCGCATGTTCGCCATCCCGCGCATCAAGGAAATCTTCGTCCTTTCTTTCGTCGGGCTTATCGCCGCTGCCGGCCTGGCCTGCGCCCCGGTGCTCGCGCAGGAAACCTTTCCTTCGCGATCGATGAAGATCGTTACGCCTTTGGCGGCGGGATCCGCATCGGATATTGCGCTGCGATTTCTGGCAGATCGACTGTCGCTTCGATTGCGGGTGCCGGTCATAGTCGAGAACCAGCCCGCGGCGGGCGGGGTAACGGCCGCTCGCTCCGTCATCAATGCTCCGCATGATGGCTACACGATCGCGTGGTTCGGCAACAACACCGCGATCAGTGTCAGTCTGTTTGCTCAGCCGTTTGACCCCCGCAAGGACACCAAGCCGATCGTCGGGGTCAGCGAGTTTTCTTATCTGTTCGTGACCAATGCAGAGTCGCCTTACAAATCGCTGCAGGACCTTATCTCGGCGGCCAGATCCAAGCCTGGGACGATCAACGTCGGCACATCAAGCGCGGGTACAAGCAATCATCTCACCGCGCTGTTGTTCAAGTCCGTGCTCAATCTCGACATCGCCGTCGTGCCCTATCGCGGTCCGTCGGAGCTTTCGATCGCGTTGATCCGCAAAGACGTCGATCTGGTCGTCAATGCCTACGGCGGGCTGCGGCAAGGCATCAGCGACAAGCAAATCCGCGCGCTCGCTACCACAAGCTGCCGCGCGTCTCGATGAGCTTCCGGATGTTCCGACCATGGCCGAGGCAGGCGTGCCGGACTTCGAGATTTCATCGTGGAACGCGCTTTATGCGCCCGCGGGCGCACCGCAGGCCGCCTTGGACGTGATCCGTCAAGCGACCACCGAGATTCTGTCGCAAGACGACGTGAAAGCGAAATATCGCGAGATCGGGTTTGTCGCACAGGCATTGCCGCCCGATCTGCAAGATAAACGCATGCGCTCCGAGATAGAACGATGGGCCAAGGTCATTGCGGACTCGGGTATCGAGCGGCGCTAGCTGATCACGGACACCCGCATCCAATGGACAAGGGACGACTTGAACGCCTGGACGGCGGCACCGTCTACAGTCAGCGACGTCAAGGAGGTTGAAGTGGCGAAGGAATTCCATTGGCCGCACGGCAAGCGCATCTGCGTGTCGGTGAGCGTCATGCTGGAGACATGGTCCGATGGCAAAGCGCCGCCGTACGGCGTGCAGGCGACCGCGCCCAAACCCGGCGTGGTCGACCTGGCCGGCATCGCATGGGGCAGCTATGGGGGCAAGATCGGCGTTTATCGCCTGATCAACCTGCTTAAGGAGCACAGCATTCGTGGCACGTTCGGTATCAACGGCCGTTGTTGCGAGATCTATCCGGACGCGGTCGCCCAGATCGTAAAGTCGGGTCATGACGTGGCTGGCCACGCCTATTTGCAGGATAAGCCGATGAACGGCATGACGCCCGAAGAGGAGGAGGCCACCATAACGAAATGCCTCGACCTCTTGGAGAAGACGTCCGGCCAGCGACCGCAGGGCTGGGTCAGCCCGAGCATGGCGTTCTCACCGCACACTCACGACCTGCTGTCGGCTGCGGGGCTGAAATGGCATGGCGACGCTCGCGACAACGACGTGCCGCGGATCGTCAACCTCAAGCACGGTCAGATGGCGCACATACCTTGGAGCGACTTCACCGATAATCGGGTGCTGCGATCAAGCTCGATGGATTTGTGGGACGTCTATCGGGAAGCTGTTTGATTACCTCTACCTGCGTGAGCCCGGCAGCTACCTGCCGATCTCCATCGCATTGCCACAATGGCGGCCGGCCAATGATCACGGCGATCTATCAGAAGATCTTCACCTATTTCGCGCAATTCCCCGATGTCTGGTACGCCTCGCACGGTGAGATCGCACGGTGGGTGATTGATAATGGGTTCGAGGCCGATCCACGAAGACTCCTGAAAGCATAGCATACGGGATGCCGTAGTTCAATAGCGGCGCCTCTGGTGGTCGCCCGATCGCCAGCGCTGCGGCAGCGGACAAGAATCTCGGGAACTAAGGTTTCTCGCAATGTTGTTGATGATCGTCATCGACAACTCAAGGAGACGGCAATGCGAAACAAGGCTCTATCAGCTGTAGTCGCCGTGGGTCTCATGCTGGGAACTACGACCGTGGGCCTTGCACAGACTGCGCAAGATCGCGCGCCCGGACAACAGATGCAGGATAAGCGGTTCAAGTGCGGGCCAACCCGGCGCATCCGGCTACGCCCTGGTCAGAAGATGCAGGCAACAAAGGAAGCAGAGCTGGCCAGCCGGGCGCTTCGGGGTATGCGCCGGGTCAACAGGACTCGACAAGTGGACAGGGAACCCGCGGCGGAGCGAGTTCAGGGAGTTCGAAGACCCGCTGACGGTGCAAAGCGGAGCGATGGTGCCGCGCCTCGGGGGGCTTTCTGATGGCCCGCGTCTTGTGAATTTGTCGACTGTCGTACAGACAGAGCGCGCACGTAGCCGCCATGAACGCAGCGATCAATGCGAGCGAACCCTGCAGTCCTGACCATCCAGCATAGAACCCGACCAAGTTGCATCGCCTTGAGCAGAATGTCGGTGGACGTCGACTTCACCGCGGACGATCTTCATGAGATCGGCGACGTTTGTAGACTTGACTAGAGAACCTTTTCGGCGAGTTCACGAAACTCGTCGGGGACGGAACGGGAGAGTCCTAGCGCCGACCCATATTCGACCGCCTCCCATCCGAAACGGTTGCGGATTTTGTCAACGGCGCGATCGGCCGTCCAACGCGCCATCCCTCTCTTGGTGCCGGGCCGGCGCTTTTCATCTTCAAGCCCAAGCGGAAGTTCCAGCTGCACGTCCCAGTGGCTCTCGAGGTGCGACACGGAGATCGCCAGTAGCGAGATGATCCTCTCGTCAGGATGATCCGCGAGCACCGTGCGTACCAGCTCCTCGGCGATTTCGGCAAGGATCGCGGTCGCTGAAATCGGCGCATCGAGCGTTATGGAGCGAGTGACCGAGTGGAGGTCGGCGAAGCGAACGCGGACTGTCACAGTCCGACCAGGCCGGGATTTCGCCCGAAGCCGGGTGGCGACCCTGTCGGCAAGATGACGCAGCGTGGGTCGGAAAACTTGCTCTTCAGCAGGCTTCCTGCCGAGCGCTGACTGCGCTCCAGCCGATTGCGCCCGACGATGCGTCTTGATTTCCCGAGGATCGCGATTCCACGCCAGCGCCGCCAAGCTTCTCTCCTGCCGCGCGACCGAGCACCCGCTCGAGCGACCATCCCGGCATCTTCGCCAGCTGCCCAATGGTATGGACATCGATTTCGGCCAGCCGCGCCTTGGTGGCCGGGCCCACTCCCCACATCAGCTCGACCGGCAGGTCGTGAAGGAAATCCAGCTCGGTGTCGGGATCGACAACCACCAACCCGTCGGGTTTGGCCACTTGCGAGGCAATTTTCGCCAGATGCTTGGTGCGCGCCACGCCGATCGAGATTGGAAGGCCAAGCTCTGCCCGCACACGGCGCCGTATCGCGCTTGCAATTTCAGGCCGGCGGGCCGAAGAGATGGGTGCACCCAGCGACGTCGGCAAAGGCCTCGTCGATGGAAATCCGTTCGACGAGCGGCGTGAAATCATTGAGCACGCTTGATGGCAGCATCGCCCAGCCGCTGGTACTCCTTGAAATGCCCACCGACGAAGATCAGTTGCGGACAAAGCTCGCGCGCCCGCCGCCCCGACATGCCGCCGCTGATTCCAAAGGCCTTGGCTTCGTATGAAGCGGCGAGCACGACCCCGCCGCCGACGGCGATGGGTTTGCCGCGCAAGGATGGGTCGAGCAGTTGCTCGACCGATGCATAGAAGGCATCGAGGTCCGCATGGAGGATGGTGGCTGTTGTTTCCATCCCGACCGTCCATCTGCGAATAGCGAAAATGATCAGTCGCAGTCACGACAACCAAGTACGCCGCTGGACAAAATGCCGTGTACCTAAACGTCTAAATCTTCACTCGCTGAGGTGGCCTGCGCATCCGTCCTCGACCGAAGCCCGTTGAGATAGCTTCGGTCAATCGTTCGACTTCGGCCTCCAGGTACGCATTAGCGAACAAGCGTAGCGCGCAATGCCGCGCGCACATCTCCTCCGCAAGTCGCAATGGCTTCGTCCACCTCCGCTTCAAGCAACGCGGCGGTGTCGGCTTCTGGCCGTGTCGAACGCTCTGATGCATTCACGTCTGGACCCGCCTTTCGGTCATGAGAACAAAAGAAGAACACCGAGTCAATGGGGGAGTTCAATGGGCCGAAGAAAGGGCGAGCTTACCGCGGCCGCGATTGATCGCGGCTGGCCAGACGCGCGAGCGCTTCGCGGACCCGCAGCACACCGAGAAAATTTCGCTTCCTGAGAACGGGCGGACGGACCCTTCCCTGGCTTGAGGGCGCATATGCAAGCTTGAGCAACGATAAATGCAAACTTTGCCACTCATCGTGAGCGTCTCCGGCTGGAGTCAAGGCGCGCCCAGCCAAAGACATGAACGCAACGCGCCTTCGTTCGTTATTCAGGTGACGAAATGGAACCGGATCAGCCGTCCTGGCAGTTCGCCTCCGGCCGCTCGGTGTAAAGCCCCGGGCGGCCTTTCGTTATCGGCATCAGCCGCCGCGGTTTGGCCGCGCCGGCCGGGCGCTTGATCACCGCGTGGCCACGCTTGAAGTGGCAAAGGCGAGCTGGCTAAGCACCCGAATTGCGCTGGCGGAGAAGTTCGTCGCGTTCGATAAGCGCCGTGTCGCGCTGGCGGAGAAATTCATTGCGGTCGCCAAGCGCAATGTCGCGCTGGCGGAAAAACTCGTTGCAGTCGCCAAGCGCAATGTCGCGCTGGCGGAGAAGTTCGTCGCGTTCGCGAATTACAATGTCGCGCTGGCGGAGAAGCTCGTCGCGTTCGTGAATTGCAATGTCGCGCTGGCGGAAAAGCTCGTCGCGTTCTGCTGGATTTTCTTCAAATACGGAAGCGACCGAAAAGCCAGTCATGCTCCCGCCATCGTTGCCGCCTGGAGTTTGCCACTCAGCACGCCGAGCGGTAAGCGCGGCCGGTACGGCCCGCGAGAGCAAGCCAACAAGAGCCACCCTATGTCGCTCACCCGTTCCTTGATGCGATCGATTGCACGCAATGTGTGAGTCCTTCCAGCCAAGCGACGATCAGTGTACGGCAGCGGAGGACTGCCGCTAGCTGCGCCGGTGGCACAAAGCGGAGGGGGAGCAGACCGAGTTTGCCGCTTGAGGTGTTTCCCCTCGCGGCCCGACACGCTCCGGTGTCTAGCGATTTCGCTGCGCCCGCGCTTTCTTGTCGGTGAGGCGCTGGTCATCGGTTTGTGTCGACATGGCCGGCGATCTCGAGGGCTATCTCGACCATCTTGGGCACAAATTCGTTCTTGAGCGAAGGATCCCAGACCGCGGCGATGGTGACCACGTCAATCGTTTCCGACCAACGGACGAAACGCAACGGCGCTGCTGCCAAAGCGCATCGAGCGGCTGGGGACCAGACCGACGCCGAACCCGCATCCGACAAGGCCGATTTGCGAGACGACCGATCCCGATCTCAGTGCAAGACGCGCGGCGAAAATCCGGCGTCTCGGCATGCCGCAACGATGATGTCGAAGTAATGCGGACTGATACGGCGCGGGAACAGCACGAGGCTTTCATCCTGCAAGTCCTCGCTCCAGTGCGACCTCGGCTTGATGGGTCAGGCGGTGGTCGATCGGAAGGGCGACGACGAGGTGATCGGTAGTGATAGGCCGGATTGGCAAGCGGACTGATCTGGTGATCGAAGCGGGCGAAGGCGATCGATCTCCCTGTTCCGAACGGCGGCCAGCGCTTGAGCGCTGTCCATTTCGACGAGCGTCAGTGAGAGCGTCGGATATTGGCGTCGCGCGGTGCCCAGCACGTGCGGCATGACGTCAAACAGCGCCGAATTGATTGCGCCGAATGCGATGCCAGGCGCCGCGCCCCTGGCGCACGTCCATGACCGTCGTTTCCAGCCGGTAGGCGTGATCGAGGAAACTTCGCACCGGCTCCAGGATTTGGGAGCCTTCCCTGGTAAGGCGGGCCCCTCGTGCGAGCGCTCGAACAACTTCACGCCCAGCGTGCGTTCCAGACCTGGATTCTGCCTGGCTCAGCGGTGGTTGCGACACGCCAAGGCGCTTGGCTGCACGGCCGAAGTGACGCTCTTCGGCGACGGCCATGAAATACCAGAAATGGCGCAACAACCTGAAATTTATCATGGCTCGACTGACTAACCCGAAGTTGTGTATGGATATATTCTAGATATCGCCACGAGCGCCTGAAAATTGGGGTCGTCCGGCGAGTTCTACGCCGTCTATGACGTTTTCGATATCGAGACGAGAGGAAAATCGGAATGGACAGGAGCAGCTAGTTCTCCAATGATCCGCCGGAAAATCAAAACAAGAAGCTGAATAATCGGAGGAATAGAATGGCCCGCGACATCTCAAGGAGTGTGCGCGCATGTCTGGCGGCGGTTGCCGGTATTTTGCGCGCTGCCCGCGCGGCATGGCCTGTCCCAAGCCCAGACCAAATATCCTGAAAAGGCCGGTCCGCATCATCGTGCGCCCTACGGCGCGGGCGGCGTCGCCGACGTGACCACGCGCATTGGTGGCGCAGAAGGTCAGCGAAGCGATGGGCCAAACCTTCGTCATCGAGAACCGTCCGGGCGCTGGCGGTATCGTCGGCGCGAAGGCGGTGCTGGCGTCCCCGCCGGACGGCTACACGCTCTTCTCGCCGGGAACGGCAGCGCGATCAGCGAGTCCCTGTTCAAGTCGCTGCCTTTCAACGTCGTCCGCGACTTCACGCCGGTCTCGCCCCTGGCGGAGTTCGAGATGTTGCTGGCGACCAAGGCGGATCTGCAGCTCGATACGCGGTCGCGAAGGTCGTCGCTTACGCGAAGGCCAATCCCGGAAAGCTGAACTTCGGCACGATCGCCATTGGCAGCACGCAGCACCTGTCGGCCGAGCTGTTCAAGATGGTCACAGGCGTGCAGGCCCGATCGTGATCTACAAGACGACGCCCGAGCTGGTGACGGCGATCCTGCGCGGCGATGTCGACGTCGGGTTCGACTATTACGCGGCGTTCGGCCCGTCGATCGTCAACAAGCAGTTCAAGGTGATTGCAACCTCCGGCGAGCAAAGGGCGCCGCAGTTGCCCGCCGTTCCGACCGTGAAGGAAAGCGGGTATAGCAATACGTAACTGAACGAAGTACAA
>ERZ1370068.1367-contig-11257_pt1 | contig 149197 bp, 243 predicted proteins | sample MGYA00561227_ERZ1370068 | MGnify/ENA primary metagenome ERZ1370068 (study PRJEB38410, sample SAMEA6850437) | metagenome | study: Metagenomic assessment of the ecological functions of the soil: analysis of the soil microbiota associated with the... | reverse complement strand
TTGTACTTCGTTCAGTTACGTATTGCTCCGCGTTGAGCGCGGGTTAGAGGCGCATTGAACTCCGCTCGTATTGTAGGAGATACAAGACGCTTGATGAGCCAAACGAATAGCAGGTAATCGCAATAGCCATGATCGTAGATCCTATTGAGATGACGGATCGGCCAACAGAAATCGTGAGCAAACTCGGTGGGCGCGCCTGCGTACTGAAGTTGGCATCACCGCAAGCATCTGTCGTTTGCCCAAATTCCTAAGGTTCCAGACTGCAGCCTAATGCCAAGACCACGATAAAGTAGAAGCGAGCCCAGTTGTGTCTTCGCAATAGACCCACCGATGCAATAAGTGTCAAGACCGCTAACGTAAAAACGTGACAAAGAAAAGCTCAGGATGCGCAAAGATGAACTGCACGAATGCGGTGGTTGTTCTTGCCGGCCAGCCACGAGTCGGAAAAGGTAATTTGTCTCGGAAGACCAGTAAGAACATTGCCGCCTGCATTAAGGAAATGAAGACCATAAACCCAGAGCCCGCGATGAACAACCACGGGACAGAAGTGATGAAGGTCAGAACGCCTCGCAGGGCAGTTGCAGTCTCGATATTCATTGATGGAGGCTCATGATGCGCCCCTAACGCAGCAAGCTAACCGGCGACCGACGCGCGGGCGAAGCCCGCCGGCGGGCGGCGTCCGCGATCTGGCGCGACGGGTTAGGCGCCATACGCCCACCAGACTGCTAGACCAAGGGGGAACCACTAAGAACAAGCCCAGACTTGGCGCAAAGGCTAGGCAGAATATCGTGACGAGAGATGCCGCGGAGGCCGCCACAATGGGCCGGGGGCGACTGCGCAGCGGACTGCAGTAAAACAGCGCTGTGACTATCAGAAAGAGCGGTAGCAACGCCCAGCCGATAAACCACCATCTCGGGGTTCGTGGAAGAAAACGTGGATCTGAATTGCGCCAGGTTCGTCGGTCGTCGAGAAACTAGGCGGCGTGGCGTGGAACAACAAAAGCCACCAGCTAAAGCGGCGCGGTGCCGCTACGGCAAAGAGGGCTGCCGCAAACCACCGTGCGCTGGGATACCCGGATGCATGGCGCCTAACTAAAACTGAGACAACCTAATTGACGCAAAACTTTGCGTCAATCGTCCATACGGCCGAGGGTTTCGGGGTGAAAAGCGCTTCAGAATCATCCTGTCGCTTTCATTTAGTACCACCTAATGGGCTTCCGGCACGGAAGACCCGTAACGCCACCGGCCGCGCGCCTGCTCGATCAGGTGCGCGATCGAATCCGCTTTCGGCATTACAGCATCCGCACCGAGCAGGCGTATGTCGATTGGATTAGACGCTTCATCCGTTTCCACGGCAAGCGACATCCGGCGACGATGGGCGCCGCCGAGGTCGAGCTTTTCTGACCGACCTTGCCGTCGTCCACAATGTCTCGGCGTCGACGCAGAATCAGGCGCAGAGCGCGCTCCTTTTTCTGTACAAGGACGTGCTCGGCGACGAGCTGCCGTGGCTGGACGGCGTCGAGCGCGCAAAGAAGCCTGTTCGACTGCCCGTCGTGCTTGACGCGCGCAGGAAGTGTCCGCCGTGCTGCGTGGCCTGCATGGAACGCACAGCCTGATCGGCCGCCTTCTCTACGGCACGGGCATGCGCATCCTCGAGGCGATGCGTTTGCGAGTCAAGGATGTCGAGTTCGAGCGCCGCGCCATCGTCGTACGCGACGGCAAAGGCGGCAAGGATCGCGTGACCGTGCTGCCCGGCAAGCCTGATAACACCGCTGCGGCAACAGTTGGCGACGCGCGCACGCCGTGCATCAAGCCGACCTCGCGCAGGGTATGCGGCCGCGTGTACCTGCCGCACGCGCTCGCGCGCAAGTATCCCGCGGCGGACCGCGAGTGGGCATGGCAATATGTTTTCCCGGCCGCCGCGCGCTCGCGCGACCCGCGCAGCGGCGTCGTGCGCCGCCATCACATCAGCGACCAGGCGTTTCAGCGGGCGATGAAGCAGGCTGTGCGTGACGCGGGCGTGAGCAAGCCGGCGACGCCGCACACGTTGCGCCATTCCTTTGCAACGCACCTGCTCGAATCAGGCTACGACATTCAGGACGGTGCAGGAGCTGTTAGGGCATTCCGACGTCAGCACCACGATGATCTACACCCACGTACTCAACCGCGGCGGCCGCGGCGTCGTCAGTCCGCTGGATAGCGGCTGAGAATATCTATTTGCGATTGCTGACGAGTAGGACTACTCCGACGACGATTACCGCGAGGCTTGCCCAGCTCGGAATGACCGCTGTTTCCTTTTCGGCGACCGAAAACCTGAACGCGTCCGAATTGGCCTTCATGCGTCTCCTTCGGTGTATTCGAAGTGGCCATAAAAAGGCCGAAAAGGCCCGCGACCAGAAGCACGATCCCGATCATTTTTGTGGCGCCCATACGTCCTCCCCTGAGACAAGAAAGCTGTTGGTCCAACCTCGATGCGTCAGTGCGCCGAAACCGCGTAGCTCACCGCTTTGTGCCACTCGCGGCTCGTCGTCGCCTTCGACGGACATTCCGGCGCGCAGCATGGAGAGCTGGCCGAGCAGGGCGCCGTCGTCGTCGGAATATGTCTCATTCTCGTACGCGTCGAGGAACCTGAATATCGCCGCGTGTGAGGACGACGAAGTGTTGGACTCGTGATTCCGGGACATGGAACCTCCCGTTCGGGGTGGTACGAAGAGTCAGGCTAGGCGCCTCGTCGCGGCGCGTCAATCGACAAATCATGCTGCACACGCAGCATTTCGGGCGTCTTTGCTTGTTCGACCGCACTGACGCAGGGTATGTTGCAGGACATCATGGCCGACCCGAAAAAACCCTCAGTCCGACCGGCAAGAAGAACCGCTTCGGCAAAGCGTGGATGCAGCAGCACGTCAACGATCATTGGGTGCAGGAGGCGCAGCGGCTCGGCTACCGCTCGCGTGCCGCATTCAAGCTTGCCGAGCTGGCCGAAAGGACAAGCTGTTCCGACCCGGCATGGCGGTCGTGGATCTGGGCTCGGCGCCCGGAAGCTGGTCTCAATTGCTGCGCGAACGACTGGGGCGCTCGGCGCGCATCGTCGCGCTCGATCTGGCGGCGATGGATCCGGTCGCCGGCGTGCACTTCTTGCGGGCTGATTTTCGCGAGCCTGCGGGGCTGGACGCGCTCGCCGCCAGTCTCGAAGGCCTGAAAGTCGACCTTGTGGTGTCGGACCTGGCCCCCAATCTAAGCGGTGTCGAATCGGCCGATCAGGCGCGAAGCGTGCATCTGGGCGAGCTGGCGCTCGAATTCGCGGTCCAGTGGCTTGCAACCTGGAGGCGATTTGGTCGTCAAAGCGTTTCAAGGCGAGGGATTTATCGAGTTTCAACGCTCCATGCAGGTCCATTTCGGCAAGGTTTACGTACGAAAACCCAAGGCTTCGCGCGACCGCAGTCGGGAGGTGTATCTGGTCGGCAAGGGATTCACGGCCTTGTCGTCCGCGCACGACAAAATACCGGACCGAAACACCGTCTGGCGGCGCATCTGGCGCGAGGCGCCGGTAAGGGCTAAAATTTGCTGGTATTTGAGAGACTTGGCCCTCGGGCCTGAAGGATCACGTTGAACAATTTGCTTAAGAACGTTGGCATCTGGCTGGTCATCGGCCTGGTGGTCGCTGACCGTCGTCAAGCAATTCGACGCCCGCCAGACCACGCGCGAGGCCGTTTCCTATTCCGAGTTCATGGACCAGGCCAAGCAGGGCAAGGTCGAATCCGCGCCTCGATCGAGGGCCGCACCATCAAGTGGGTCGGCACCGACAAGAAGACGAACCTCACCTACAGCCCGGGCGACTTGTGGATGGTCGGCGACCTGGTCAAGGACGGCGTCAAGGTGCAGGCCAAGCCCGAGGAAGAGCAGAGCTTCCTGGCGCAGGTCTTCATCTCCTGGTTCCCGATGCTGCTGCTGATCGGCGTGTGGATTTTCTTCATGCGCCAGATGCAGGGCGGCGGCCGCGGCGGTGCGTTCTCGTTCGGCAAGAGCAAGCGCGCGCATGCTCGACGAGGCCAACAACACGGTGACCTTCGCCGACGTCGCCGGCTGCGACGAAGCCAAGGAAGAAGTCGCCGAGCTGGTCGAGTTCCTGCGCGATCCGTCCAAGTTCCAGAAGCTCGGCGGGCGCATCCCGCGCGGCGTGCTGATGGTCGGCAATCCCGGCACCGGCAAGACGCTGCTGCGCGAAGGCCATCGCCGGCGAAGCCAAGGTGCCGTTCTTCTCGATCTCCGGCTCCGACTTCGTCGAGATGTTCGTCGGCGTCGGCGCGGCGCGCGTGCGCGACATGTTCGAGCAGGCGAAGAAGAACGCGCCCTGCATCGTGTTCATCGACGAAATCGACGCGGTCGGCCGCCAGCGCGGCGCGGGCCTGGGCGGCGGCAACGACGAGCGCGAGCAGACGCTCAATCAGCTGCTGGTCGAGATGGACGGCTTCGAGGGCAACGCCGGGCGTGATCGTCATCGCCGCGACCAACCGGCCCGACGTGCTCGACCCGGCGCTGATGCGCCCGGGCCGCTTCGACCGCCAGGTGGTCGTGCCGCTGCCGGATATCCGCGGCCGCGAGCAGATCCTGCTGGTGCACATGCGCAAGGTGCCGCTCGCCGCCGACGTGAAGGCCGAGATGATCGCGCGCGGCACGCCGGGCTTCTCCGGCGCGGACCTCGCCAACCTGGTCAACGAGGCGGCGCTGCTTCGCCGCGCGCAGGAGCAAGCGCCTGGTCGACATGGACGACTTCGAGATGGCCAAGGACAAGATCATGATGGGCGCCGAGCGCAGATCGATGGTCATGTCCGAGGAAGAGAGCGCAAGAACACCGCGTACCACGAGTCGGGTCACACGGTGGTCGCGAAGCTCCTGCCCAAGTCCGACCCGGTGCACAAGGTGACCATCATTCCGCGCGGCCGCGCGCTGGGCGTGACCATGCAGCTGCCGGAGCAGGATCGCTATTCAGTACGATCGCGACTACCTGCTGCAGCGCATCGCCGTGCTCTTCGGCGGCCGCATCGCGGAGGAGATCTTCATGCACCAGATGACCACCGGCGCCGGCAACGACTTCGAGCGCGCGACCGACGATGGCGCGCAACATGGTCACCGCGCTACGGCATGTCGCGATGCGCTGGGCCCGATGGTCTACGCCGAGAACGAGGGCGAAGTCTTCCTCGGCCGCTCGATCACGACGCAAAAGAACGTGTCCGAGGCGACGATGCAGAAGGTCGATCTCGAGATCCGGCGCATCATCGACGAGCAGTACGCGCTGGCGCGCAAGCTGCATCGAGGACAACCGCGACAAGGTCGAGGCGATTGGCGAAAGCCCTGCTCGAGTGGGAAACGCTCGACAGCGAGCAGATCGAGGACATCATGCAGGGTCGGCCGCCGCGCCGCCCAAGCCTTCGACCTCGCCGGCCGGCACCTACCTTCGGCCCTGACGCCGGTCCCGACGCCGCGCCATCCGTGACCCCGGCGTAACACGCCATCGCGCTTCGCGCCCGGTCGCTGGGCGCGGCCGGAGTGGGGGAAGATGATCGTCGCGCAATCCAAGCGCGCTTATCTGCGGCCGTCATCGCCTTCTCTCGACCGGCCGTTGGTCATGGGCGTGCTCAACGTCACCCCGGATTCGTTTGCCGACGGCGGCACCTTTCTCGATGTTCGTGACGCGACCGAGCGCGTTCGGCAGATGCTGGGCGAGGGCGCCGACATCGTCGATATCGGCGGCGAGTCGACCCGGCCCGGCGCGGTTCCGACACCGGAGGCCGACGAGCTCGCGCGCGTCATTCCCTGCTGGAGAAAATTCGCGTGTCCTGCGACGCGCGCGGCGTGCCGATTTCGGTCGACACGCGCAAGCCCGCGGTGATGCGCGCGGCGATCGCCGCGGGCGCCTCGATGATCAACGACATCAACGCGCTGCGCGCACCCGGCGCGATCGACGCCGTCGTCCGAGGGCGGCGCTGCGGTCTGCCTGATGCATATGCAGGGCGAGCCCGCGACGATGCAGCACAGCGCCAGCGTACGACGACGTCGTTGCCGACGTGGCCGCGTTTCTCGCCGGCGCGCGCCGCGGCGTGCGTGGCCGCTGGCATCGGCCGCGACCGGATCGTCGCTCGATCCCGGCTTTGGTTTCGGCAAGACTGTGGAACACAACCTCGCCTTGCTGCGGCGGTTGGCGGAGATTGCCGCGCTCGGCTATCCGCTGCTGGCGGGACTGTCGAGGAAGTCGACCATCGGCGTTCTCACCGGCCGCGACGTCGATGAGCAGGATGGCGGGCAGCGTTGCCGCGGCTCTGGCAGCGGTCGCGCGCGGCGCGCGCCATTGTTCGCGTACACGATGTGCGCGAGACCGGCAGACGCGCTCAAGGTCTGGCGCGCGGTGCAGCCGGTAACCGCGAGGCCACTGATGGCTACAACCTGTTATTACCTCGAGTAGCGGAAAATCGAATGACGATCCAATTCGTGTACCTTGGCATCATTGCGAGTCCGCTTCGGGAGCCATGAGCAAGAAATATTTCGGTACCGACGGCGTTCGCGGCCGCGTGGGCGAGCCGCCGATCACGCCTGAGCTCGTGCTGCGTCTGGGATACGCCGCCGGCCGCGTGCTGGCGGCCGAATCGCGCGGCGACGCCGCGGCGAGACACCGGCGGTGCTGATCGGCAAGGACACGCGCATCTCCGGCTATCTGCTGGAGGCGGCGCTGGAGGCGGGCTCTCCGCCGCCGGCGTCGATGTCTATCTTTCCGGCCCGCTGCCGACGCCTGGCGGTCGCGTATCTGACGCGCGCGTTGCGGCTGTCGGCGGGCATCGTCATCAGCGCCTCGCACAATCCGTTCGAGGACAACGGCATCAAGTTCTTCTCGGCCGACCGGCACCAAGCTGCCCGACGCGGTCGAGCACGCGATCGAGCGCAGCATGGACGAGCCGCTCGTCTGCGTTGCGTCGGCCGAGCTCGGCAAGGCGTTTCGGCGTCAACGATGCCACGGGTCGCTACATCGAATTCTGCAAGGCGCACTTTTCCCAACGAGCTCGACTCTGAAGGGCGTGAAGCTGGTGGTCGACTGCGCGCACGGCGCCGGCTATCACGTCGCGCCGCCGGTGTTTCACGAGCTCGGCGCCGAGGTGATCGCCATCGGCAACGATCCCGACGGTCTCAACATCAACGCCGGCGTCGGCGCGACGCATCCCGAGTACCTGCAGGCGGCGGTGCAGCGAGCACGGCGCCGATCTCGGCGCTCGCGCTCGACGGCGACGGCGACCGCCTGGTGATGGTCGATGCCGAAGGGCGCGCTGTACGACGGCGACCAGCTGCTCTACGTGATCGCGCGCGACTATCTGCGTCGCGGCGCGATGGCCGGCGGCGTCGTCGGCACGCTGCATGAGCAATCTCGGCTTCGAGCAGGCATTGTCGCGAAGCGAGATCCCGTTCGCGCGCGCGCCGGTCGGCGACCGCTACGTGCTGGAGACCATGCAGCAGAAGGGCTGGATCCTCGGCGGCGAGAACTCCGGGCACATCATCTGCCTCGACAAGCACACGACCGGCGACGCCATCGTCGCCGCGCTCGCCGTGCTGCGCGCGTTGTGCGAGCAGAAGACGACGCTGGCCGCGGCGACGGCCGACGCGGCCGCTGTTTCCGCAGCGGCTGATCAACGTGCCGATACGCAGCGGCTTCGACTGGAACGCGAGCGACGCCATCCGCCGCGCGCGAGCGCGACGCGGTCGCCATGCTCGACGGATCCGGCCGCGTGCTGCTGCGGCCCTCCGGCACCGAGCCGGTGCTGCGTGTCATGGTCGAGGCCCGCGAAGCCGGTCGTCGCGGAGCGCTGCGCGCAAGGCATCGCGGAGGTAGTTGCGAAGGCCGCGGCGTGAGCCCGCGGCGAGGGGCCCCACGCACAAAGTGCGTGGGGATCGCGCGTGGCGAATCGACGCTTGAGGCCGACACGCGACGTCTCGTGCTGCAGAACCGGTGCAAGGAGGCCGAGGCGTAAATAATCGTCGTTCCCGCGAAAGCGGAACCTAGCGTCTTTGACCCACGCCACCCGCGCGAACAGAATCGCGCCTGCGCGCGCCGGTATAATTCCACGCATGGTTGCCGTCCTGCATTCCGCGCCGGAAGTCGCAGCGCCCGAGGCGCTTGCCGCGCTGGACCGAACGCGTGTAGGCGAAGCGGTTTCACGCCCGACGAGCGCGTCAAGCTGCTCGCGACGCTGGACGCCGCACGAACGCTCTACGGCGATCGCTGCGCATCCGACGGCGAGCCGTGGCTCGATCGCGCGCTCGGCACCGCCGCGATCGTCGCCGGACTCAAGCTCGATATCGATTCGGTGCGCGCCGCCGTGATGATCGGTGCGCCGCATGCCGACGCCTTCGACGCCGAGGCATTCTCTGCGCGCTTCGGTACGGAAGTCGCGCAACTGGTCAACGGTGTCGCGCGCATGGGCGCGATCAAGGCGATCCCGGATGACGCCCCCGCGCACGATCGCGACGCGCACTCGGAAAGCCTGCGCAAGATGCTGCTGGCGATGGTCGGCGACATTCGCGTGGTGCTGATCAAGCTGGCCGGAGCGTACGCAGGCGCTGCGCTACCTGGTCTCGCACAAGGGCGTGGCTGGCGCGCAGGCGCGCGCGTGAGACGCAGGATTTGTTCGCGCCGCTCGCCAACCGGCTCGGCGTGTGGCAGCTCAAATGGGAGCTCGAGGATCTCAGTCTGCGCGCGCTCGAGCCGGAGACCTACCAGCAGATCGCCAAGCTGCTCGACGAGCGCCGCCTCGACCGCCAGCAGTACATCGAAGAGCGTCAAGGCGACGCTCAAGCGCGAGCTTGCCGCCGCAGGTGTGACTGCCGAAATCTCCGGCCGGCCGAAGCATATACACAGCATCTGGACCAAGATGCGCCGCAAGCAGGCCGGCATCGACGAGCTCTACGACATCCGCGCGGTGCGCATCCTGGTCGACGAAGTCAAGGATTGCTACACCGCGCTCGGGCTGGTGCACAACCTGTGGACGCCGATGGTGAAGGAATTCGACGACTACATCGCCAGGCCCAAGGCCAACGACTACCGCTCGCTGCACACCGCGGTCATCGGGCCCCGAGGGCAAGCCGCTCGAGGTGCAGATCCGCACGCACGAAATGCACCGGCACTCGGAATACGGCGTCGCCGCGCACTGGCGCTACAAGGAAGGCGCGCAGCGTCGGCCGCGGCGACCCGGGTTACGACGAGAAGATCGCCTGGCTGCGGCAGGTGCTCGACTGGAAGGATGCGGTCGCCGATGCGGGCGAATGGCTGCAGCAGTTCAAATCGAGCCTGTTCACGGAAACCATCTACGTGCTGACGCCGCAGGGCAAGGTGGTCGACCTGCCGCGAGGCATCGACGCCGGTCGATTTCGCCTACGCGTTGCACACCAGCCTCGGCCATCGCTGCCGCGGCGCGCGCATCGACGGCGCGATGGTGCCGCTCAACCACGCCGCTGCAGAGCGGACAGCGGGTCGAGATCGTCGCGCTCAAGCAAACCGGTCCGTCGGTGGGACCGAGCCGCGACTGGCTCAATCCCGACCTCGGCTATGTGGTGAGCCACCGCGCGCGCGCCAAGGTGCGGCAATGGTTCAAGGCGCAGCAGCTCGAGGAGACGATCGCGCATGGGCGTTCGCATGGTCGAGCGCGAGCTGCAGCGCGTCGCGAATGACCGCGCTCAATCTCGAAGCGGTCGCCGACAAGGCCGGCATTCGCCAAGCTGGACGATTTTTTCGCGGCGGTCGCGCGCGCGGAGCTCAACACGCGAGCGCTGCAACAGGCCATACACGCCGCGGCCAAGCCTGACGAAGCGCTGCCGGCGCCGCGCCGAAGAAGAAGCCGTGGTCACGCGCCACAGCAAGGCGGCGGGCGCCGGCAGTGGAATACTCATCGTCGGCGTCGATCGGCTGATGACCGGCCTCGCGCGCTGCTGCAAGCCCGCGCCGCCGGATGCAATCGTCGGCTTCGTCACCCGAGGCAAGGGCATCACGATTCATCGCCAGAGCTGCGGCAACGTCGCGCGCATGAAGGAAAAGCAGCCCGAGCGCCTGATCAGCGCCGATTGGGGCACGCCGCGCGACGAAGTCTTCCCGGTCGACGTCGTCGTCGAGGCAATGGACCGTCAGGCGCTGCTGCGCGACATTTCGGAGGTTTTTTCGCGCGAGAAAATCAACGTCACCGCGGTCAACACGCTGTCGCGCAATCTTCAGGCGCGGATGTCGTTCACGCTCGAAGTGAGAGCCTCGATCAGCTCAAGCGCGCGCTTGCGCTGGTGCAGGACGTGTCCGGCGTGCTTCGGCGGGACGGCGCTGACGAAAGCGTCTTCCGCGCTCCTTTCGGGTGCGGGCCCCATTTGCTGCGGGCAGGAATGCGACGCGGTGGTCTGGTCTGTTGGATCTGGATTAACGCGCAACGCAACAGTGGCTTGCGCGCTCATAAGCATCGCCGATGATGCCGATTCGAAGTTGCAATTTGCATTGGCGCTGCAGCGACACCATAGTTCTCAGTGTGCAGTCGCGCCATCCGCGCGTTGCCGGCAACCCAGCGCCCATCCGGCGCTCAGGAGCAGCCCATGAGAACCGACCACCCACCTCTTTACGACAACACCCTGACCGGCGTTTTAGCCAGGCTCACCCACGGCATCCTGCTCGACGCGAACCGGCGTGCGCAGCTGGACAGGGCTAAACGCGACTATGCACCTGACGGCCCATCTGCCAGCTCGCTTGGCAGCTCATTTGCCAACTCAGTTGCCAAAACCAGAAGCTGGCTGCAGCCGCGTCGACACCTGGTTCTGGAAGCAGGAAATGAAAAGGCGCGAGGCGTTTCTCGCCCAGTCGGCGGACATCTTCGACCTCGAGCGCCGCATGCGCATGCTGGAGCGCAGCGGCAACTAGCGCATCGAGCCTAGCGAAGCAGCGTTATCGCGAGACCCGCCAGGCCGCAAGCCAGGATCACCGGGATCACGCCGACCTTGAATCGGAAGAGCGCAATCGTGGCGGCGACGCCGATCAGCAGCGAAACCCAGTCGATCGGCGCGCGAAAACCCTGCGGCCACAGCACGTGGTAGGCAAAGAACACCGCCAGGTTGACGATGACGCCAACCACCGCCGCGGTGATCGCGGTCAGCGGCGCGGTGAATCTCAGCTGCCCGTGCGTCGACTCGACCAGCGGCCCGCCGGCGAGGATGAACAGGAACGACGGCAGGAAGGTGAACCAGGTCACCACCGTCGCGGCCAGCGCGCCGGCCAGGAACAGATGCTCGGGCCCGAAGAGCTGCTTCGTCCAGCCGCCGACGAAGCCGACGAAGGCCACCACCATGATCAGCGGGCCCGGGCGTCGTCTCGCCGAGCGCCAGCCCGTCGATCATTTGCGGCGGCGTGAGCCAGCCGAAGGTCTCGACCGCGCCCTGGTACGACGTAGGGCAGCACCGCGTAGGCGCCGCCGAAGGTGAGCAGCGCCGCCTTGGTGAAGAACCAGCCCATCTGCGTCAGCGGCGTCTCGGCGCCGAAGCACGACGAAGAGCGCGCCGAAGCCATCGCCCCAGAGCGACCAGGCCGACGCCGACCACCGCCGCGAGTCGCGACCACGCGAAAGAGCGCGTGCTTCGGCGTCGGCGTATCGTCGTCGATAATCGCCGGCGCATGCGCCGAGCCGCCGGCACGCGTGCGCCGGCGCCGGCCGCGAATTGCGCCGGTGCGAGCTTGCCGCCGAGCGCGCCGAGCGCGTCCGGCGGCAAGCACGATCGCCGGAAACGGCACCGTCGAAGGCGAAGATCGCCACGAACGCCGCAGCGGCGATCGCCCACAAGCGCAGCGTGACTTGAGCGCGCGCGAGCCGATGCGCCACGCCGCGTGCAGCACGATCGCCGTCACCGCGGGCTTGATGCCGTAGAGCATGCCCGCGATGGCAGGCACCTGCCCGTACGCCATGTAGATCCACGACAGCGCGATCAGAATGAACAGCGACGGCAGCACGAAGCAGCGCGCCGGCGACGATCCCGCCCCAGGTGCGGTGCATCAGCCAGCCGATGTAGGTGGCGAGCTGCTGCGCCTCGGGCCCGGGCAGCACCATGCAGTAGTTGAGCGCGTGCAGGAAGCGGCGCTCGGAGATCCAGCGCATGCGCTCGACCAGCTCGTGATGCATGATCGCGATCTGCCCGGCCGGTCCGCCGAAGCTGATCCAGCCGAGCTTCCACCAGTAACGAAACGCCGCTGCGCGCGTGGGCGCGGCGCGTACCGGCCACTACACGATGCCTTCCAGCAACTGCACCTCGACCAGCTCGCCGGCTGCGACGTTGCCGGTGTCGGTGCCGAGGATGATGAAGCAGTTCGCCTGCGACATCGACGACAGGATGCCCGAGCCCTGATCGCCGGTCGTGCGCACCGGTCCAGCCGTCCGCGCCGTCGCGGTCGAGGATGCCGCGCTGGAACTCGGTGCGTCCCGGCGCCTTTCTGATCGGCGCCGACAGCGGCACCTTGAACGTCGGCAGCGGCGCGACGTCGCGCTGACCCTGCAGTATGCAGCAGCGCATCGCGCACGAACTGGTAGAAGGTGACCATCACCGAAACCGGATTGCCGGGCAGGCCGAAGAAGTGCGCGCCGCCGATCTTGCCGTAGGCGAGCGGGCGGCCCGGCTTCATGGCGATCTTCCAGAACAGCACTTCGCCGAGCTTGTCGAGCAGCTGCTTGACGTAATCGGCCTCGCCCACCGAGACGCCGCCGCGACGTGATCACGACGTCGGCCGTTCGCGGCCGCGGCTGCGAACGCGCGCTCGAGCTCGTCCGGCACGTCCGCGCACCACGCCCATGTCGACGCACCTCGCAACTCGAGCCGCGTCAGCATGCCGTGCAGCGTGTAGCGGTTGCTGTCGTAGATCTCGCCTGCGACCGAGCGGCGTGCCGATCGGACTTGCAGCTCGTCGCCGGTCGAGAAAACGCGACGCGCAGCTTGCGAAAGACGCTGATCTCGCCGATGCCGAGCGATGCGATCATCCCGAGCTCGGCCGGACGCATGCGCTGACCGGCGCGAAACACGACCTGTCCCGCCTTCAGATCCTCGCCGGCGAAACGCCGGTTCTGGCCCGCCTTGGCTAACGCGCCCGGCGCGATGCGCACGCCGCTCGCGTCTTCGACTGGCGCGCTCCTGCATCACGACGGAATCGGCGCCGCGCGGCATGACGCCGCCGGTGAAGATGCGCACGCATTCGCCCGCGCCGATCGCGCCGGTCCACGGCTTGCCGGCGAACGACTCGCCGACGCGCTTCAGCACCGTCTCGCCGTCGGGCCGCGAGATCCGGCGAAGCGCACCGCGTAGCCGTCCATCGCCGAATTGTCGTGGCCCGGGACAGCGATCGGCGAGACGACGTCCTGCGGCCAGGACGCGCCCGAGCGCGCTGCGGACGTGGACGCGCTCGATGGCGGTCACCGGCGTGAGAAAGCGTGCGGATCAGCTCGCGCGCCTTCGCCACCGGCATCGAGTTCGGATCGTAGTCGTCGGCGCAGGACGCTTCGCGCAAGCGTCGTGGTGCGCTGCTCATCTTGGTTGCGTTATCAGTCGGATCGACTGTCGAGCTGCTGGAGCTCATCGAGGGTGTTGATGTTGCGAGAAGCGCGTCGGCCTCGTCGTCGAATGCGACCTCGACGGTCTTGAGTGTCGCGTACCAGGCGTCGATCTTGCGCCCGCCGCCCTCGAGAAAGCGCGTCAGGTGCGGCAGCACCGACGCGGCGAACAAGCGCGAACACCGGGTGCGGCTGGTCGAAGGTGCGCGCGACCGCGAGCTCGGCGTCCATGGTTTGCAACGCGCCGAGCAGCCGCGCGCGACCAGATCCGCCGGCAGAAACGGCGAATCGCACGGCACGGTCGGCGACCAGCGCTTGCGTCGCATGCGTGAGCCCGACGTGCAGCCCGGCGAGCGGGCCGGCAAAGCCGCCGATCGAGTCGGGAACCACGCGATAGCCGAACGCCGCGTAGCGATCGAGATTCTGGTTGGCGTTGATCAGGATGCTCGTCGACCTGCGGCGCGAAGCGCTCGAGCACGTGCTGCACCATCGGTCGGCCCTGCGAGCAGACACCAGGCCCTTGTCGACGCTGCCCATGCGCCGGCCCTGGCCGCCGGCGAGCACGCAGCCACGCCGCTCGCGTGACCGCGCGCGGGCACGACGGGATCACGCGTCCGGCCGAAACCGCTCGCCGCCGGTGAACAACAGGAAGTGCTTGCCGGTCGGCGCGGCCGATCATGGTGATGCCGACCTTCTGCGCGATCTCGTAGCCCATCTGCGTCAGTCCCGAGCGCGAGACCGAGGAACGGGATGCCCATCTGCGCCGCCTTGATCACCATCTCGGAGGTGAGGCGTCCGGTGGTGTAGAAAATCTTGTCGCCGCCGTCGACCCGGTCGAGCCACATCAGGCCGGCGATCGCGTCGACCGCGTTGTGCCGGCCGACATCCTCGACGAAATAGAGGATCTCGCTCGCGCCGTCGTCGTTGCTGGCGAGCGCGCAGCCGTGCACGGCGCCGGCCTGCTTGTAGATCGTCTCGTGTCCACGCACGCGGTCGAGCAGCGCGTACAGCGTGGCGCGCGGTGAGCAACGCGTCGGTGCGGAAGCTGCACCGTAGTCGATCTCTTCCATCAGATCGCCGAACACCGTGCCCTGGCCGCAGCCGCTGGTCGTGGTCCGCTTGCCGAGCTTCGCGTCGAGGTCCTTGCAGGCCATGCGCGTGTGTTGACGACCACCGCGTTGACGTCCCAGTCGACCTGAACCGAGACGATCTCGTCGATGCGAGTCGAGCAGGCGCTGATTGCGCAGGTAGCCGATCGCCAGCGCCTCGGGCGCCGCGCCCAGCGTCATCAGGGTGAGGATCTCGCGCTTGTCGACATAGAGCGTCAGCGGATGCTCGCCGGCGATCGGCGTGTCGCGCGCTTCGCCGTGCTCGTCGACCGCGCGCACCGTTGAACGTCGACGGCCGGCGCTGCGTCGGTCAGGATCGGGCGGTAGGGGATGTCGGGCGCGTTCAATCGGCCACGCTCGGCGGCTGCGGTGCGCAACCATTCCATCAACGGCAGCAGATCGCGAAAGTCGTCGGCGAGATCGCCGGCGAGGTCCTTCGGCGGACGCTTCTTCACGTTGACCTCGACCATGCGCGAAAAAGTGGCGAAGCTTGATGGCGTCGATGTGCGGCGTGTCGGCGCTGAAGCCCTTCGGCGGCCGCACCAGCGGCATCCTCGTCAATAAAGCCGTCGTAGGTCTTCTTGAAACGGGGATTGCGCAGCATTTGTGGTCAGGGTTCCAGGCCTGGCCGCGATGTAGCGCCGCAGGCGTTTCAAGATCTCCGGCTCCGGCCGGTAGATGCCGCCGCCGACCAGCAGCATGCCCTTGTGGTCGATGTGGAAGTAGTAGCCAGGCTCCAGGCCGCGCTTCGAGCGGTCACGAATCGCGGCGCTGAAATGCGTCTTGTACGGCGTCTTGTCCTGGAAAAGCGGGTGTCGCGGTAGATGCGGAACATCGCTTTCTTGGGGTCGACCGGGCCGAGCGCGCGGTCGAATTTCTGTATCCGTGCCGTGACATCGGCGACCAGCTGCCTCGAACTCTCCGCGCAGCACGTCGTACGCCGGCTTGTTCCACGCGAACCACGGCCGGTTGTTGTTCTGCTCCAGTCCGCTCAGGAACTCGAAAAGTGCTTTGAGGTGCATGCCGCGAATCGAGAGGAGCCGTTGCCCGGATGCGCACTCAGCCGCCGATATAGCTCATCTCGATCTTCGGCAGCGCCGCGCGTCTTTTCCGAGCGGATCTCGGAATAGCGGTCGGCGCGATGCGACCAGATCGCGGCTAGCGTGTTGACGATCTCCTCGGTCCGCGCTGCCGTCCCGCAACAGAGCGCGAAGATCGTAGCCGTGAGTCGCGAACAGGCAGGTATAGAGCTTGCCGTCGGTCGCGAGACGGGCGCGCGTGCAGTCGCTGCAGAACGCCTGCGTCACCGACGAGATGACGCCGATTTCCCGGCGACGGCGCCATCCGGTCGACATAGCGCCACGCGCTCGGCGACCTCGCCCGGATAGTTCGGCGCCGATCGGCTGCAGCGGAAGCTCGCGTCCGATGACGCGGATGATTTCGGCCGAGGGCACGACGTCGTCCATGCGCCAGCCGTTGGTGTGGCCGACGTCCATGTATCTCGATGAAGCGCAGGATGTGGCCGCTGTCCGCTGAAATGCCGCGCCATCGGCAGGATCTCTGACTCGTTGACGCCGCGCTTGACGACCATGTTGATCTTGACCGGCGCGAGGCCGGCGGCGGCCGCGGCGTCGATGCCATCCAGCACGCGCGCGACCGGAAAATCGACGTCGTTCATGGCGCGAAACACGCCGTCGTCGAGCGCGTCGAGGCTGACGGTGACGCGATTGAGCCCGCGCGTCCTTGAGCTCGCGCGCCTTCGCTGGCGAGCAGCGCGCCGTTGGTCGTCAGCGTCAGGTCGAGCCCGCCGATGTCGGACAGCATCGCGACCAGGCGCTCCAGGTGCTTGCGCAGCAGCGGCTCGCCGCCGGTCAGGCGGATCTTCTCGACGCCGTGCGCCTTGAAGATGCGCGCCAGCCGCGCGATCTCCTCGAACGTCAGCAGCTCGGCGTGCGGCAGGAACGGATAGTCGTGGCCGAACACGTCCTTGGGCATGCAGTAGACGCAGCGGAAATTGCAGCGGTCGGTGACCGAGATGCGCAGGTCGCGCAGCATCCGCCCGCGCGTGTCGGCGAGCGCGCCGGTCGGCGTGAAGGGTGCGGCGGCATGCGGCGCGGCGCGCGCCACGAACGATCCGGCATCGGAGATGGGAACGATTTTGACCATGGACGAGCTCTGTCGAGATGCTCAATCTTAGCAGACGGAGCGGGCGTTCGCGCAGCGCTATAGTATGATGATCGGTTCAGCGCGAAACGCCATTCGAAAGTCCATGCTTCCCGCGCGGTTTCCAGTCGCAGTCGTCATCGAGCGCGTCGCTCTTGCCAACCGCTGGGCCAGCGAACAATGGCGTGTCGCCGCGGTCGAGCGCGACGACAGTCCGCGGCGTCCGCCGGTCAGGATGGTGCACGAGGGAGCGCAATTCGCTGGCGCTTCACCGGCCTGTCGCTGGAGCTCCACCTCTCCGAGAGCGAAGGCTATCACCTCAACATCACCGCTCCAGATCCAAAAGTTTTCGTGATGTGGCGCATGGCCGAAGATTGCCGCGGACGACAACGAGTTTCCGGCGCATTTCCGGTGCTGGTCACCGTCAGCTACAACGAAGCGGCGAGATTGCTCGATGGCGGCGAGCAGGTCGACGCCGACGCCGCTCTCAGTGGAGATGCTGGAGTGGATGAAGCCGTTCGTGGACGCTAATTATCGTCCCGAGCCGAAGCGCAAAGTCCGGCGCAACGAGCTCTACGAGCGGCGACCAGCTGGCGGCCGCAACGCAACGAATAAGAGGGTGCCATGAGCTCCAAGCCCGCCCAGGCGAACCGCTTTCGCTGCGTCGCTGGTCGCAACGCAAGCTCGAGGCCGCGCGGAGCCCGGAGCACCGACTCCGGTGCAAGCTCCCCGCTGGCCGATGTCGCCGCGGCCGGTCAAATGCCGGCGGCGACCGCACAACGCAATCGAGCCGACGGTTTCCCCTCAGCTTCCACCTCAGTTTCCACACTACCTGCCAACGCCGAACTGCCTCGATCGCATCGTTGACCATCGATTCGGACTTCACGCCATTCTTCAAGCCCTCAAGTCGACGAGGCGGTCAAGCGCGCGGCCCTCAAGCAGCTTTTCCGGGACCCGCGATTCAACATCATGGACGGTCTCGACACTTATATCGACGACTACACCCAGCCCGATCCGATTCCCGCGGCCATGCTCGAGGACCTGATGCAGCGCCGCGTCTTTTTCTCGCCGTCGGACGCCGAGGCGAAACCTGGCGAGCGAGCCGTCGATGAATCCGCTGGTAATACTGTCGCGCCTTCGGCCGAAGCCACTGCGCCGCCAGTGGCGCCGGCCGCGGCGGCGCGCGCCGGACTCGCCCGCCGTACCGGTCGCTTCACTTCCCCCACTCGCGCCAGCCGACGCGCCGAGATTGCCGCTGGCTCCGCGCGCCGGAAACCGGCGGCGACAAAGCCGACAAGTCATGAGCGCGCAGGACAACGCTCAACGCAATATTCATCTGTGCAACTGCAACGGCACCATGCCGCTCGATGCCGCGCGTGCTCGAACGCGCGCTGGAGCTCGCAGGACCGTTGCCGATCCATACGCAGCTTTGCCAAAAGAGAGCTGGCAGCCTTTGCCGATCGCGCGAGCGGCGACGTGCTTGTCGCGTGCACTCAGGAGGCGAGGCTCTTTCGGCGACGTCGCTGAGGACGCCGGCAAAGACGCAGACGATACGCTTCGTCAACATTCGCGAGAGCGCGGGATGGTCGAAGCGAGGCGACGAGCGCCATACCCAAGATCGCGGCTCTGATCGCCGCCGCCGCGCTGCCCGAGCCGCGAGCCGGTGCCGCGCGTCAGCTTCAAGTCGGGCGGACAGTTGCTGATCATCGGCCCCGCCGCGGCCGCGCTGTCGTGGGCCGACGCGCTTGCACACGCACCTTGCCGTGACGGTGCTGATGACCGGGCGTCCCAGCGGAGTCGACCTGCCGCAGGAGCGAGCCTATCCGGTGTATTCCGGCAGCGTCGAATCGGTTCGCGGCTGGCTGGGAGCATTCGACGTCGCATGGCACCCAGGAAAACCCGATCGATCTCGATGTCTGCACACGCTGCAACGCCTGCATCAGGTCTGTCCCGAGAAGGCCATCGACTGGAGTTACCAGATCGACCTCGATCGCTGCAGCGACCACCGCGCAATGCGTGACTGCCTGCGGCGCGATCGGCGCCATCGATTTCGACCGCAGCGCGAACGCGCGCAGCGAGCATTCGACCTCGTGCTCGATCTCGACGACGTGCGGCGCTTCGCGATGCATCAGCCTCCGCAGGGTTATTGGCAGCCCGGCCCGGATCCGGATGCCCAGGCCGATGCCCTGGCGGACATGACCTCGCGCGGTCGGCGAGTTCAGAAGCCGAAATTCTTCGAGTACAAGGCGTCGATCTGCGCCCACAGCCGGTCGCAGCAGCCCGGCTGCAATCAGTGCATCGACATTTGCTCGACTGCGGCCATCCGGGCCGACGGCGATCACATCCATGTCGAGCCGCATCTCTGCATGGGTTGCGGCGCCTGCACCACGGTCTGCCCCTCAGGCGCTCTGGCTATACCGTATCCCCAGCGTCGCCGATCTCGGCGCGCGCATCCGGACCATGCTCGCCACCTATCGCACCGCGGGCGGGCGCGATCCGTGCATCCTGTTCCACGATGCGGCGGGCAATGCACTGATCAACGCGATGGGCTCGCCGTGGCCCGGGGCCTGCCCGCGCGAGTCATCCCGGTCCTGCTGCAGCACATGGCGGCTACCGGCATCGACGTCTGGCTCGCGCGCGCTGGCGTCGGGGGCGAGCAACGTCGTCGTGCTGGCGACCGGTGCCGAGGCGCCGCAGTACGCGGACGCGCTCGAGCGTCAGATGGCGTTCGCCGAAAGCATCGCCCAGGCACTCGGATATCAGGGCCGCATTTCAAATTGCTGCGCGCCGCCGACGTCGTCGGCGCTGGCAACGCAAGCTCTGGGCGCTGGCGCCGGCGCTCGCGGTCCGCGTGCCTGCGGCATTTCACTGGACGACCGACAAGCGCACCACGGCCTTCGCTTGCCATCGAGCATCTGCTGGCGCACGCACCCGTGCCCGCGACCGAGATCGCGTTGCCGCGGGCGTGCTCCGTTCGGAACGATCGACGTCAATCGCGACACGTGCACGATGTGCCTCGCTTGCGTCGGCGCCTGTCCCGGAAGGCGCCATCATCGATCAACGCCGAAACGCCGCAGCTTCGCTTTATCGAATCGAAGTGCGTGCAGTGCGGCATCTGCGCGAGCACCTGCCCCGGAGACGCGATCACGCTTGCCAGCCGGCTCCTGCTCACGCCCGCGGCGAAGCAGCCGCGGGTGCTGAACGAAGCCGCGATCTTCAAATGCATCCGCTGCGACAAGCCGCTCGGCACCGAAAAACTGATCGGCAGCATGCTCTCGCGTCTGGCCGGGCACTCGATGTTCGCCGAGGCGGGAGCGCTCGACCGGCTCAAAATGTGCGCCGATTGCAGGGTTATCGACATGATGAAAGCCAATCTCGAGTCGTCGAGCGCGCCGCGCGGCCCGACGCCGTCACGCTAGAGTGCACGCCATGCCCGGAGCGCACGAGAACGACAGCGAATGTCTTGTGTAGCGCCCGGAGGACCAGGCGCGCGCGGATTCTACGCTCTTGCTCGCGCGCCTCTACGCCGAGGCGCCGGATGCGGCGCTGCTGTCATCGATCGCCACGCGGCGGCGAGCTCGCCGCCGACGCCGGAAAGCGAAGACGGGCGCGCGCTTGCCGAGTCCTGGCGGAAGCTGATCGCGGCGAGCATGGCGATGGACGCGGCCGCGGCGGCGGACGAGTATCAGAATCTGTTCGTCGGCGTGGGGAAAAGCGAGGTCAGCGCGCATGCATCCTCCTACCTCAAAGCGCCCGGCCGGACCCCGCTGATCGAAATCCGCGGGTCGCTTGCCAGGTTAGGTCTCGCACGACAAAGCGGCGTAAACATGTACGAGGACCATCTGGCGGCCGTTTGCGAGACGATGCAGGCGCTCATTACCAGGCGCCGGGCAGGGGGAACCCTATGCTTTTGCAGCAGCAACGCGATTTCTTCGAATCCCACGTCGGCCCATGGGTCTTCGATTGCTGCACTGCAATACAAAATTCTCCTATTGCCAACTACTACCGCCGAGTCGCAGAATTCACTCAATTGTTCATGGTCGATCGAACGTGACTCGTTTGCCATCGAGTAATCGACATCGATCTCATATCGTCACGAACTCACTTCGGAGGTGCGCCATGCGCTCGAAACGTCCAGGCGATCAATCCGGCACGCGCGAAGTAACACCAGCCGCCACTCCTCGCATTCATCCGCAACGTCGTAATTTCTGCTCGCACTCGGTGCAGGCGGAGCGGGTGCGGCGATCCGTTGCGGCGCGCGCGCTTTCCGGTGGATCGGTCGCGCCCGATGCTGCACCGACTCCTGAAGGCAAGGGATACACGGAAACCGATCACGTCCGGCGCTATTACCGGACCGCGAAAATCTAGTAGGAGGAGGAAGGACCATGCTGCTCACCAAAACGCAAGACGGCGTCTCCGAACGCGCCGGCGGCAGCTCGTCCACGTCTCCGCCGCCTTGCCGGAGCAACGACTCCGACGATGGATCGGCGGGCGTTTCTGAAGCGTTCGGGCCTCGTAGCCGGGGCCGGGGCGTTCGCCAGCCAGCTGCCGTTCAACGTCGATCGGCAAAGCCGAGGCGGCCAAGCGAAGATGCGGCGCAAGACCGAAGTCAAGCGCACCGGTGTGCACGCACTGCTCGGTCGGCTGCGCGGTCGACGCGGTCGTCGCAGAACGGCGTCTGGATCCGCCAGGAGCCGGTGTTCGATTCGCCGCTCAATCTCGGCGCGCATTGCGCCAAGGGCGCCTCGGTGCGCGAGCACGGCGATGCATCGAGCACTCGCATCGGCTGAAGACGCCGATGAAGCTCGTCAACGGCAAGTGGCAGAAGATTCCGCTGGGACCAGGCGATCAACGAGGTCGGCGACCGGCTGCTGGCGATCACGCAAGGAATCGGGGCCCGACGCGGTGTTCTGGGTCGGCAGCTCGAAGCACAGCAACGAGCAGGCGTACCTGATGCGCAAGTTCGTGTCGTTCTTCGGCACCAACAACATGGATCACCAGGCGCGCATCTGCCATTCGACCACGGTCGCCGGCGTAGCCAACACGCTGGGGCTACGGCGCGATGACCAACTCGTACAACGACATGCAGAACACGCAAGTGCGCGATGTACATCGGCTCCAACGCGGCCGAAGCGCACCCGGTATCGATGCTGCACATGCTGCACGCGAAGGAAACCGGCGCGCGAGATGATCGTCGTCGACCCGCGCTTCACGCGCACCGCGGCCAAGGCGGACGTGTACGTGCGCATCCGCTCGGGCACCGACATCCCGTTCCTGTTCGGCATGCTGCACCACATCTTCAAGAACGGCTGGGAAGACAAGCAGTACATCCACGATCGCGTCTACGGCATGGACAAGGTCACGCGAAGAAGTCATGACCAAGTGGACGCCGGACAAGGTCGAGGAAGTGACCGGCGTTCCCGAGGCGCAGGTGTACCAGGTCGCCGAGATGATGGCCAAGAACCGGCCGTCGACGGTGGTCTGGTGCATGGGCCAGACGCAGCACACGATCGGCAACGCGATCGTGCGCGCGTCGTGCATCGTCCAGCTCGCGCTCGGCAACGTCGGCGTCTCCGGCGGCGGCACCAACATCTTCCGCGGCCACGACAACGTGCAGGGCGCGACCGACGTCGGCCCGAATCCGGATTCGCTGCCCGGTTACTACGGTCTCGCGGCCGGCTCGTGGAAGCACTTCGCCGCGGTCTGGGGCGTCGACTACGAATGGATCAAGAAGCAGTTCGCGTCGCAGGCGATGATGGAAAAGCCCGGCATGACGGTGTCGCGCTGGATCGACGGCGTGCATGGAGAAGAACGAGCTGATCGACCAGGACAGCGAACCTGCGGGCGATGGTGTTCTGGGGCCACGCGCCGAACAGCCAGACGCGCGGCAAGGAAATGGTCGAGGCGCATGCAGAAGCTCGATACGCTGGTCGATCATCGATCCGTATCCGTCGGCGACCGCGGCGATGGCGGCGATGCCGCCGGATGAGCGGGCGATCGCCATCCTGAACAAGGCGAATCTCAACCCAATCCCAACCGCGCGGTACCTGCTTCCCGCGTGCACGCAGTTCGAGACCTCGGGTTCGGTCACGGCGTCGAGCCGCTCGCTGCAGTGGCGCGAAAAGGTGATCGAGCCGCTGTTCGAATCCAAGCCCGATCACACGCTTGATGCTCGCCTTCGCCAAGAAGTTCGGCTACGCCGATCAGCTGCTCGGCAAGCAGGCGGACGGCATCGCAAAGATCAAGACCGTCAAGGACAAGGACGGCTGGGATGAGCCGGTACCGGAGGACCTCCTGCGCGAGATCAACCGCGGCATGTGGACCATCGGCTACACCGGCCAGTCGCCCGAGCGCCTGAAGCTGCACATGAAGAACCATGAACACCTTCGACGTGAAGACGCTGCGCGCCAAGGGCGGTCCGTGCGACGGCGATTACTACGGGCTGCCGTGGCCGTGCTACGGAACCCCGGAGATCAAGCACCCGGGCTCGCCGAACCTCTACGACCAGTCGCGTCACGTGATGGACGGCGGCGGCTGCTTCCGCGCCAATTTCGGCATCGAGCGCGACGGCGTCAGCCTGCTGGCCGAGGATGGCTCGTATCCCGAAGGGCTCCGAGCTTACGACCGGCTACCCGGAGTTCGATCACGTGCTGCTGAAGAAGCTCGGCTGGTGGGACGACCTGACCGACGCCGGAGAAAAAGGCCGCCGAAGGCAAGAACTGGAAGACCGATCTTTCCGGGCGGCATCCAGCGGGTCGCGATGAAGCACGGCTGCCATCCCTTCGGCAACGCGAAGGCGCGCGCCATCGTCTGGAATTTCCCCGACGGCATTCCGCAGCATCGCGAGCCGCTGTACTCGCCGCGGCCGGACATGGTCGCGAAATATCCGACGCACGACGACAAGAAGGCGTTCTGGCGCCTGCCCACGCTCTACAAGGCGGTGCAGCAGGACAACGTCAAGAACGAGGTCGCCAAGAACTTTCCGCTGGTGCTGACCTCGGGCCGCCTGGTCGAGTACGAAGGCGGCGGCGAGGAGACGCGATCGAACACATGGCTCGCCGAGCTGCAGCAGGAGAACTTCGTCGAGATCAACCCGAAGGACGCCAACGATCGCGGCGTGAGGGACGGCGAATACGTGTGGGTCAAGTCGCCGACCGGCGCGCAGATCAAGGTCAAGGCGCAGGTAACCGAACGCGTCGGCAGCGGGCACGACGTTCATCCCGTTCCATTTCTCCGGCTGGTGGATGGGCAAGGACATGCTCCGAGTACTACCCCGAGGGCGCGGCGCCGATCGTGCGCGGTGAGGCCGTCAACACGGCGACGACCTATGGCTACGACTCGGTGACGATGATGCAGGAAACCAAGACGACGCTGTGCCAGGTCGCCAAGGCCTGAAGACGGACGCCGCCCTCCGCAAGCGAGAGGAACAAGATCATGGCCCGAATGAAATTTCTGTGCGACGCCGAGCGCTGCATCGAGTGCAACGGCTGCGTCACCGCCTGCAAGCAGGAGCACGACATTCCGTGGGGCGTGAACCGACGGCGCGTGGTCACCATCAACGACGGCGTGCCCGGCGAGCGCTCGATCTCGGTCGCCTGCATGCACTGCTCGGACGCGCCGTGCATGGCGGTATGCCCGGTCGATTGCTTCTACAGGACCGAGGAAGGCGTCGTCCTGCACGACAAGGACCTGTGCATCGGCTGCGGCTACTGCTTCTACGCGTGCCCGTTCGGCGCGCCGCAGTTCCCGCAGACGGGCGCGTTCGGCGTGCGCGGCAAGATGGACAAGTGCACGTTCTGCGCTGGCGGTCCCGAGGCCGACGGCTCGCCCGAGGAGTTCGCCAAGTACGGGCGCAACCGCCTCTCCGAAGGCAAGCTGCCGGCGTGCGCGGAAATGTGCTCGACCAAGGCGCTGCTGGGCGGCGACGCCGACGTGCTTTCCGATATCTATCGCCAGCGCGTGACCATGCGCGCGGCGCGCGGCACCGCGGCCACTCCGCCGTGGGGATGGGATGCAGCGTACGGTCGTCCCGATGCGGTCAAGGCGCAGCCGGTTCCCAACGCCGCGCCGCCAACGCCACCGTCCGCGCCGCCGGCGGGCAAATCATGAAGCGCTTCGCCGGGGTGCTAGCGCTCACGCTGCCGCTGGCCCTGTGTCTTGCGGCGTGCGGCGAGCGGCCGCAGGTCGTCAACTACAAGCAGGGGACCTACCAAGGCAAGCCGGACACGCCGCCCTACAAGGCAGCGCCGTTCAACGGCGACAAGGCCCAGTGGGAGCATGCCCTGGAGGCGCGCGCCCAAAGCCAGAACGAGTACAAGCGAATGTAGGGCGATGATGTCGATTCTCCTCGCGGCCGGCGGGCGGTATTGCGTTGCAGGCCATGTTCGATCCGACGACCTGCGGCGCGACATGACGCAATGAAGACTGAAGGCGAGCAAAACACATGACCACGTTCCGCGCACTGTTCGCCGCCCTGATCGTGGTCGCGACCTTCGGACTCGCGCTTGCCAAGCTTCCGCCGCCGCCGCCATGGACGACGCGGCCAAAGCAGCGGCCGAGCAAAGAAAGCCAGGACGCCGCCACCGCCGAAGCAGCCAAGCAGGTCCAGGCGCGAGCCGAGGACAGGGTCGCGGCGCGCTATCATTGCCGAGCAAAAGGCGAAGGGGATCATCGTCACGCCGCAAATGGGTCCCGGCGCCGGCGCACATCGACCGACGCCGCAAAGGGATTGTCGTCGCAGCCCGAAAAGGCGATGGCACATTCGCCGGCGAAGAAGTAACGGCGCGCGAATAGGTCGAGCGCGCTCGGGCAGCGTTTCGCCGAGTACGCGGGTCACCTCTGATCCGCCGCGCGCCGGATCAGCGCTTTAAAGAAGGTCGTCCAGAGGCAGCAAGGTCAGCAAGTCGGCCTTCACACCTCTCGAACCCCATCCCTACGCGAAGCTGGTGGCATCACCCACGTCGTCGTTGCATGAAGCAATAACTCGGGATGCAACCGGCACCGCGCAATGAAGTCGCGCACTTCCGCGGACGCCCAGGCGTCGCGATACGCATGCCAAGCCGTGTCCAGCGTATCGTGACGGAGGTCGGCAGGTGAAAACGGAAGCGCATTGAGAAGCTTGACCTTGCCATTCGGCACCACGAGCAGCATCGCTTGCGGACTCTCGAGGCGCTTCTCCATCTCGGTCAGGATGTCCCATGGGTATATCAGGCGTGCGATCGGATCGCCGGCCGCGCGCGCCCGATCTCCGAGTGCCCCGACGGCACGCTGCCACTGTTCATCCGTGCACGCGATGCGGTCCCAGTTCACCGCAGCGCGGCCGATGCGCATCATGGGTCCGGTAACGAAGGCGCTGCAACCCAGCGAAATCGCGAGCTCGTACGCCGCTACCGCCTGGTGGATGTTGATGCCGGTTTGGAACGAACACGAGTTGCGGAGCGAGCCCGCGCGCAACCAGTCGCTTGATACTTGCGACGGCACGCTCGAAGCTGGATCCGGGCCGGACGCGCTCGTGGACGGCGGCAGTCGCGCCATCGATGGATATCTGCACGCATTGAACGCCGAGCGCCGCGATGCGATCGGCTGCGGCATCGTCGATGTGGCTGCCGTCGGTCTCGATCTTGAGCGAGACGCCGGCTGCCGTCAGCCGCTCGAAGAGCTTCCAGCAATGCGGCACGCCGAGCGGCTCGCCGCCACCAAAAGCCACAGAGGGGATGCCGAAGGCGGCAATGCACTCCGCGATGTGCAGCGCTTCGGCGCTGGTGAGTTCATCGGCCCAGGCCTTGTCGGGCCCCGACTCCTCACAACAAGCGATGCAACGCGAGCCGCAGCGATTCGTGAGCTGCCAGGCAAGAAAAGGGGCGCGCGATACTCTGCTACCGGAGCGCCCCTCCATGCGCGTGCGGGGCTGATGCTACGTGAAGCGAATGTACGGCTGCGCCATCACCTGCTCGGAGACGTCCTCAAGCTTCGGCGTCTCGCCATACCGCCTTCGTCCCCGTTTCGACCTTGGGTGTCGTGACCTGCGAAGTATCCTGCTCCTTGTTGACCGTGGTATCGCTCATCGCTAGCTCCTCGTCAGACGGCGGCAACCGGCAACAGCCGCCAGGTGTTTGCTGCCGCGTGATGCGACTCGTCGTCGATCGCGCGGCAGGTCGCTGCTCGTATCGCTTCGTTCCTCCACGCCCGGCGATAGGCCTGCCAGGCCTCGACGAGCGTCATTCGTCTTAAATCGGCACAAATGTCGGGCAGTGCCGCTGCCACCTTGACCCAGCCGTTGGGCAATACCAACAGCGTGGCCGGCGGTTCCTTGAGCGTGGCGCGAAGCCCGTCTTCAATGCTCGTCGGAACGTAGCACAGTTCAAGCGAGGGTTCAAGGACGCGCGCCTCGCGCGACGAGCGTTGCGAAGAAGTCCCGATACTGCGATTCGCGCAGGCGCCACTTTCTGCCAATGGCGCGCCGCAGTTCCGATGCGCATCAGTCGTCCCGGTATTGAAGCGGAAGGCGCCCAACTCGCGGGCGCGTGCGATTACCGCTTGCGCTTCGTGAATGTTGAGGCGCGTCGGAGCGAACGTGACCTCGAGCGGAAGGCCCGGCGTTCGCGCCGCGCGGCAGGCGGCATGGGCGCTGCGCAAGCGACGCGCCGGGGCGCTGGCGCGCGTAGACCTCCTGCGTGTCGCCGTCGAGGCTCACCTGGACAGAGCGAATCGGCAGGCGCGCAAGCCGCGCGGCGACGTCGGCGTCGAACCGCTGGCCGTTGGTCTCGATCTTGAGCTGCGATGCCGGCGTGCCCGAGCAGCTCGGCAACGCGGAAGAAATGCGGCACCACCAGCGGCTCGCCGCCGCACAGCATGACGTAGGGAACGCCCGATACGAACGATGTCCTCCGCGACACGCTGCGCCTCCGCAGCGTCGAGCTCGTCCGGCAGGCGCTTGCCCGGGGCAGACTCGGTGCAGCAGTGCAGGCAGGCGAGGTCGCAGTCGCGCGTGAGCTGCCACGTTACGAGAAGGGGCGCGGACAGGTCGTCGAGCATGCGTACGCTCACGGGGCCCGCCAGCCCTGTAACGCGATGCCGAGCGCGAACAGCGTGACGCCGACGGCGTAGCAGGTGACGATGCTGCGCACCGCAGGCAGGAACGAGCGCGGTGTCTCGTAGGTGCCGGCCGCGCGTCTCGCGCTCGCGATGAGGAAGGGCACGGCGACGAGTGCGATGAGACAGCTTGCCGGAAAGAGACCCAGCGCAGTGCCGACGACCACGATGCCGAGTCCCGCGGCGGCGAGCGTGAGATAGAGCCGCACCGCGCGCCGCCGACCGACCCGCACGACGAGATTGCGTTTGCCGACGAGAAGGTCCTGGTGGTAGTCGGGGATGGCGTTCACGACAGCGAGCGCCATGATGAGCAAGCCGGGGACGAGCGAGGCGGCGAACGCGCCGCCGACGATACGGCTTCGCGTCTGCAAATAGAGGCTGCCGAGAACCATCCACGGCCCGTAGGCCAAGCCGATCACGAGCTCGCCCAGCCCGCGGTACGACCAGCGGATGCGGCGGTGCCTCGTAGAAGATGGCCGCCAGGCCGCCCAGCACGGCGAAAGCGAGGATCGGCCAGCCGCCGCGCAGCGTGAGATAGACGCCCACCGCCGAGCGCGCCCGCGAAGGCCGCCGACGCCCACCCATAGCACGCTCGTCGGGATCGGCGGAAGGTCGGCCGGATTGAACACGCGGTCGGTGCCCATCCGGGCGTCGAAATACTCGTTGAACGCGTTCGACGCCGATCACCGCCAGTACAACGCCGCCGAGTCCGCTCCAGAACATCGCGAGCGTTGACGGCGCCCGCCGATCAGCGTACGCCCAGGCCGTACCCAGGAGATACGGGCAGCAGCCCGGCGTAGAGAAAGAATCGGTAGCGGACGAGGGTGATCACGCGCAGCAGGTGCGCGGCGCCGGGCTGCGCCGCCCACGCGGCGTCGACCGAAGGCACGCTCAGAGATGAACCCATTGATGCAACGTGCGCGTGGCGCCGGGATCCGCGGCCAGCGCATCGACGAAGCGGGCTACCCGCGGGTCGCGCCACGCGCGCTGGAAATTCGCCCAGATTCCGCAGCGAGCGAGTCGCGGCGAAGGTCGCCGCACACGAACGGCATGCGCGTTGACGAGCTTCACGAGACCGTTCGGCAGCACGATGATGAGCGCGGCAGGATGCTGCAGGCGATAGCGCAGCTCTTCCAGCAATCCGGCTTCGTGGAAGTACACGCGCATCCGGCCGCTGGTACTCCATCGGCCTTGGCGCGCAGGGTATCGAAGAACGCCGCGTATTGCGCGTCGGACACTTCGAGGTGGCGCCACGCCTTGACCGCATTGCCGGTGTACATCGTGCGGCCGGTATAGAAGCTGTAGGCGCCGAGCTCGTGGGCGAGGTCCACTGCGCGCCGATCTCATGCACGTTGAACCGCGTCGGCGAAAAGTTGATCTCGATCGGCACGCCGGCATCGCGCAGGTGGCGAATGCCGGACACGGCCAGTGTCGAACTCGCCGAGCACGCGGATGCGGTTGAAGGTCGCGCGCGAGGCGCCGTCGAGGCTGACCTGCACCGCCTTGACGCCGAGGTCCTCGAGGCGCCCGCAGCTTTCCGGCGTGAGGTAGTGGCCGTTGGTTTCGATCTTGAGCTGCCCGCCGCGCGCGCAGGACGTACTCCACCATCGCGAAGAACTGCGGGTGCAGCATCGGCTCGCCGCCCGAGAACGACAGGTACGGAATGTCGAGGTCCATCATCTGCTCGAGGACGCGGAAGACCTGTCGTCGCATCGAGCTCGTCGCGAAAGGCCTTGCCGGGCCCGCTCTCCTCGATGCAGTGCAGGCAGGCGAGGTTGCATTCGTTGGTGATCTGCCACGCGACGTACAGCGGCGCGCCCAGATCCTCCGACTCTGCGTCAGCCGCGGTGTGGGCGCAACATCGGGCGCGCGGCCCGGCAAGGCGATCTCGCTCACGTGCGCCTAGTCCTCGGCGAGGCCCTTCTGGCGCAGCTCCGCGAGGAATACGCCGACTTCGCGCTCGATCTCGGCGTCGGCGCTCGCGTAACGCGCGGCAAGGCGTCCCGCGATCTCGCCTTCAGCACAGCCGGCCTGGATCTCGCGCACGACGGCGGTCGCCGTGGGATTCAGCGTATACACCTTTCCGGAGCGCGTTTCGAACAGCACGCCCCCGAACTTCTCTTCGCGGAACTTCACCGCCTTGGCGAGCTTCATCGTGTGCCCCTGACGAGTTCTTGAACAACGCGGCACGGCACCGCAACGATGACCATGAATTCGGGCATCGTCACCCGCCCCGTTGATCCGTGGTGCTGCGCAGTCGCCACGGATAAGAGTTTGATATACCGCAAGAAGAGATCCTATATTGACACGCTTGGCATTCCGGAGTTCGATCCCATCGTTGTCGGATTCGGCGAGCGTGCGATCTGGTCACATCCTACGCTGCGACCTGAATTTTTCCACGGCGTTGGGCACGTTGCGCCGTCCGAGTCGCTGCGACCATGATGAAGATGCAGCTGGTATGCCGCCATCCAGTCTGCTCTCGAGCGCGCTGGGTGTGTCATTCGCACAACTTCCGGCCTCGAGATCGACCTGTCTGCGCTGGCCGGTTAAGGTTGACTCATATGTAGGTCGCACGACTAATCTGAATTACGTTCGTCGGCTCGTTGGAATATTGGGAGGCTGGATGACGACCGCGCACCGAGGCGGAAAAGTCTGCATGGCTTGTCGCGGCCGTCTTCTCTCTGCTGGGGATCCTCTACTCCGGCAGCGCTGGCGCCCAGTCGGCCGATGAAATCCGCGACGGCACGGTCTGCGCCGACCTGCCACGCCAACGCCCATCATCGTGTGGGCCGGCAAGCACGGCACCAAGGCCGACGCCCGCGCGCCGGTCAGCGTCGGCTGCGCCATGTGCCATGGCGACCCGACCGAGCACCTCAAGAGCCCCGCCAATCCGATGCCGCGCCGCTTCAGCAAGATGGCGTCGGCGGAGAAGAACGAGGTTTGCCTCGACCTGCCACCAGGGCAGCACCCGCATCCACTGGCAAGGCAGCACCCACGAGCGCAACGACGTTGCCTGCTCGTCCTGCCACAAGCTCCACGCCGCCCACGACCAGGTGCGCGACAAGCTGACCCAGCCCGACGTGTGCTTCGCCTGCCACAAGGACATGCGCGCGCAGATCAACCGCCCGTCGCGCCATCCCGATCCGCGAAGGCATGGTCGCGTGCTCCGACTGCCACAACCGCGCACGGCTCGGTGGGCCCGAGCATGGTGGTGCGCGACAACGTCAACGACACCTGCTACACGTGCCACATGGAGAAGCGCGGGCCGTTCGTGCGCACGCACCAGCCGGTGCAGGAGAACTGCGCGATCTGCCACAACCCGCACGGCACGACTGCCCCGAATCTGCTCAAGGCTGCGCTCGCCGTTCCTGTGCCAGCAGTGCCACGAGCCGACCAGCCACCGCGGCAACATCGCGCTCGCTCAGCCGGCACCAGCACCGGCGCCAACACGCTTGGCGCGGGGCTGCATGAACTGCCACACGCAGCATCCACGGCACGAACAACCCGTCCGATATCACCAACGAGCGGACCTTCCGGCGATAAACCGGGCTGCGGGGGAACATGAATGCACGCGACATGTTCAGAGTCACCGGTCTGACGGCCGCGCTGCTCGCGGCGTTCGCGCCGGCGCACGCGGCGGAGCCGTTGGCGCCCTCGGGCCTCAATCACCGCCGCCAGCGCGGCGAGCGTCGGCGTGGGCTACGCGGACGAGGACGCGAGGCGCTTCGGCCAGTACAACGGCGTCAACGAGAGCGGCGCCTACGGCCTGCTCGATTTCAACTTCGTCGAAGCGCGACGATGCCACGGGCACCTGGCTGGGGCTGTTCGGCCGCAATGTCGGGCTCGACAACCGGCAGCTGCGCTTCGAGCAGTCGCGGCAGGGCAACTGGGGCTACTTCTTCGAGTACAGCCGGATCCCGCGCTTCGACCCGTATACCGTTACCACCGCGGTGACCGGGATCGGTTCGCCGAACCTCACCATCCCGACCGTACCGACCGCTGGCGCGCGCTGTCGATACTCAAGACCCGGCGCGACAACTTCGGGTTCGGCTTCGACAAGGTCCTGTTCGGCAACTGGGACCTGCAGGTGCGCTTCCGCAACGAGGAAAAGGACGGCACGCGCGTATTCGCCCGGGGCACGACCGGGACCGGACCGGCCGGGTCATTCGGGCAATTCGAGTTCGCGCCGGAGCCGATCAATTCCACCACTCGCCAGCTCGACGTAAAAATTGGCTACACCGGGCACCGGCCTTCAGCTCGCGGGCGGTTACTACGGAACCATGTACAACAATGCAGTACATCGGTCTGAACTTCACCGGGGGTCTCGCCGGCCTGGCGACGTATCACCCCGCTCGCGCTGCCGCCGGACAACCAGTCCCACCAGATCTATCTGACGGGCAGCTACGCGTTTACCCCGACCACCCGCGGCAACTTCAAGGTCGCGTACGCAAAGGCGACCCAGGATGACGCCTTCGTCACCGGCGTCAATGTTCCGCTCTCGCCGGGCATCGGCAGCAATCTCAGGGGCAGGGTCGACACGACCCTGGTGCAGGCGGGTCTGACTTCGAATCCGATGCCGAAGCTGACGTTGCTTGCCAACTTTCGCTACGAGGACCGCGACGACAAGACGCCGGTGCTCCTGTATCTCACGCCGCCGCCGACGACCAGCGACGGCGGCAACGAGCCGCGGTCCATCCGCACGACGACCGGCAAAGTGGAAGCCAGCTATTCGCTCCCCAACGCGTTCCGGCTGACCGGCGGCATCGACTACGAGGAAAAAAGCGCAACACATCCCCGGTGAGGATCGTGAGCTATCGGGAGACGACCGACGAAATTTCGTACCGCGTCGAACTGCGCCGCATGATGTCGGAGACGCTCACCGGCTCGCTCTCCTATGTCCACAGCGATCGTGACGGGTCGCCCTGGGCTGCTGACCACGCAGACGGGCGGCACGGTCGGCAGCAACCTGATCGCGCCGATTCATCTTGCCGATCGCACGCCGGGACAAGGTGCGGTTGCTGGTCAACTGGACGCCGATCGATCCCTTGGCGTTCAATTTCTTCGTTGACACGGCGCAGGACGACTACAGCAACCGAGACGGATCCACCATCGGCCCGCAAAAGGGCAAGGCGCAGAACTACTCGATCGACGCCGCTTACACGTTCAACCAGCAATGGCAGGGCACGGCGTGGTACTCCCGGAACGAAACGAAGGCCGAACAGCACGACCTGCGTAGGAGCCTCCTCGAGCGGTGTGTGCGGGACCCCGACTTACGGCGCGCAGCTGAAGAACACCAGCGACAACTTCGGGCTGGGCCTGCACGGCAAGCCGACCGGCGCTCTGGAAATTGGCGCCGATTTCAGCTATTCGGATATCAAGGATGAGTTCCAGCAGCAGGCTCTGGTAGGCTCGCCCATCGCGTCGTTGCCCAACGTATCCACCAAACAGACCCGGTTCAACCTGTTCGGCAAGTACGCGCTGCAGAAAAACTCGGGCGTTCGCCTCGATTATGTCTACGACCGCTACAGCACCGACGACTGGCTATGGTCGAACTGGATGTATGCGGACGGCACCCAGCTGAGGGACCCGACGCAGAAAGTGAATTTCATCGGAGTTTCGTACTACTTCAAGTGGCAGTAGCAATACCTGCCGCGCCCGGCCGTCAGGAACGCACGGTGTTTCCGCCCGCCAGGATCGCCGGCGGGACGCACCGCCCACCGGCATCTCCGAGAGTGCTTTCCGCCCGGGCGACGAACGCATCGACGTACGTATTGGCAATCCGCGCGAAAACGTGTCCCGCCAGCGTATTCGCGAGCCCGCCCCCGAACTCCCAGCGAAGAAAGAATTCGATCTTGGTCGCTGCCGGCGCCAGGCTGCGGAGCAGCCATTCGCCTTCGAAGCGACGAAAGGGCCCGCTTTGCAAGGCAACCGCCAACCACTCCGGTCGCCGCTTCGATTGCGCGTCCTGAACCGGAAGCGCACGCCGAGATAATCGACCGCGATCTCCGCGGCGACGACCGAATCGCTACGCTCGAGAATCCGGGCGCCGGTGCACCACGGCAGAAACTCGATAGTGCTCCGCTTCCTCGATCAGATCGAACATGCGATCCGATGCGAAAGGAACCAGGACCGACTTGCGGACTTCCATCGGTTACCCGGCCACCGGCCGAACCCGTCGGCTGGAGCAATTGCGCTCCGCTACTGCGCCAGTACCCACTTGACGATGGACTTCAGATCATCCGGCTTCGCTTTGTGGCCGGATGACCCTTGCCTTCGCCGATCTTGGCGATGAGCATCGCCTCCGCGTCACTCTTTCCTTGTACTTGGCGGCAACGTCCTTGAATGACGGCCCGACCTTCTTGGTGTCAACGGCGTGACAATTGAGGCAGCCATCGCTCTTCGCAAGCGCTTCAGACGCCGCGGCCGGCTGCGCGACCATGGCATCCCAGAAAACCGGCTGCGACGATCAAAGTCCATTTCATCGTGCTCTCCTCGAAGGTTGTCGAACGATTTGGGCGCGGTAATGCAATCGGCGGCATCAAACACCGGACTAGCAGCAAGTATACGAACAGCTACTCCGGGGCCTTGTGCGCCAACCCCTTGTGGACAGTCGATGCAAGTGGCCTCGCCCGTCAAGGCTTGCTTGTGAATCGGCTGCACGAAGTCCTTCTGCTTTGCGATCACTTCGGCAGTGAATTTATGGCACGTCCGGCAGTTGGCGGAGTTCGTCTCCTTGTACTCCGCCCAGACCAAGTTCGCCATGCGCGACCGTTCCTTCTTGAATTTGTCCTCGGTCGAAATAACGCCGCGCATTTCCCGATGGCGTCCTTGATCCCGGCTTTCGCCTTGTACCAGAGAAGCTCGGGATATTGGTGCGGGATGTGGCAATCGTGGCAGCCGGCGCTGACACCCGTCCGATTGACCGCATGGCCGCTCGCGCGATATTCATTTGCCACCCATTGCATCGAATGGCAGGCGCCGCTGCAGAATTCGTTGGTTCCGGTCGCGGCGACCATGACCTGAGTGCCAATGACTCCGGCCGCCCGGATGACGAGGCCCAGGACGACAAGCGACAGCACGGACCAGCGCGCACTCGGAGACCTGAGTCCGCGCCATGCGCGTCTCTAGCATGCTGACATCTTTCTCCGGCCGGGTCTCAGCGTCCGGTTCGTCATGTAGGGTGAGCATAGACCGCAACGTCTCAGGCGGGGTGTCCGCGCGCGCAGGCGGCGGTGCCGCCCGGGCTTCCTCTTTTACCTCGTTGTACCAGTACTCGTGGTGCTCGCGGGCCCAAGTTTCGTCGACGTACCCCGTACGCATGGCGTCGAGCGCTCCCTGCATGCCTATCGAGCCGAGATAAATGTGGCCGGACAGCAGACAGGATCGCAATCAACCCGGCAACCAGGTGAATGACGTTCGCGACCTGCATCGTTGCGCGGGTTTGATCGAAGTTCGGAAAATCCAGAATGAGGCCCGTGACGATCAGGGCAAGGCCACAACCGACAGCCATGATCCAAAACAGGATCTTCTGCCCGGCGTTCGCCTTGCCCGAGGGCACGTGTTCGCCGGTCAGCATTCCGCCACCGCGTTTGAGCCACGCCCAGTCGCCTTTCCGGAAGAGATTCTCGCCCATGAACAGCACGATCATGATCGGCAAAACGACCGCGAGGATCGGTCCGACGAAGTTGTGCAAGAACTTTGCCAGGGTAGCGAGCCAGGAGAACAGCGTATAGCCGATGAGCGGCAACAGGACCGCCTTGCCGAACGTCAGGATGAGGCCCGTGACGCCAAGCACCGTGAACGTGATCGCCACCGTCCAGTGCACGTAGCGCTCGACGGCCGTGAACCGCTCGATCAGACGTCCCGTGGGGGCGCCGTGCACGGTGATCGGTCCCCGCCAGAGATAGAACGCACCCAACACCACCAGCGCTAGCGCGAACAGGAAACCGCCAAGCGTCACGAGTGGAACGCGCAACGCTCGCCAGGTTTGGCCCTGCGATTGCATCAGGACGTTGGTTTCGCGGCCGGGCAGACTCGTGAACTGAGGCGTGCCGGACCGGACCTCGGACCACAGAGGCTGGTTGTTGAACGGCTGAACGGCTTGTCGCTCAGCTTGCTGTTTTGCCGCACTGGCTTCGTTCGGCGATACGGCCGGAGACTGTGCGCGCCGCCGATGCCATCCACAGCACCGCAGCCGCTACTGCCAGCGAATCGACGACCCAGGAAATCTTCATCGCGGTCTCCCAAACGCCTCCTCGATTGTACCCTTTTAACGTTGGCGTGTGCGGGGCGGCGAGGCGCGTCGCAGCGTGTCATCAGACAGTTGGCACCTGCCGGTCGATCCCGCTGGCGCCACTACAAGCCGAGATTTGACTACGAGTTCTTTAGCAGTGCCGAGAGCGCCTCGGCCTCGGTCCGCGCAAGGCGTGCCAAGACAGGGCTAGATCAAAGCAGATCGTCCAGCGGCAGCAGCGTCAGCAGGTTGGTCTTGACGCCTTTCATCAGATCTCCCATCGGCTCGCTCGTCAGCTCGACCAGCTTGCCGTCTTCCTCGGTGCGCCAGACCAGCGTTTGCTTGCCGCTTGCGTCAGGAGGCGCCAGCATGGGCACATAGGCATTGGCCGGCTGGGCGATCGCATTGAAGCGCGCAATCACCTGACGCGCGAGCTCGGGGCTGTCGATCAACACGCCGAGCTCGGTATTGAGCCGCAGCGACCGGCGGTCGAAGTTCATCGAGCCGATAAAGACCCAGCGCCGATCGAGCACGAAAACCTTGGCGTGCAGCGCGAACTGGCCGCCGCTCGGATTGCTCAAGCTGCCGCCGCTGCCCTGAGTGTTCGGCTTGCCGAGGGACCGGTCGGACTTCGTAGAGCACGATGCCGTCTTTCAGCATCGGCTCCCGATACTTCTGGTAGCCGGAATGGACGATGGGCATATCGGTCGAGGCGAGCGAGTTGGTCAGAATGCGCACATTCACTTTGCGATTGCGCAGGTTCGCGAGCATTTTCATCCCGCCGTCGCCGGGCACGAGATAGGGCGATACCACCAGGAGCTCGGACTTGACCTCCTTGATCGCTTCTCCGAGGCGCTGCCGCAAGAGCCGGCCGGGCTGCTCGCCGCTTTGTACCTTGCTCTTTCCGGGCTGTCGTAGAGCACCTCGCCCTTGGCCCAGACCAGGGCACTGCTGCCGGTCAGCGATCGGCGTCAGCGGATCGCCCGCGGCAAGCCTTTGCACGTACGGCGAGCCGTCCATCTTGGCCAGATTTTCCGCCAGCGCGGCGCGATATTCGTCCAGCGCCGTCGCGGAAGGTTTGAGGATGGTCAGCGCGTCGATCGGAATGGCGAGGTCGCTGTTCCAGTAGATGTCGAAGCTCTTGGAGACCTGGCTGACCAAGGGCCCTATGGTCAGGACGTCGAAATCGCCGAATTCGGTGTCCTTGCTCGCCTGAAAATATTCATCGCCGATGTTGCGTCCGCCAAGAATCGCGACCGCGTTGTCGGCGACGAACAATTTGTTGTGCATGCGATAGTTGAGCCGCGATGACGCGACGGCAAATTCCGCATAGCGCATGAAATCCAGGATGCCGCGTGTAAGAAACGGATTGAAGACGCGGATCTCGATATTTTTATGCGCGCCCAGCGCCATGATCTGACGATCGCGCGCAACGTCGTCGCTGTCGTCGAGCAGCAGGCGGACGCGAACGCCACGCTCCGCCGCACGCAAGACGCCGTCCATCAGCATCTTGCCGGTGTCGTCGTTCTGAATGATGAAGTACTGAAGGTCGAGCGTGCGCTCCGCCGCGCCGGCCAGCTCGGCTCGCAGCAGAAAACCATCCACGCCCTGCGGCACCAGCCGGAACCCGGCCAAGCCTGAGTGCGCGCGAGCCTGGACCGCCGCCTGTTGACCGAGGCGGGTGGTTTCCGGATTGGCCAGCGCGGTCGACTCCTCGCTTCGGGTAATAGCTGCCGGGCACGGTCGCGCAACCGGCGAGGAGCAGCAGGAGTAAAGCGATAAACCTTGTGTGGCGCATGATGTGTGAGGCCGGAAAGAGCCGTGGAAGAATGCTCAAGCGATGCAATGAGCGTACCAGCAGTGACCGCTTCCCGGTCCGTAAGGTTCTGCGCGTATGCGTCCCTAGGCATCTGCGAATCCTTGCAATTGTTACCGATGCGAGCCGAAATGCGATGAAAACTCGGTAGCAGCGACAGTCATTTCTACCGCTCTCTGCACCGCCGCGGCAGCTGACCGACTACGCTATAATTTTCGGCCGCGGAGAGGTGGCCGAGTGGTCGAAGGCGCCTGACTCGAAATCAGGTATACGGCAACGTATCGTGGGTTCGAATCCCACCCTCTCCGCCATAATCCAATCCGTCGCCGGTTTGTTGTCGCGCACAACACATTGCCAGGGAGTCTTCTGACTCATTCCATGGCCAGCTCGAGCACCGTGCATCCGCAGCCGGGCCAGGGTTACGCGGAAGGGCGGCGGCGCGTAAAATTGATCCTCCGCGCCTCTCGGGAGGCGTGGGGGCTGGGACGTGCTTGTGCGGGTCGCACCACGGAGAGGTGGATGAGCGGTTTAAGTCGCACGCCTGGAAAGCGTGTTTAGGTTAATAACCTAACGCGGGTTCGAATCCCGCCCTCTCCGCCAAAAACGACGTATCAACCATGACGGGCAAGGGCGGCGCATTCCGTCCCGCATTCCGTCCTTCTCACCGACACGCTGACCTTCGATGTCCGACTCGACCACACCCGACACCGTTACGCCCGCGACCGACGAGGACGGCAAGCTGCTCCTCAGCGCGCCGGCCGCCGATGCGCTGTTGCGGGATTGCCTCGCGCTGATCAAGGCGCAGCTTCACGATCTGGTGATGATGTCGATCGAGACGACCAACGACTTGTTCGAAGCGAACGAGTTCGTCAAAGACGACGCTGCGATGGCCTTTCGCAACATGCGCGTCGAATGGGTGAAGCGCTTCGACCAGGCGTTCAACGATCTCTTCGAAAAGCGCTTGGCCGGCGGGCGTCGCAAGGGTCGCCGCATCGACCATGACGCATCGCTCGCGACGCTGCGCGTTTTGAACGCATTCGATCAGGAGCAACAGGCGGCGCTGACCGAGGGCGCCTTCCATCTGTTCAGAATGACCCGGCGTGAGGCAAACGCTCTCGATCTGCGCATTGCCGTCCTGTTGCGCGAGCCGCGTGCGCGCGAGGTCGACAATCCGTTCTCGCCGGCCTACCTGCTCGACGCGATGGGATTGACCTCGCGCGAGCTTTTTCCCGATCCGAGAATCTGGCGGCCGCTGATGGTGCGCCTGATCGCCGACATCACACCCGGCATCAACAACGCATACATAAGAGTCAACCGCTTCCTGGCCGATCGGCATGTGCTGCCGGAGATCAAGGCCGAGCTGCGCGCGCGCAGCGAGCTCCGACCGGCCGACGATGCCGACCTTCTCCCGCTGTTCATGCATCTGTTCAAGGAGGCTGGCCCCAGCGAAGCGGATAAGTTGCTGGCGCTCAATATCGAGGTCCCGCCGGCGTCCGAGCCCTCGGCGCCTGAGGGGGCACCGGCTTCCTTCTCGAAGCCAGCTGCACCGCTCGCGTCGCCCGCGCCGGCGGCGCCATCACCGGCCGCGCCGAGCGCGCCGCAGGCTGCGCCTGCGCCCGCATCGCAAGTGTCGCCGCCCGCTCCGCCTGGGCCCGCGCCGGTGCCGGGCGCGATGAGGCCTGCCGCCGCGGCAGGCGCTGCCGGTGTCGCAGGCGCGCCTGCAGGGGTGACGACCGGCGGCGACATCCATACATTGCGCGCGGCGGGATTGCAGCCCGCGCCGTGGCCGCCGTCATCGAATCCTTACGCGCTGGATGTAGGTCGCCCGGTTCTCGCGCCTACCGGCACCGGCCGCCGGCGCGTTTGGCTTGCCGCAACTCGATCCGATGCTGGCGCTCGGATCGCTCGCGTCGGCAGTGGCGCTGCTGGATCGCTGGCAGCGCATCGATCCGGGTGGAGAGATCCCTGTTGGCGACGACGCCGCGACGGGGTCGGAGTCCGCGCTCCTGCCGCTCAACCGCATCCCGTACATTCGCGCGGCGATCGCCGACCAGATCGTCAATTCGACCGACAAGATCACGATCGACGTCATCGGGCTCTTGTTCGACTACATCTTTCGCGATCCGTCGATCCCCGAGTCGCTGCGCAGCCTGTTCAGCCGCTTGCAGGTTCCGGTCCTCAAGACGGCGCTGGTCGATCGCAGTTTCTTTTCCGACAGGAAACACCCGGCGCGACGCTTGCTCGATCACCTGGCCCTGGCGGCCATCGGCGCCGTCGGCGACGGGAGATACCGGAATGCGTTCGAGCTCATCTCCGCCGGGGTCATCGACGAAGTCTGCCGCGACTTCAAGGTCGATGTCGCGGTGTTCGACGCGGCCGACGCGAAGCTGCAGGAATTCGTCGACGCCGAACAGCGCAAGGCCGCCGCTGCGCTCGACCAGGAAGTCGCCGCCGCGCTTTCCGTCGAGGAGAGCGAGGCGGACCGTTCGCATGTGCGCGCGCTCATCCGCGACAAGCTGGCGGGACGAAATCTGCCCTTCGACGTGCGCTCTTTCAGCGAAACCACCTGGGCCGAATACCTGACTTCGCTGCGCGTCCAGGGCGGGACGCAGAGCGACGACTGGCACGCGGCGGTGCAGACGCTCGATAACCTGTTGTGGAGCATCACCGCGAAGGAACGCACTGCGCAGAAGGCTCGGCTGGCGAAAATGGTGCCGCCGCTGATCCGCAGCCTGCGAGCGGGCGGTGCATCGGTCGAGGTTGGCGACGATCGCATGAAACCGTTTCTGGAGGCGGTCTATGAATTACACATGGCGGCGATCAACCCGAGGCCGCGCACCGAGGCCGCGCGAGCCCGAGGCCGCGCAGCCCGCGGCCGCGCGCGCGGCTGACGCTTCCGATGCCTCGGGACCGCCGACCGTTGTCGAATCGGATACCGTGCAAAAGGTCGGCAACGTCCACGACTTCGTCAGCGAAATGGTCGTCGGCACCTGGATGGCGTTCAAGAGCGGCGACGCGACGACCACGGCGCGCCTGTCCTGGGTGAGCCCGTTGCGCAGCAAATACATCTTCACCAGCCGCGAGCAAAGCCGGGCGATCGTTTTGACGCCGGAGGAGCTTGCCTGGCGCCTGGGCGCGGGCAAGGCAACGCTGGTGGTCGAGCCGGTTCCGCTGTTCGATCGCGCGGTGAGCGCGGCGCTCGATTCCTCGCCGCGAAAAAAGCGCCGGAGGGAACGCCGGTCGCCGCCTGACGCGACTGCAGCGTCACCGCGGCGCGGTGCGGCGCCGGTGCGGATTCAGAACGGAGAGCAGAACGAGACTGCGTTCGGCCCGGTTCCTTCAGGCACCCATTTGCGGTTGATCATCGCGCGACGCACCGACAGGTCGACGGTATAGCGATGGTTGGCATCCTGGCGATTGTCGAAGAAGCGGTAGACCGGCAGCGTACCTGCCGGGCAGTTGCCGAACGCGTCCGGCAACAGCACATAGAACGCCGCGGGATTCTCAAGCAGCCACATCCCGGCCAGTGCACTTGCACGAACAGGCACTCGCTCGCGCTGGCAGTATAGAAGTGCGAATCGATCAGCACCAGGGGACTGTAGAAGCGGCATACCGGCTGCGCATTCGCCGGGGCGAGGGCGGGGTTGACCCAGGCGAAAAGACCTCGCCGGTGCGCTTGAAATAGGCGCTCAAATAAGATGTCGACGAAGGCGATTTCCGCCGGATCCGCGGTCATGAAATAGTGGTCCCTGTCGGCGCGGTAATACTCGATCACGGCCACCGTGCCCAGGGGCGCCGTGTCGGGTCCGGCGATCGTGCTTTGCAGCGCGAAAGCGGCGTCGAGCAGACCGGCGCCGCATACCGGAGCGTTTGCACACGTAGTGCCGGGGCCGAACGCTCGCGCCGTCCCCGAGAGGATGCCGAGTACCTGCCCTGGCGTGAGATTCGCGTTGCGGGCAAGCATCAGCGATGCGACCCCGGCAACGTAAGGCGCCGCGAAGCTGGTACCGATCCCGATTGCATAGCGCCGGGTTGCGCGGTCCGCTCCGGCCATCGTTGCTGATCGAAAGAATCCAGTCGGATTGATTCCCGTCCCGCCGGGCGCCGAGATGTCGACGCGGCGGCCGTAGTTTGCGTAGCTGGCGCGATCGCCCTGCCGCGTGCTCGCACCGACCGCGATGACACCGCCACAATTGGCCGGCGCAAACAGGATCACGTTGATCGAGATCATTGCCCGCGGCTATGGTGATCACGGCACCCTGCGCAAGCGCGACGTTGATCGCATCCTGAACCGCCTGCGGGCAAGACGACTGGCCGCCGAGGCTCAGGTTGATCACGCGGCCGGATTCGGGTTCAGCGGCGCACCCGCGACGGGCGCGCCCACCGCCCACAGGATGGCTGCCGCGACGTCGTCGAAGGTTCCGCCACAGCGGCCGAGCACTCGCACCGGCAGGATCTTCGCGTTCCAATCCATACCGGCAATGCCGTCATCGTTGTTGGTGTTGGCGGCGATCAAGCCGCTGACGAAAGTGCCGTGCCAGGAGCTCGATTCGCCGGGTACGCCGTTGCCGCATTCGCCGTCGCCGGTGTTGTCGCCGGGGTCCGACGGGTCGCTGTCGCGCCCATTGCCATCGTTGGCCGAGGCGGGATCGCTGATGAAGTCGTAGCCGGGAAGGACGCGGCCCGCAAGCTCCGGATGCTGCGTGATGCCGGTATCGATCACCGCAACCGTCATCGCGGCGCTGCCGATCTGCAGATCCCACGCCGCGGGGGCGTTGACCCCGCCCACGGCGTCGGTCAGCGCCCACTGGCTGCCGAATCTCGGATCGTTGGGAATGCGCTGCGCCTGGACCCGGCGCACCGGATCCGCATACTGGACCGCGGCGTCGGTCTCGAGTTGCGAGGCTGCGGTCGCCAGATCGGCGTCAGGCACCGCGGCGGGGAGCTTGAGCACCCATACATCGCCGATTTGATGGTCGACGGCGATGGCCGCGCCGATCAGTGCGCTCCATCGCGGCAACAGCACCGCCCAGTTGGGCGATGCAGCCGCGGCGAGCCGAACCATGAGCTTCTGCCCCGGCCGCGCATCGGCGTTGGCGGCCAACGCCTGAGGTCTGATGCCCGGGGTTACGGTCTCGGCCCAGAGCACGCTGCGATCGTTACGCAAGCGCTGCACCAGCGCGGCCGCGGCGTCGGCGTCGAGAGGCTGGGCGAGCGTGAACTCGAGACCGCCGGTGCGGGTTGTTCCCGCGAGAGCGAGGGGCAGGCCGGCCAGGGTCTGCAAGCGCGCATTGGCTACCGGCGGAAGCTGACCCGGCTCACCCGCATAGGGATGCAGCATCACCCTGATGCGCGAAACGGACTCAGCGTAGACGCAGGGCGCAATCGCGCTCAAGACGCAGCGCAACGACCAGCGGTCGAATCATTTTCTGCAAACATGGATGCTCCCACAAGAAGTGTCTCGGCGCGCCGCCTCGCTTCGCCGCGTCGGGGATCGGAGGCAATGCTACACAATGACAATGGGATTGTCATGCATTCGCACCGCGAAAACACCTTCCGCGCGACGCTCGTCGCGCCGAGATGGAAGCCGCAATGCATGCGGCGGCCCGCCAGGCGCCGAAAACGGCTACTTCTTTGCCAACGCGGTACGCGATCCCAGCGCGTGCGCGATAGGGCAACAGCAGCTTGACCATTTGCGCAAAAACACGCGGATTCGCGGTAATGACCTCGCCGCCGTACAAGTATTGGTCTTCGCCCTCCAGATCGCCGATCAGTCCGCCGGCCTCGGTAATCAGAAGGCTGCCCGCGGCTACGTCCCAGGCGTTCAGGCCCACTTCCCAGAAGCCGTCGTAATAGCCCGCCGCGACATAGGCGAGATCGAGCGCGGCGGCGCCGGGGCGACGCATCCCGCGGTCGCGGCCATCATCGCGCGCATCATCGCGACGTAAGCGTCGAGATCGCTGCCGTCGCGAAACGGGAAATCCGGTGCCGATCAGGCAATCGCTGCAGATGCTGGCGCCGCGAGACGCGCATGCGATGATCGTTCAGAAACGCGCCGCGGCCCGCGCGTTGCGGTGAAGAGGTCGTTGCGCACCGGATCGTAGATCACGCCTTGCGTCACCTGTCCCTTGTGCTGCAGGGCAATCGACACGCAGTACTGCGGAAAGCCGTGCAGGAAATTGGTGGTGCCGTCGAGCGGATCGATGATCCACAGATATTCGGCGTCGGCGTTGGCGCCTTTGGCGGTGCCTTCCTCTGCTAAGATCGCGTGATCCGGATAGGTCGCGAGCAGGATCTCGACGATCGCCGCCTCGGCGGCGCGATCGACTTCGCTGACGAAGTCTTTCGGGCCCTTGGCCGTGACGGTGAGGCGATCGAGATCGCGAGCGCCGCGGTTGATGATGCTGCCAGCGCGGCGCGCGGCCTTGACCGCCGTGGAAAGCATGGGGTGCATGATGAAGTGCGCCGCCCGACACATCCGCAGGGCGCGCGCAAAGAAGATCGGAGCCGCGCATTCTACCCGCATTCGATCCGCACTTTGCCTGCATCCATGCCCTCGCCGCTTGAACGGATCCTCGTCGTGCTTTGCGCGACCAGCCATCCTGGAAATATCGGCGCGAGCGCGCGCGCGATGCAGACGATGGGACTGTCGCGGCTGGTGCTGGTCAATCCTCAGCGCTACCCCGACGCCGACGGCCGACGCGATGGCAGCGGGCGCGAGCGCAATCCTGCGTGCGGCACGCGTTGCCACTTCGCTCGACGAGGCGCTTGCGCCAGCGACGCTGGCCATCAGGTTTTTCCGCGCGGCCGCGCGAGTTCGCAGGCACCGCGCTGCCGGCTCGCGCAGCGATGCAGGAAGCGCTGCGATACGCGGCATCGGGAGATGTCGCGCTGGTGTTTGGAACTGAAATGTCCGGTCTGTCGAATACCGAGCTGTCGCGCTGCCAGATTGTCGCGACCATCCCGGCGGAGGCCGATTTCGGGTCGCTCAATCTGGCTGCCGCGGTGCAGGTCGCGGCCTACGAGTTGCGCGTTGCCGCGCATGGAGACACGGTGTGGAAGGCGCCGGCGTTCGAACCGGCGACACAGGAAGAGATCGAGCTGCTCTTCGACCAGGGCGAGCGGGCCTTGATCGCCATCGATTTCCTGCGCCCGGCGCAACCGAAGCGCCTGCTGCCGCGGCTGCGCCGGCTTTCTCGCGGGCGCGCCTGGAAAAAGAGGAGGTCAACATCCTTCGCGGCATCCTGGCGCGCATCGAGGAACAGGTGCAAAGCGGCTGGCGCAGGTGAAGTGACTAGGCTGCCAGTTCCGCTCCGAATACTTGAGTGAATCGGTCGGAAATGTCAGAATGCGAGCATGTTTGCCCGCCTACGCGAAGATATCGCGGTCGTGTTCGAGCGCGACCCGGCCGCGCGCACCACCTGGGAGGTCCTGACCTGCTACCCGGGGCTGCACGCGCTCGTCTGGCACCGGACGGTGGCACACCGCTTGTGGAGGGGCGGAGCCCGCTGGCTCGGCCGCTGGCTGTCGCACTGGGGACGCTGGCTGACCGGGATCGAGATCCATCCCGGCGCGACCATCGGCCGCCGCGTGTTCATCGACCACGGCATGGGGGTGGTGATCGGCGAAACCGCCGAGATCGGCGACGATTGCACGCTTTATCATGGCGTTACGCTCGGCGGCACGTCATGGAACGCGGGCAAGCGCCACCCGACGCTGGGACGGGGTGTCGTGCTCGGCGCCGGCGCCAAGGTGCTCGGCCCGATCCTGGTCGGCGACGACGCCAAAGTCGGGTCGAATGCGGTGGTCGTCAGGAATGTGCCCGCCGGCGCAACGGCGGTGGGCATTCCGGCGCGCATCGTGACCGGCGAGGATGCGGCTCGGCGCGAGGCCCAGGCGGCCAAGATCGGGTTTTCGGCCTATGCCATCAGCGCCGATATGAACGACCCGGTCGTCCAGGCCATCCATTCACTGCTCGACCATGCCGCCTCGACCGACAGCAGGCTGCAAACGCTGATCGAGCGACTTCAGACCGAAGGCGTCGATTGCGGCGACGCCAAGGCGACGGCGGAGCGCTTCGACCCGACCCAGATCAACAAAATGCTTGAGTGAACTCCTCGGGCTTTTAGTTGACTAAAATCACTAGGGAATTATAGAATTGCCCTATGGCTATTAGGCATCAGGCAACCGGCCGGACATCATGAGACTGACGACCAAAGGACGCTTTGCGGTGACGGCGATGATCGACGTCGCGATGCACGCGACGGACGCGCCGGTGACCCTTGCCGGGGTCTCCGAGCGGCAGAAGATCTCGCTGTCGTATCTCGAACAGTTGTTCGGCAAGCTGCGCCGGCATGGGCTGGTGGCCAGCGTTCGCGGGCCGGGTGGCGGCTACCGGCTGGCGCGTCCCGCCGGAGCGGTCTCGGTCGCCGACGTGATCCTCGCCGTCGACGAGCCGATCGATGCCACGCAGTGCGGCGGCAAGGAAAACTGCCAGGACGACAGGCGATGCATGACCCACGAGTTGTGGGCGGGCCTCAACACCCACATCTTTGCCTATCTGCGCTCGGTGACGCTGGAAGAGCTGGTGCGCCAGCAGGAGCGGCCAGAGGTCAATGTCGCTGCACGTTCACCATTCGCCTGCCGGGCAAGAAGCGCGAACCCGCCGACCGATGGCGTAAGCCTCACGACTCGATGAAAAAACCCATTTACCTCGACTATTCGGCGACGACGCCGGTCGACCCGCGCGTTGCGGCCAAAATGATTCCGTATCTGACGGAGCATTTCGGCAACCCGGCCTCGCGTTCGCATTCGTTCGGATGGGAAACCGGAACGCGCGGTCGAAGAGGCGCGCGAGGAGGTCGCGAAGCTGGTCCATTGCGACCCCAAGGAAATCGTCTGGACCTCGGGCGCCACCGAATCGATCAACCTCGCCCTGAAGGGCGCGGCGCACTTCTACAAGGACAAGGGCAAGCACCTGGTGACGGTCAAGACCGAGCACAAGGCGACGCTCGACACCATGCGCGAGCTCGAGCGCGAGGGCTTCGAAGTCACCTATCTGGACGTCGAGCCCGATGGCCTGCTCGACCTGGAGAAGCTCAAGGCGGCGTTGCGGCCCGACACGATCCTGGTCTCGGTGATGTACGTCAACAACGAGATCGGCGTGATTCAGGACATTCCGGCGATCGGCGAGCTTTGCCGCGGCCGCGGGATCATCTTTCACGTGGACGCGGCCCAGGCGACCGGCAAGCTGCCGGTGGATCTCGGGCAGCTGAAGGTGGACTTGATGTCGTTCTCGGCCCACAAGACCTACGGGCCGAAAGGCGTCGGCGCGCTGTTCGTGCGGCGCAAGCCGCGGGTGCGCATCGAAGCGCAGATGCACGGCGGAGGACACGAGCGCGGGATGCGCTCGGGCACGCTGGCGACCCACCAGATCGTCGGCATGGGCGAAGCATTTCGTCTCGCCCGGCTGGAGATGGCGACCGACAACGAGCGCATACGCATGCTTCGCGACAAGCTGCTGGCCGGCCTGTCGGAGATCGAGGAGCTGTACATCAACGGCGACATGGAGCACCGCGTTCCGCACAACCTCAACGCCAGCTTCAATTATGTCGAAGGCGAGAGCCTGATCATGGCGATCAAGGACATCGCTGTCTCGTCGGGATCGGCGTGCACGTCGGCGTCGCTCGAGCCTTCATACGTTCTGCGCGCACTGGGCCGCAACGACGAGCTGGCGCACAGCTCGATCCGTTTCACCGTCGGACGCTTCACGACCGAAGAAGAGATCGACTACACCGTCGGGCTGATGAAAGGCAAGATCGCCAAGCTGCGCGATCTTTCACCGCTCTGGGAAATGTACAAGGATGGCGTCGACCTGAATTCAATCGAGTGGGCAGCGCACTGAGGATTGCGGATCATGGCAAATACGAATCACGAATCGGTGGCCACGGGAAACGGGCCGGCTTCGACGACGGGCTCATCTGCCGCCGTCGATGCGCGGATCGGTCTCGCGAAGTTTGAGCTCACCGACCTCGAGCGCAAGCAGGCGCGCTGAGCCTGGCGCGCGGCACGCATTCGATACGCTCGATTTCGAGCTGGGGACCTGGAGTTGTATGGGCAGTGATCTACTTCGCCGGGTCTTGGATCGCCAACGCGTATGTGGACCGAAGCAACACGGCGACCTTATATCTCGCTTACGTAGTGTCAGCGCTTACGGGGATCGTATTTGCGCTGGGATGGACGATCAAGACCCTGATCCGCCGCCTGGATGCGATCGCGGAAATCATCGAGCAGCAGAAGTAATTCAAGGAGCAAGCAATGGCTTATTCGGACAAGGTACTGGATCACTACGAGAACCCGCGCAATGTCGGCTCGTTCGCGAAGGACGCCGACGATGTGGGCACCGGCATGGTTGGCGCGCCCGCCTGCGGCGACGTCATGAAGCTGCAGATATCGCGTCGGCGCCGACGGTCGCATCGAGGACGCCAAGTTCAAGACCTATGGCTGCGGCTCCGCGATCGCATCGTCGTCGCTGGTGACCGAATGGGTCAAGGGCAAGACGCTCGATCAGGCGCTGACGATCAAGAACACGCACATTGCCGAGGAGCTGGCGCTTCCGCCGGTGAAGATCCACTGCTCGATTCTGGCCGAGGACGCGATCAAGGCCGCGGTCGCCGATTACAAGCAGAAGCACGGCGCAACTGCAGGAGCAGGCGCGGCGTCGGCGGAGAAAGAGACCGCGCCTGCCGGCACTGCCGCGGTTGCCTGATACGACGATGGCGATATCGCTCACCGAGACTGCGGCAAGCCACGTCGCGAAGTTCCTGACCAAGCGCGGGAAGGGCGTGGGCTTGCGCCTGGGCGTGCGCACGACGGGCTGCTCGGGACTCGCGTACAAGCTCGAATACGCCGACGACATCCGGCCCGAGGACCATCGATTCAACAGCCATGGCGTCACCGTGATCGTCGACCCGAAGAGCATGCCGTACCTTGACGGGACCGAGCTCGATTTCACGCGCGAGGGTTTGAACGAGGGTTTCAAATTCAACAATCCGAACGTGAAAGACGAGTGCGGCTGCGGGGAAAGCTTCAACATATAAGACGTTCGCTCCCGATGGGGCGAGTGACGGCTCCTGCCGCTTGCTGAACCCCGCCTCGATCCTTCCCGCAAGACGGGAGGACGAAGACCATGATCGATTTTTCCCAAGACTATTTCGCGCTGTTCGGCTTGCCCGCGCGCTATCGGTTCGATCCGGCGGAGCTCGACGCGGCGTACCGAAAGCTGCAGACGGAGGTGCACCCCGACCGTTTTGCTGCGGCGGGCGACGACGAGCGCCGGCTCGCGCTGCAATCGTCGTCGCGCGTCAACGAAGCGTATCGCGCGCTGAGGAGCCCGCTCGAGCGCGCGCATTACCTGCTGCTGTTGCGCGGCATCGACGCGCTGGCGGAAACGGACACCGCGCTTCCGCCGGAATTTCTGGAGCAGCAGCTGGAGTGTCGCGAATCCATGGCCGAGGCCGTCGCCAGGCGCGACGCGGCTGCGCTCACTGCGCTGCAGAAAAGCGTCGAGAACGCGGCCGCCGAACTGGAGCGCTCGCTTGCCGAGCAGCTCGATCTTCCCGAGATACCGGCAGAGGCGCAAGTAAGCTTGCGGAAGCTCAAGTTCCTGTCCAAGGTCGCCGCCGACATCGCAGCGGCGATCGCCGACATCGAGGATTAGGCCCTAATGGCGCTGCTTCAGATTGCCGAGCCAGGCGAAGCCCCGGCGCCGCATCGGCATCGGCTGGCGGTTGGCATCGATCTCGGCACGACCAACTCGCTGGTGGCGACCGTGCGCAGCGGCATCCCGTGGCGCTGCCCGACGAGAATGGACGGCCGCTGCTGCCCTCGATCGTTCGCTATGGCGACGACGAAGTCACGGTGGGATACGCGGCACAGGATGCGCAGGCGCAGGATCCACAGAACACGATGGTTTCGGTAAAGCGCCTCATGGGCCGTGCGCTATCCGATCTGTCGGATGTGCGGCGCTTTCCGTATCGCTACACCGATCTGCCGGGCATGGTGCAAATCGAGACTCGCGCAGGAACGAAGAGTCCGGTCGAGATCTCTGCGGAAATACTCAAGGCGCTGCGCATCCGCGCCGAGAAGAGCCTCGGCGGCGAGCTTGTCGGCGCCGTGGTCACGGTACCGGCGTATTTCGACGACTCGCAGCGACAGGCGACGCGGGACGCGGCGCGACTCGCGGGCCTCAATGTTCTGCGCCTTCTCAACGAGCCAACGGCCGCGGCGATCGCGTATGGCCTCGACAACGCTGCGGAAGGTATCTACGCCGTCTATGACTTGGGCGGCGGCACGTTCGACCTGTCGATTCTGAAGCTCTCCCGCGGCGTATTCGAGGTGCTGGCCACCGCCGGCGATACCGCGCTCGGCGGCGACGATTTCGATCATCGTGTCTATTGCTGGGCGCTGGAGACTCAAGGCGTGGGGCCGGTGTCGCCTGCGGATACGCGGCTGTTGATGATGAAGGCGCGGGAAGCGAAAGAGAACCTGACCAGTCACGGCTCGTCCACGCCTGCTGGCGACGCTTATCGTCCGGCGAGACGATGACGGCGACGCTGACCGCCGAGACATTTACCGCGATCACGCAGACCCTCGTCGGCAAGACGCTTGCGCCGATCAAGAAGGCGCTGCGCGACGCGAAGCTTACGACGACCGATATCAAGGGCGTGGTCATGGTCGGCGGCGCGACGCGTATGCCGCAAGTGCAAAAGGCGGTCGCGGAATTTTTCGGCCAGCCTCCGCTCAACAATCTCGATCCCGATCAGGTCGTCGCGCTGGGCGCGGCGATCCAGGCCAACGTCCTCGCCGGAAACCGCGCGCCGGGGAAGACTGGCTCCTGCTCGACGTTATTCCGCTGTCGCTGGGCCTGGAAACCATGGGCGGCCTGACCGAAAAGATTGTTTCGCGCAATTCGACCATCCCGATTGCGCGCGCGCAGGCGTTCACCACCTTCAAGGACGGCCAGACGGCGATGGCAATCCACGTCGTGCAGGGGGAACGGGAGCGGGTCGACGATTGCCGGTCGCTGGCGCGGTTCGAGTTGCACGGCATCCCGCCGATGGTCGCAGGCGCGGCGCGGATACTCGTTTCGTTTCAGGTCGATGCCGACGGCCTGCTGTCGGTCAGCCGCGCGCGAGCAGACGACGGGGGTCGAGGCCGCCGTTACGGTGAAGCCGTCGTATGGATTGTCCGACGCGGAAATCGCGCGGATGCTGGAAGAATCGCACGCCAACGCCGCAGCCGACGCTGCTGCGCGCGCGCTGCTCGAGGCCCGCGTCGATGCCGCACGCATCATCGACGCGACCGAGAGCGCGCTGGCGGCGGACGCCGAGCTGCTCGCCGCCGATGAGCGCGCGACGCTGGACGAGGCGTTGGCGCGGCTCAAGCGTCTGGTGGCAGAGAACGCCGATCGTCGGGCGCTGGTCGAGGCGACCGAGGCGCTCAATCGGGCAAGCGAGGATTCGCCGGGCGGCGCATGGACCGCAGCGTGTCGGAGGCGCTGACGGGTCGCAGCATCGATACCCTGCGCTGATCTCATGCCGGAAATCGTCGTCCTGCCTCACGCCGAGCTTTGCCCCGAAGGCAAGACCTTCGACGCAGATACCGGTGTATCGATCTGCGACAGCCTGCTCGACCGTGGCATTGAAATCGAGCACGCATGTGAAAAATCCTGTGCGTGCACGACCTGTCACGTCATCGTGCGCGAGGGCTTCAATTCGCTCTCGCCATCGTCCGAGGACGAGGACGACCTGCTCGACCGCGCGTGGGGTCTGACGCCGCTGTCGCGGCTTTCGTGCCAGGCAAAGGTCGGCGAGCAGAAGCTGGTGATCGAGATTCCCAAATACACGATCAACTACGCCAAAGAGGCCACCAAATGAAGTGGACCGATACCCGCGACATCGCGATTGCGCTTGCCGAGACGCATCCCGACGCGGATCCCCGAAGCGTGCTGTTTACCGACCTGAGGCGATGGGTGCTGGAGTTGCCGGGTTTCGACGACGACCCCAAGCATAGCGGCGAGAAGATCCTCGAGGCCATTCAGATGGCATGGATGGACGAAGGCGACTTCGACGATTAGCGACCATTAGGCGAAGAGATTCACCACCGCGTCCAGACCGCAATAGTCGATCGCGTAGGTGCATGCGGCCCGGACGAGAGGCTTCGCGTGATAGGCGACGCTGATATCCGCAACGCGCCAGCATCGGCAAATCGTTCGCCCCGTCGCCGATGGCTACCGTCAGGCCGTCGCCATGCACGTACTCGGCACGCAGCTTTACGCAGCCGATCTGCCTTGACGCTCGCGTCGACGATCGGTCCCTCGATGCGGCCGGTGAGCTTTCCATCGACGATCTCCAGAGTATTGGACACGGTGTAGTCGAGACCGAGCCGTTCCTTCAGGCGATCGGTGAAGAAAGTGAAACCGCCGGAGACCAGCAGCGTCTTGGCGCCGACCTTGCGGAAGCTGGCGAGCATGCGCTCGGCGCCGGGCGAAAGCGCGAGCCGTTCCGCGTAGACGCGCTCGAGCGCGGAAACGTCGAGGCCGGCGAGCAGCGCCACGCGGCGGACCAGGCTTTCAGCGAAGTCGATCTCGCCGCGCATCGCCGCGGCGGTGATCGCGGCGACTTGCGGCTTCAATCCCTGCATGTCGGCGATTTCGTCGACGCACTCGATGGTGATGAGCGTGGAATCCATGTCCATCGTACACCAGCCGCACGCGATCGAGGCGCTGGCCGGAGGAACAAAGGCGAAGTCGAGACGTTCCTCGGCGCAAAAAGCCGCGGTGCTGGCCCACTTTGCTGGCCCCTTCGAGGCGAAAGGTCTGGGTGCCGCCACCCGGCACGCCGACGATGCGCGAAGCGCCGGTTCGTCGCGCCAGCTCCTTCAGCGCCGGCGTCGGAACTTCCGGCGCCTGGATCACCAGCGAGAAGATCAGGCATCCATTGCCAAGACTTACTTTCGCTTCGAAGGGCGCGGCTTCCTGGCCGGTGGCGCAGTCGCGCTGCTCTCCCCATCGACGAGCACAAAGTCGATCTTGGTCGTTTCGAGGTCGACGCGCGCCACCTTGACTGTGATGCGGTCGGCGAGGCGAAAACTCTTTCCTGTTCGCTCGCCGTTCATCGCGTGACGTATCGGATCGAAATGGAAGTAGTCGTTGCCGAGCTCGGTGACGTGCACCAGCCCGTCGACGTTGAGCCCGTCGAGCGTGACGAACAATCCGAAGTGCGTGACACCGCTCACCGTGCCGGCGAACACTTCTCCGATCTTGTCCTGCATGAAGAAGCACTTGAGCCAGTTCTCGACGTCGCGCGTCGCGTCGTCGGCGCGGCGCTCGGTCAGCGAGCAATGCACGCCCAGCTCGGGCCAGTTCGAGCCGGACGGGCGATAGCGCTGGCCGGCGAGGCACGCCTTGATGCAGCGGTGGATCAGCAGGTCCGGATAGCGCCGGATCGGTGAGGTGAAATGCGTGTAGGCGTCGTAGCCCAGCCCGAAGTGGCCCTCGTTGTCCGGGCTGTAGACGGCCTGCTGCAACGAGCGCAGCAGCACCGTTTGCAACAGGTTGAAATCGGGCCGGCCCTTGATCTGGGCGAGCAGCTTGCGCGTAATCGGCAGGCGCGGGGTCGTCTCCACCGTCGAGCGATAGCGCGGAGCCGGCAAGAAATTCCTTGAGCGCGGTCAGCTTCTCCGGCGTCGGCCCTTCGTGCACCCGATACAGTGCAGGATGCTTTTGCTTGAGCAGATACTCCGCCGCGCACACGTTGGCCGCCAGCATGCACTCCTCGATCAGCTTGTGCGCTTCGTTGCGCACCACCGGCACGATCGTCTCGATCTTGCCATGCGGGTCGAACTTGAGCTCGAGCTCGATGGTTTCGAAGTCGAGCGCGCCGCGCTGCGCGCGCGCCTTGGCGAGCACCTTGTATAGCGCATACACAGTTTCGAGATGCGGCAGGAGCGCCTTGGCGGTCTTGTCCCTGGCCGTTGCCGGCTGCGATATCCATTCCCAGACCTGGGTGTAGGTGAGCCTCGCGCGCGAATGCATCACCGCCGGGTAAAAGCGGTAGCTGTCGAATTTCACCGCCGCCGGTGATTGCCATGTCGCAGACCATGCACAGCCGATCGACCTCGGGCTTCAGCGAGCAGAGCTCGTTGGACAGCTCCTCGGGCAGCATCGGAATCACGCGGCGCGGAAAGTAGACCGATGTGCCACGATCGCGCGCGTCGGCGTCGAGTGCATCGGCGTCGCGCACGTAGTGACTGACGTCGGCGATGGCGACGATAAGGCGGAAATCCTTCGCCGACGCGCTCGCAATACACTGCATCGTCGAAGTCGCGCGCCGTCTCGCCGTCGATCGTCACCAGCGGCAGCTTGGTGATATCCGTGCGGTCCTTGCGATCGGCCTTCTGCACATCGTGCGGCAGCCGCGCCGCCTGGCGCTTCGCGGCGGTGGAAAATTCGTACGGCAGATCGTGCTTGCGCAGCGCGATCTCGATTTCCATTCCCGGATCGGTGTAGTTGCCGAGGATCTGTACGATGCGCGCCATCGCTTCGCGGTGCGCCGAGGGCTGCTCCACCAGCTCGGCGACGACGACCTGGCCGGGCTTCGCCTTGCCGCGCATGTCGGGAGGAATGAGGATGTCCTGACTGATGCGCTTGTTCTCGGCGACCAGGTACCAGATGCCCCGCTCCTCGTACACGCGGCCGACGATCTCGCGGTTCGCGCGCTCGACGACGTCGACAATCGCGCCTTCGGGACGCCCGCGCTTGTCGACGCCGATCAGGCGCACCGTCGCGCGGTCGCCGTGTAATGCCTTGTGCATTTCCTTGGGGCCGAGAAACACGTCCGGCCCGCCATCGTCGGGGATCAGAAAGCCGAATCCGTCCGGGTGCCCTTGAACCTTGCCGGTGACCAGATCGAGCTTGGCGACGACGCAGAGCTGTCCCTTGCGGTTGGTCATCAACTGACCTTCGCGCGTCATCGCTGCGAGGCGGCCCTCGAATGCTTCGCGCTCGGCGGAGCCGCGCTACGCCGAGCGCCTGCGCGAGCTCGTCGGTGCGCATGGGCACGCCTCGCTCGCGCAATACATCGAGTATCTGTTCGCGACTGGGAATATCTACGTCGCCTTGCTTGCGTCGCGACCTGCGTGCAACTGCAGGCGACGCACTGGCTGATTTCTTTGACAAGGAATGTTCTCTTTCGTAAAATTAATGGCTTGCTGTCGCCCAGATGGCGGAATTGGTAGACGCACTAGGTTCAGGTCCTAGCGGTGGCAACACTGTGGAGGTTCGAGTCCTCTTCTGGGCACCACGATAGCATTCCTGCGCCGAACAACACATCGCTGACAACAGCCGTCGTTCGGCACCCCATACGGGCCCTTCGATGAGGCCATACCCTGTGGCAAGCGCCCGCATCGTTTGTCCTGCCTTGCGGCCGCACCTTGTCATAGCGGTCCGGAAACGGCAACACTAGCCTGGACCACAGAAGGTAATGTGATGCTCATCCAGCCCACCGCCCTCAGAGACTTCGTTACCGAACTATTCACCCGCGCCGGCGCGACCGGTGCGGTGGCGGGCGAGGTCGCAGAACACCTGGTCGAAGCGAATCTAAAGGGCCACGACTCGCACGGCGTCGGCATGATTCCGGCGTATGTTGGCAACATCAAGTGCGGGGCACCTCGACGTCCAGGCACATGCCAGTGTGATCCGCGACTCCGGCGCGGTGGTGCTGGTCGATGGCCACCATGGGTTCGGCCAGGTCGTTGGTCGTGAAGCGACCGACATCGCCATCGCCCGAGTCAAGGATACCGGCGTGGTGTGTCTAGGGTTTGCGTAATGCCCATCATCTGGGACGAATTGGCAGCTACGGTGAACGCTGCGGTCGCGCAGGCTTGGTGTCAGTGCATTTCGTCAACGTGGTCGGACATGAACCGCGGGTTTCCCGTGGGGCGGACGCGAACGGCGCATGACGACGAATCCATTCTGTTGTGTGGTGCCACGCGACGGCGACGAGCCGGTCGTGCTCGACATGGCCACCAGTGCCATCGCGCTCGGCAAGGTGCGGGTTGCGCACCTGCAGGGCGTGCCGATCGAGCCTGGCGCATTGGTGGACGCGGAAGGCGCACCGACGACCGATCCAGGCGTGATGTTTCGCGCCCCGTTCGGTTCGCTCGGGCCGTTCGGAAAACACAAAGGGTATGGGCTTGCGTTGATGTGCGAATTATTGGGTGGGGCGCTCGCCGGCGAATGGACCGCGCAGCCAGCGCAGGAGCGCGCGGGTACGATCATCAATCACATGTTGATGTTCGTCGTCGATCCGGCGGCGTTCGGCAATCGGGCCGCCTTTCAGCAGGAAGTGCTGGCGATGGTGGACTACATCCATGCGACGCCGCCGGCACCCGGCTTCGACAAGGTTCGGGTACCGGGCGATCCAGAACGGGAGTCACGCACCGCGCGCGAACAGGGCGGCATTCCAATCGACACGAACTCCTGGTCCGACATCGTTGAAGCCGCCCGTCACGCGGGATTGTCCGATGAGGAAATTACGCGATTCGCGCGTGTTTGAGGTTGCTCTCTCAACAACGCGTACAGCCGGCTGAAAAGAAACGTCTATAGTACTTTCCCGCTCGCGTCGTCGATCAGGTGCATGTTAGGCCAGATCGGCCACCAATTTCATCGGCCGGCCGGCCTGGGCACCCGCGTTGGGATTGACGCGGCCGCAAAGCTCGGTCCCCTCGATCATGAAATGCACCAGGGTCTCCATGCCCATGGGCTCGGTCACTTCGAGAGGCACCTCGAAGACGTGCTGATTCGGCGCGCTGTGCGGGCGTTGCTCGATGATGTGCTCGGGCCGCAAGCCGAACAACAGGCGATCCCTGCCCAGATGCGGCCGGTAGCGCTGTTCGCGCTCCTGCGGCACCGGGAACGCAATGTCGCCGGAGAGGCGGACCCGCAACGCGCCGGCCGATGCCTCCAGTCGGCAGGGCACGAAGTTCATCGCCGGCGATCTGATGAACCCGGCGACAAAGCGCGTGTCGCCGGCAAATGGTAGAGGTCGTTCGGCGTTCGCCGACCTGCTCGATGCGGCCGGCGTTCATGACCACCACGCGGTCGGCGAGCGTCATCGCTTCGACTTGGTCGTGCGTGACGTAGATCGTGGTAGTGCGGACCTTCTGGTGCACTTTCTTGATCTCGGTGCGCATCTGCACGCGCAGCTTGGCGTCCAGGTTGGACAGCGGCTCGTCGAACAGGAACACCTTCGGATCGCGCACGATCGCGCGCCCCATGGCCACGCGCTGGCGCTGGCCGCCGGAGAGCTGCTTGGGCTTGCGCTCCAGCAACTCGCTGATATCGAGGATGCGGGCGGCATTCTCGACGCGCGCGCTCGATCTCCGTCCTTCGCGACCTTCTTCAGGCGCAGGCCGAAGGACATGTTCTCGTACACCGTCATGTGCGGGTACAGCGCGTAGTTCTGGAACACCATCGCGATGTCGCGGTCCTTGGGCGGCATGTCGTTCACCACCTCGTCGCCGATCAGCACTTCGCCATCGCGTGATGTCCTCGAGGCCCGCGATCATGCGCAGCGTGGTGCTCTTGCCGCAGCCCGAAGGGCCCGACCAGGACCACGAACTCCTTGTCGGCGATGTCGAGGTCGATGCCGCGCACCGCGGGGGTGTCGTCGTAGTTCTTCACCAGTTTGCTGCAACCTGACCTGGGCCATGGCCTATCCCTTGGTCGCGCCGGCGGTGAGGCCGGCGATGTAGTAGTCCATCAGGAAGGCGTAGATGATGAGCGGCGGCGCGGCGCCGAGCAGCGCGCCGGTCATGATCTGGCCCCAGGTGAACACGTCGCCCTTGATGAGCGTGGTGATGATGCCCACCGGCAGCACCAGCTGATCGGCCGAGGTGGTGAAGGCGAGCGGATAGAGGAACTGCGCCCACGAGACGGTGAAGGCGAAGATCGTCGCCGCGATGATCCCCGGCAGCGCCACCGGTATGAAGATCTTGATCAGTATCTGCAGGTAGCCCGCGCCGTCGATCAGCGCAGCTTCGTCGAGCTCCTTCGGGAATGCTGCCGAAGTAGCCGATCATGATCCAGGTCGCAGAACGGCACTGTCAGCGTGGGGTAAAGCAGCACCAGCACCCACCAGCGGTTGATCAATTCGATGCCGGTCGTTTCGTGCACGAAGACGAATATCTTGAACAACGGGATGAAAGAGCAGCGTCTCGGGGATCAGGTAGGTGAGGAACACGCCGGTGGCGAGCGTCGCTGAGCCCCAGAACTTCATGCGCGAGAGCGCGAACGCCGCGGGGATGCTCACCGCCATCGTGATCAGCACCACCAGCACCGACACCAGCGCCGAGTTGCGGAAAAACGTCAGATACGTCGGGCGACGTCAGAAGCTCGACGTAGTTGTCCAGCGTCGGCGCGAAAATCCACCACGGCGCCACCGCCGCCGAGATCTCGGCGTTCGTCTTCAGCGAAGTGATCAGCATGTACGCAGGCGGCGTAAGGAAGAAGACGACGAAGATGCACAGGAACACGTACGACCATATCATCGCCCTGCGGCGGTCCTCCTTCATGCTGCTTGCGCGCCTCGCGCGCCATCTCAGGTCTCGGTCCCGCGCCGGCTGATGTCGCGCAGGATGAAGATCGCCGCGATCGCCAGGATCGGAAACATGAACAGCGATACCGCAGCGCCGAGCGGCAGGTCGCTGCCCTCGATGCCGACCTTGAACGCCCAGGTCGCGAACACGTGCGTCTGGTCCACCGGGCCGCCGGAGGTCAGGACCCGCACGATGTCGAAGTTGGCGAAGGTGACGATGAGCGAGAACAGCACGGTGATCGCGATGATGTTGCGCATCATCGGCAGCGTGATGTACCAGAGCTTCTGCCACCAGTTCGCGCCATCGATGGCCGCCGCCTCGTAGAGCTGCTCCGGCACCGGACTTCAGCGCCGCCAGGTACATGATCATGAAGAACGGCGCGCCGACCCAGACGTTCACCAGGATCACCGCGAAGCGCGCCCAGTTCGGGCTGCCGAGCCAGTTCACCGGCGCCATGCCGATGTGCTCGAAGGTCCAGTTGAACGCGCTGTAGGAGGGATCGAACAGCCACAGCCACGCGAGCGTGCTCATCGCGGGCGGAATCACCCACGGCACCAGCAGCATGCCGCGCCACTTGCGCTGGCCCTTGACCGGGATGTTGTGCACGAAGTGCGCGACGCAGAAGCCGATCAGCGCCTTGAAGACCACCGCGCTCACCGCGAACACCACCGACTGCCTGACCACCATCCAGAACGTCTCGCGCGTGAACAGGAAGGCGAAGTTCTCGAGCCCGACGAAGTGCTCCATCGACTTGTTCAGCGTCGCCATGTGGATGGAGTACAGCGCCGGGTAGAGCACCAGCAGCACGATGATGAGGATGAGCGGAAGCGCCATCGCGAATGCGATGGTCGACTTGCGCCGCAGGAACTTCTTCACCCGCTCAAACGCGCATGAAGCCTTGCAGTTCCGAGGCGGCCCAGGCGATCGCCTTGTCGATCGACTCGCCGCCCTGCGTGCACTTGGCGACGAGCTTGGTCATGATCGCCTGGGTGTAGATCTGCGCCGCAATCTTCGGCGGCGCAGGGAATCCCGCGATGGACAGGATCTGGCCCGGCTTGGGCGGGTAGTGATAGAGCGTGCCCTTCGGCGGGCCTTCGTCGGCCCAGGTCTTGAAATCGTTCAGCTTGGCGAAGGCCGGAATGTCATAGCCCTGGCTTGCCGCAACCATCTTCTCGACTGCAGAACGCTCCGAGATGTGGAGCATGCAGGCTCTTGGCCGCCGCCTTGTTCTGGGAGAACTTCCAGATGCCCCAGAAATAAGGCAGGTAGGGCTGGACGCGTCCCTTCGGGTCCGCGCGGTGACGGGAAAGTCCACAGCTGCTCGGCGACTTTCGGGTTGTCGCGCTTGGCGACCGCCCAGGCGCTGGGCGGATTCATGATCAGCGCACCCTTGCCGGAGATCAGCCATTTGTTGTTCGAAGCGTCATCCCAGGCGAACACGTCGGGCGGCAGGACCGGCACGAGCTTCTTCATGTATTCGAGCACCTGCTTCACCGCGTCGGACTTGACGGTGATGTTGCCCTTCGCATCGACGAGTTCCGCGCCGAACGAGCTGAACAGCGCACCCATCGAGTCGACCGAGTCGGCAGTCTGGCCCAGGCCGATACCGAAGGGAACGCCCGCCTTGTGGCACTTCTCGGCCGCGGCCAGGAAGCGTCCCAGGTCCAGTTCTCGGAGAGCGCGTTGTCCGGCGCCGCCCCGGCCGGATACATCTTGGTGACGTCCAGGCCAGCGTGCTGCTTCAGCAGATCGATACGCGCCGCAGGGCCCTTGATCTGGCTGCCCGGCGTGGCGGGTATTGCGATCCAGCGGCCATCGACTCGGCCCAAGATATTCGATCAGCGGCGAGACCGCACCGTTGTTTGCAAGCAGCACCTTCATCACGTCATCGACCGGCTCGAGATCCTTCGCTTTGTCAGCGGGCCACCAGGTCGGAAACGCGAGCATGTCGTGCCCGGCCTTGCGCCTGCGCTTCGGCGGCGATCGTCAGCAGGTTTTTCTGTCCCTGCGAAGGGATGTAGTCGATCTTGATCTCGACCTTTTCCTTCGCCGCCCACTCATTGCAGAGCTTGGTGAGTACGTCGTTGGCGCCGGGCACCCAGTGGTCCCAGAAGCCGAGCTCCAGCTTGCCGGCGGCATGAGAGGTGCGGACATAGGATGTCAATCCCACCGCCGCAGATGCGGCTGCTGTCGTCTTCAGAAAACGACGACGCGTGAATTTCTTCGTAACCATCGATGTTCTCCTCCAGTGATGGGTGATGCCTCGCCTCTTGTCATCGTGGTATCATAGCCCATACTACGCCACCAGGCGCGTGACTTACTAAGCCCCACCTACGGGTGCTCGCTTCTGGCCGCATTCTTCCAGCCACTCGCAGTCGACTAGCGCGACCGCTCTCAACCTACATCACCACTTCGATCAGGTTGGGTCCGTGGCTCGCGAGTGCTCGACGGAACTCGGAAGCCAACGAATCCAGATCATCGACGCGCGAGGCCGCCACACCATGGCCTTTGGCGAGGGCGACCCAGTCCAGCGCGGGATTGTCCATGGTCAGTATCCCATTCGCCTTGCGCTCTGGTTTGCCCGCGGTGATATTTGCCAGTTCGGCTTTGAGAATCTGGTAGCCACGGTTCGCGAACACGAGAATCTTGACATTCAGGCTTTCGCGAGCCATGGTCCACAACGCCTGCAGCGTGTACATGGCGCTGCCGTCTCCTTCAAGGACGACGACCGTCCGGTCAGGCGACGCGATCGCGGCGCCCGTGGCCGCCGGCAGCCCGAAGCCGATCGAACCACCGACGATGCTGAGCCAGTCGTGTGGGGCGCGCCGGCGGTCGGCAAGTCGAACCCACGTCCGGTTGAGATCGCCTCGTCGACGACGATTGAATTTTCGGGGATCAAGGCACCGAGCACGGCGCCGATACCTTCTGCAGTGATGCGACCGCTGGGCAAGGCTCGGTCGCGTGAGCGCAGCCACGCCGATCGGGGCAAGCTTTCGAGCACCGACTCGCTCGACGAGCACCTCCAGGGCGGCAACGATGTCGTCCTCGATCGTCGCCATTTCCGTGACGCTGACATGCATCCGACATAAGGAAGCTCGGCTTGCCAGGGTATGCGAAAAACCCGACTGGCCGTTTTCGCACCGACAAGCACTAGCGCCTTGAAGTCCTTCAGGAGCGCCAGCTGCCGCATCGATTGGGTACGGGATGCGTCGCGGTTAGCACTCGACCGGCGCCGCGTTGCAGACGCGAGAGGCCGAGTCTCGGACAGCAACGTGCAGCCTGTTGCTGCGGCGATCTGTCCGGCCAAATGCAGTGCCTTCTCCCTGACCGCCGCGCCGCCGAGCAGCAACGCCGCCGGCTGTCCTGCAGTCAATGCCATGGCCGCCGCATCGACCGACTCGGCTGACACCACGACGCCGGCGCGGCGCTGCCGAAGCGCGCGCGACACCGTCGGCCGGTTCCCATGCCGCATCAGCAGGCAGCATAAGGGTCGCGATGTGACCAGGAGGTGCGCGTGCCGCCGCGATTGCGTCGGCTCCGTCGCGCGCAACCGCCTTCGAACTCGCACGACGTTCTCACCCAATGCGACACGGGACGCGCAATGCCTTCGATGTCGGCTGTGAGCGGGGCGTTGCAACGGATGTGGTAGCTTGCGTGTTCACCAACGATGTTCGACGATGCCCGAACCAGCCTTTTTCGCGTTGTGAAGGTTGGCTAGACCGTTGGCCAGTCCGGGGCCAAGATGGAGCAGCGTTGCGGCTGGTCGGTCGGCCATGCGGTAGTAGCCGTCCGCAGCACCTGTGACCACACCTTCGAAGAGACAGAGCACGCAACGCAAGCCATCGACCCTGTCGAGCGCAGCGACGAAATGCATTTCGGAGGTGCCGGGGTTGGTGAAGCAGGTATCGACGCCGTTGGCCACCAACGTGCGCATCAGGCTCTCCGCACCGTTCATTGGGTTCGAATCAGCAGTCATGAGGCAAGGCCTGAATCTCGATTCGCGAGCGAGTTGCAACCGCTGTAGGCCGATCTCTCCGACGGCGGCGCCGAGGATGCGCCGGTGCGCTCGCGACAATGCGAGGGCAACGAGGTCCAACGCGGCGTAAGCGCTCTGGGCGGCAGCCCAGTACACGGGATGGTTCGGGTTGCTTTCGTTCCAACAAGCAGGCGATGCGCTGGGCGCCCGGCGCGACCTCGTGCAGGATCCCGATCAGCTTGCCCAGCACCTCTTCTTGCTGGCTGGTGATGCCGGTGATGTTGCCCCCGGCTTGGCCAGACTTGCGACAAACCCGTTGCCCACTGGCATTCGTTGACGGCCGCCATGACGATCGGTATCGTCTTCGTCGCCCGCTGCACGCGCGCGCGTGGATCGGCGCGTTCGCGACCACGATCACGTCGACTTTCTGCCCGATCAGTTCGCTGGCCAAGGCGTCCAAGCGGTTCACGTCGCCATCGGCGTAGACGATTCGATACTCGACGTTCTTCCCTTCCAGCCAGCCGAGATCATGCATTCCCTGCTTGAACGCCGCGTCGCAGATGGGCGCCAGCTGGCTTCCGATGCGAGTCGACAGCCATCCCGACACGACGGATGGTCGCGGCAGGCTGTCCGCGGCTGAGCCGGTGCACGACGAGCAGGCCGATGCCACCTGCCAGTAAAACACTGCGGCGCGTGATCACTGAATCACCTCGTCCGCTCGCCGCAGCAGCGACGGCGGGATCGTCAGCCCCAGCGCCTTCGCCGTCTTCAGGTTGATGACTAGCTCGAACTTGGTGGGCTGCTCGACCGGTAGTTCACCCGGCTTGGCCCCCTTGAGAATCCTGTCCACATACGTGGCGGCGCGCCGCCACGCATCTGCGAGGTTCGGCCCGTAGGCCATGAGGCCGCCGGCGTCCGCGAACTCTCTTAGTCCAAACATGGTCGGCAGCCGATGCTTCTGTGCCAAGCTCGCAATCTGGCCCCGATTCGCGAATGCGAAGGCAGATCCAACAACAATCAACGCCTCCGCGCGTCCGGTCGTCAGCGCCGAAAACGCGCGGTCGAAGTCGTCGGCGCGGCTCACTTCAACGGATTGGAGCTGCAGTCGCAGCGAGCGGGCCGCACTCTCCGTTTCCTTGTAGTCAAGCACGGCGCCCCGGACGTCGGGATTCCACATGATCGCCACTCGGGAGAGCCCGGGGACGACTTCCCTCAGGAGTTCCAGCCTCTTGGCGCTGAGCTCCGGGGAGATGCTCGGTGAGGCCGGTGACATTTCCGCCGGGGCGCGCCAGGCTCGCGACAAAGCCTGTCCCGACCGGATCGGTGCTGTTGGCCATCACGATCGGAATCGTCCGCGTCTGTTGTTTGACCGCCGCAATCGCCACATCGGTGGACGTCACGATCACGTCCACCTTCAGGCGCACCAGCTCGGCGGCGACCTCGGATATCCGCTCGGTCCTGCCGTCGCCGAACCGGCGCTCGACGACGATGTTTTGCCCTTCTACATACCCGCGCTCTCGCAGGCCCTGCGTGAACGCGGCGGCAAGTTGCGAAGCAGTAGCCGAGTCGCCTGGATGGAGAACGCCGATTCGGGGGACCTTCGCCGCCGGTTGCGCGTTCGCGGGGAACGCCTTTACGAGCAGAGCACCCGCCGCCGTGCCGACGAAAGTCCGCCGGTCCATCATTGAATCACCTCGTCCGCGCGCAGCAGCAGCGCTTGCGGAATCGTCAGCCCGATCGCCTTCGCGGTCTTCATGTTGATGGCAAGCTCGAACTTGGTCGGCCGCTCGACCGGCATATCGGCAGGCTTTGCGCCCTTGAGAATGCGATCGCACGTAGCTGGGGATGCGTCGTTGCGACATCCCGAAGATCCGCGCCGTAGGACATGAGCAGGCCGCGTTCCATCAACGCTTTATTCGCTGTGTTATCGACGGAATCCGCAACCGGATCGCCAGCTCGCCGATGCGCTCTGCGTTGGCGGTGGGGATCGCGGCCGGAGTTCACGATCAGCGCGCCTGGACGGGCGCGCGCTATCGCCGCCAGAGCAGGTTCCACGTCCGCGGCGCTCGCCATGGCCACCGGCAGAACCTTCAGCTTCAGGCCGCGGGCCGCCGCTTCCATGTCCCTGAAGATGAACGTCAGTATCCAGGGTTGGCCGGGCTCCAGATGACGCCGACGTCGGTGAGTGCCGGGACGACATCCCGCAACAGCTGAAGCAGCTTCGTCACGTGTGTCGGACTGCGCCACGGTGACGCCCGTGATGTTGCCGCCCGGCCGCGCGAAACTCTCGCACCAATCCTTCCTCGACCGGATAGCTGGGGCCGACGAACACGATCGGGATCGACCGGGTCGCTTCCTTCATGGCCTTGGTCGCCTCGGAACCGCCGACGACGATGACGTCGAGATTGAGTCGCACCATTTCCGCGACTGCCTCGCGCAGCCGTTCGGGCTTGCCTTCCCACCATCGCCATTCGATGACGGCGGTGCGACCCTCGACATAGCCCAGCTCCAGCAACCCCTGGCGCAAGACCTCCGTACCAAGGTTCGCCACGCTGGTGCCCGTGCTCCCGAAAGAAGGACACCGATTCGCGGCAAGCGGGCCGCTTGCTGTGCCCCGGACGTGAACGGCAGCGCGAAAAGGCCACCTGCGACGCCGCCCATGAACGTCCGCCGATCCATCATCACCTCGCCGACGAATGGAATTCCAACGATAGTACGCCGACCGGCCGATGACTGCTTTCGGGTATGTCTTTGCGCCCCTGGCGAATGTCTCGAGTTGGCCGGAAGCAGACTGTCCGCATTGACCTAAGCCGTCGTAGCGGTCGTCAGAAAGCAGACGCCCAACGGCTTGCCGCTGAGCCGCCGCGCTTCTCAGCGGTCGGCTCCAGCGGCGGGTTAGGCGGCGCGTGTCGATGCCGGCTTGTCGATATTGAATCGCCGTCGCATTCCACGCCGAAACAGGTTGTGAGACAGGAGAGCTCTCAGCCGAGGAATCCAGACCGAGTCGTTACCAACGCGATATCGCAGGCGAGATGACTTCGTTCCGGCGATTCTCACGATGATCTCGGCGACCTTGTGCGGATCATCCCCCTGCTCAATCGCGGCTGCCAGCGTCGTTTCGAGTGCCTCTCGAACGGTCGCGTAGTCATCACTTCTCAGTGCTCCACGCTGCATCTCACGATGCAAATGTGTTTTGAAGAAGCCTGGCTCTATGAGGGAAACGAGAATGTCGAACGGCTCGACCTCCATGCTGAGCGCCTCGGTGTACCCCTCCAAGGCGAACTTGCTTGCCGAGTAGAATGCCTGGCCAGGTATGCCGATCAATCCCGCCAGGGAACTCATGTTGATGATGTGGCCGTGACGTTGACGTCTCATGATCGGCAGCACCGCATTCGGTGACACGCACCGCACCCCAGAAGTTCGTTTCGAGAATATCCTTCGCCTGTTCCAGGCTCGTTTCCTCAACGACGCTGACGTGTATTTGTCCCGCGTTGTTGACGAGCACGTCGATTCGGTCGACTTGCGCCATCAGCTGCTCGACGCATGACCGGACGGAGTCGTCCGATCTGACGTCCAGCAGCAGCATGCCGATTGCGTTGGAAGGAGTCGGATGCGCCCTCCGACTCGTCCCGAAGACTCGATAGCCCCTGTCGGCAAGGGAAGACGCCGTCAATTGGCCGAAGCCAGAGGATGCCCCAGTGACGAGCGCGATCTTCGGGGACGACATGGTTTTCTCCCGGCTTCCGCGTTGGTTCGGTGCCGCCTAACGAGTAAGGTAACCGGCGCGCCGCGAGGACGCCAGCCAACTAGAAGCCACGAACCGGCGCGTCCGGTTGACCGCCCGGTTAGGCCTCAGCAATGGCAGCAATTGAGACCTTCATCCCAGGTATCCGGACCGGCAACTTCGCGCCTTGACGTGCGGGCGGATCCGTCGGGAACCATTTCACCCATTCTTCGTTCATGCCCTTGAAATCATCTTCTTCGACGAGGATGACGGTAGCACTGACAACTCTGGACGAGGAACTACCCGCGGCCGCGAGAATTGCGGAGATGTTCGTTAGGCACTGATTTGTCTGTTCCTGGATCGTGGTTCCGACGACAGCGCCAGACTTCGGATCGTATGGGCCAGTGCCTGAGACAAAGATCAACCCAGCGGCTTTCACCGCTTGGCTGTACGTAGGCGGAGGTGCAGGCGCGTCGGGCGTGTAGATGATTTCGCGAGGCAATTGTAGCTCCCGTATTTTGCGTCGTCCGTGTGGCTGGTGGCCTGAGGCCTAACGTGCAAGGTAACCGGCGCGCCGCGCCGACAACCGCCAAGTAGAAGCCATGAACCGGCGCGTCCGGTTGACTGCCGGGTTAGGGCACAGACCTGATGTCATAGTGCGCGAACGCTCGTGAAACTTTCTGTTCTGAATCGAAGTGAAAAAGACCTCGGCCACAAGGCGACCACGAGCGCCCTTGTAATAGAAGGTAACGCTATTAGTACCGACCAGAACGGACACCAAATCGAAGTGTAGATCGGGGAAAAGGCTAAGGGCCTTTCGCCAATAGGCTCTGACGGCGGGCTTGCCGCTGAGTGTTCCGGATGGCTCACCCGCGAGGGCAAACGATGTAAGGCGAGGACATTTCGAAGCCGTTCGCATAGTGAGACAACACCCGATCCAAATCGTGGGCATTCCATGCGGCTATCCAATCATTAGCGAAATGCTCGGCGAACGCGCTATCCATGTGGCAGATCTCCGCAGTAACGCGGGCGCGGTCTGTGCCCTAACGTGATGTGTGGCTCGAATTCGCCGCGGGGAACGGGGGCGATTCGGCGGGATTGTCGCCTGGATTCGGCCAAATGACATCGTCGGCGCGGGTTGGACTGCCTGTCAGCACGCGCGCGTAGCGGCGCAGTCGCGGAATTGCGGCGACCAGGTCCGCCTGCGTGGAGCCCGTCAGTGGCGGTAGAGCCAATCGACGGCAATGTGGCAGTGTTTGAATTCTTCACGAATCGGGAAACAGGACTCGGTGAGGCACAGAAGGGTTGCAGTCTAGGGGCATCTGCGGCGGGAGGATTTCACCAAGCGCTCACTTTCTTTTCATTTGTTTCATGCAACCCAAATAGATCCTCGATCAGACCATTATGGACGCTGTCAGCATAGATAGCTACGCAAGACGATCAGCAACGGTCTCACGCGTTCGAAGGGGCGCTCGCCGATCCGATGCGGGGCCGGGACGCGCCGCTCCAGCTATCGCGCGATCTGAATCGCGTCACCCGCGAACGGCCGCTTCCATGAAAATTGGGCGGCCCGATTGTTGGGCTGCTGTTGGCCGGTCACGGACTTATCGTTGACGGTCCCAGTTCGACCCCTGACCAGAAGGTCGAAGTTTTGAGAAGCAGACGGTCAACTGGCAAGAGACCTAGACGCGAACACGACGTCATGAAGGGCGGCGCCAGCTTGCCTGAGCGCTATATTCCATGGCATATTACGCGTCCATTATCGATTGGCGGACGAATATGCGATGGAGTCGCGCGATACTGGAGTCGCTCATCCTTGTGTCGGTCGCCGCGCCGTATATCGCCGACAGCAACGGCGGCCGATCGTGACGATCTTCGCCGCCGCAAGCCTCAAAGAAGCGCTGGACGAGCAAGCCAGACAATTCGAGACCTCGCACGCGGCAGCAAGGTGGTTGTCTCGTACGGAGCCAGCAACGCTTTGGCGAAGCAAATCGAAGCCGGAGCGCCGGCGGACATCTTCATCTCCGCCGACGTCGATTGGATGGACTACATCGACCAGCGCCGTCTGCTTGCACCGAATACGCGATTCGACTTGCTGCGCAACACGCTGGTTCTCATTGCGCCTCGCCGTCGAGCCACGTCGACGCTCAAGATCGCGCCCGAATTTTCGGCTCGCCGCCGCGCTGGGCCCGGAAAGCTGGCCATGGCCAATCCGGACAGCGTGCCCGCGGGCAAGTACGGCAAGAGCGCGCTCGGCGGCCTGGGGTCTGGACAAGCGTCGAGAAGCAGGTCGCGCGCGGCGAGACACCGTTCGCGCGGCGCTCGCGCTGGTGTCCAGGGGCGAAGCACCCTTCGGCATCGTGTACAAGACTGACGCGCTCGCCGACAAAGGCGTGAGGATCGTCGATACCTTTCCGCCCGACAGCCACCCGCCCATCGTCTATCCCGCGGCGCTGCTGGCGGCCAGCAAGTCGCCGGCGGCCAAGCCCTTGCTCGATTATCTGCGCTCCGCGCCGGCGCGTGCGGTCTGGGACAAATACGGTTTCGGGCTGGCGCAATAAGCCATGCTGGGTCTCAATCCCGATGAGATCGGTATCCTTGCGCTGAGTCTTCGTGTCGCTGTCGTGAGTGTCATCTGCAGCCTGCCGCTTGCGATTCTTGCGGCCTTTGGCTCTGGCGCGGCTCAGCTTTCCCGGGAAGACCCTGGTCGATGCGATCATCCATCTCCCGCTGGTGTTGCCTCCCGTCGTCGTAGGCTTTGCGCTGCTGGTCCTGTTCGGCAAGCGGGGACCCATCGGCAGCGTGCTCAATGACTGGTTCGGGATCGTCTTTGCGTTTCGCTGGACCGGCGCCGCGCTGGCTTCCGCGATCATGGGCTTTCCGCTGATGGTCCGCGCGATCCGCTTGTCGATCGCGGCCATCGATCAGCGACTCGAAGTCGCCGCACGAACCTTGGGCGGCTCGCGTCTCTGGGTGTTCGCATCGATCACGCTGCCGCTTGCGCTACCGGGCATCATCACCGGGTGCTCTCTTGTCGTTCGCACGCGGGCTTGGGAGAGTTCGGCGCGACCATCACCTTTGTCTCCAACATTCCAGGCGAGACCGAGACCCTGCCGTTGGCCATCTACGCGTTCACCCAGGTGCCTGGCGGGTGACAGCCAGGCGTTGCGCCTGAGCATCATTGCCGTCGTCCTGTCGATCCTGGCCCTGGTGACCTCCGAATGGCTCACTCGTCGCTCCGAGCGGTTGCAAGCCGATGATCGACGTTGACATCGAGCAGCGGCTCGGCGCCTTTCACCTCGCCGTCAGAGTTCTGCGGCGGATGCGCCCGATCGTGGGTCTGTTCGGCCGCTCGGGTGCAGGCAAGAGCACGCGTGATCAACGCGATCGCAGGAATAACCAAGCCCTCCCGCGGCTCGATTCGCATCAACGATCTGTTCCTGTTCGATTCCGCAAAGGGCATCGACCTGCCGCCGGAAAAGCGCCGGATCGGCTACGTGTTTCAGGACGCGCTGCTGTTTCCGCACCTGGACGTGGAATCGAATCTGCTCTATGGACAACGCCTGCGCTCCGCCGACGGAGCGCTTCATCGAACCTGCGCGGGTGATCGAGCTCCTCGGCTTGAGCGCATTGCTGCGCCGGAAGCCGAAGGCGCTGTCGGGCGGAGAAAAGCAGCGGGTCGCGATCGGCCGCGCCTTGCTCGCCCAGCCGCGCATTCTGCTCATGGATGAGCCGCTGGCCGCGCTCGACGTACCGCGCAAGACCGAGATCCTCGACTATATCGAGCGGCTGCGCGACGAGCTCCACATTCCCATCGTGTACGTAAGCCATTCAGTCCCGGAGATCACCCGGCTTGCCGATACGGTGGTGGTCCTTTCCGACGGAAAGTGCCTGGCCGTCGGCGAGCGTCGACGCGGTGATGGGGCGACTCGATCTCAAGCCGGCGACCGGTCGCTATGAGGCCGGATCGCTGATCGACACTCACGTTACGGCGCACGATGCCGAGCATCAGCTGACGACGCTCACGTTCGAAGGCGGCGGAGCTCATCGTACCCCGTCTCGAAGTGAGCATCAGGGGAACGGGTCCGCGCGCGCATTCGGGCGCGCGACGTATCGCTTTCCGTCCAACGGCCAACCGGAATCAGTATCCTCAATATCCTGCCCGGGCACGTCACGCTCATCGACGATGAGACCGGGCCGGTGGTGGATGTGCAGCTCGCCGTCGGGAGCGCCACACTTCACCTCCCGCATTACGCGCCGTTCTTTTCAGCAACTCTGGCATTCATTCCGGACAGGAGCTCTACGCGTTGATCAAGGCAGTGTCTTTTGATCAACGCAGCGTCGGTTACGCGTAACGGCGCGGGCTACATCGGTTGTGTCGACAAAAAAGCGCAACTCCCGCGATCAACTCTCCTGATGGCCGAGCCAGTGAGTGGATTTGGTCGATTCGCCTTCGACCATGAACACTCTTTGCCCGATCCAGAATCTCGCGATCGGCCACGCTCGCGCGCTCGTGCTGCCGCAGGTGCTCGAGCCACGATTCGTCCATGAAGCATTCCAGGTAAGCGCGCTGGATCGGCAGACTCGTGAAAGAGCTCCCAGAAATACGCGCCATTGCGGCGGCGCATCTCACGCACGGCGCTGCATCGCGGTCACGAACTCCGCGCGCTTGGTCGGCTGAATCCGGTATTCGATGGTCACCATGACCGGACCGCTATCGGGCTCCGGGGTCTCGGCCAGGACCGGCAGCGGCCAATCCATCGACGGCGTGAAATCGAGCACCTGGTGATGGCCGAGCTTGAATCTCCAGGTCGAGCGCGATCGCGACAGCCATTCCCGAGCGCGGCCACCGTCAGCGCCGCCGGGGATGCCGATCCGTGTCGCGACCTGTCCCCACAAGATGCTGCCGATGCGCCATTCCGCCCATGAACACGACGACGAATGCGGCGAGTCCGCGGGCGCGCACCCACGCGGGCAGCGTCATTTGCGCGGAGACCTGCAGCGCGGAAAGAATCGAGATCCACGCGACGCCGGTCGCGAGCATCGCCACCGCGAGCAGCGCGAATGTTCTGCAGATGCGCGAGAGCGAGCGCGGCAAGCGCGTAGAGCGCGCTCGCGCCGGCGACCAGTGATGTCGCGCGAGACCTTCGCGCGCACGCGCGGCAGCAGCATCGGCGCCGGCAACCGCGCCGATGCCGATGCACGTGAGCAGCAGGCCATAGATCTCCGGGCCTCGCTGCAGCTCTTGCCGCACGATGAGGGGAAACAAGCGACCAGGTCGCGCTGGCGAAGATAAAGAACGCGCTTCCGCGGATGAGCACGATCTGCAACGCGCGGGTGTGCGTGACGAAGCGCATGCCGACGCGGATGGCGCTCAAGAAGCGCTCGGCCGGCAGCGTGCTCTTGTCGTGCTCGCGCCGCCATCGCAGCAATGACCGCGAGAATACCGATGTACGAGAGGGCGTTGAGCACGAAGACGAGCCACGGGCCCACGGCCGCCACGAGAACACCCGCGATCGCCGGTCCGATCGCGCGCGACACGTTGATGGCGATGCTGTTGAGCGCGACGGCGGACGGCAACTCGTCGGCGGGACGAGCTCGGGGACGATCGCCGCCCACGCCGGCATCATCAGTGGCGCCGCCGACGCCGAGCGCAAAGATGAATCCGAGCAGTACCCAGGCGGTCGTCAGTTCCAGCAACGTCATGATCGCCGAGCGCGCCGGCGACGATCAACAGATAGACTTGAACGGCGATCAGCAGCCGTCGGCGATCGACGATGTCGGCAAGCGCTCCGGCCGGCAGCGCGAGCAGCATCAGCGGAAATGCTGTCCGCGGCCTCGACCAGCGCCACCATCGACGGTGACGAGGACAGCGCGGTCATCAGCCAGCCGGCGCCGACGTCCTGCATCCAGGTCCCGATGTTCGAGACGATGGTACGCGATCCAGAGACTGCGAAAGAGCGCATTCCGCAGCGGGCTCCACGCGGACTGTTCCGTTTTTGGCAGCGCCGGCGCTCTGGGAAGGCGCAGATGGCGAGGTCTTCAAGGCGTCTCCCGGCCTGTTCTCAGTGTCGCCATCCCGGCATCGAGCCTCGCATGATTTCGTTCACTGCCAGCTCCAGCGCGAGCTCGTCGATATAGCACCAGCTCCAATCCTCCCCGGGCTCGAGCGAGGTCACGATCGGATGCTGAGTGGACCGGAAATGCCTGGTCGCGTGCCGGTTCTTCGAATCGTCGCAGCATCCGACGTGCCCGCAGGTACGGCACAGACGAAGATGCACCCAGGTGTCGCCGAGGGCGAGGCATTCCTCGCAGCCGCTGGCCTTAGGCGTGGCCGTCAGTACAGAACTCAAGTGCGTGCATTGATCTGACATACCGTTGCTCCTGATTACGTACGCTTGGGTCCCGCGCTAAGACAAATGTTTCCGGTGCTTGGGCGCTTGGTCGCTCACGGCAGATCAAACAGCAGGATCTCCGTGGCGTCGACCTTCGCTGTCACCGTCAACGCCGGCTCGCCCGTGACCGCCGCACCGTCGCCCGCGGCCAGGTCGTGACCATTCATGGTCACGGCGCCGCGGACAACCTGCAGCCAGCCCTTGCGCCCGGATTGCAAAGCGTGGGTCACTTGCTCGCCTGAGTTCAGCAGCGCCGCGAAAAGCCTCACGTCCTGATGGACGACGACGGAGCCATCGCGCCCGTCGGATGAGCCCACGAGGCGTAGCTTGCGGCGCTTGTCGACATCGGGAAAAGTCTTCTGCTCGTAACGCGGCGCGATACCTTCGCGGTCGGGTACAACCCAAATCTGCAGGAAATGCACCGGCTCGGTCTTCGAGTGGTTGAACTCGCTGTGGCGGATACCGGTTCCGGCAGACATGACCTGCACGTCCCCCGGCCGGATCACCGATCCGGTGCCGATGCTGTCCTTGTGTTCGAGCGCACCTTCGAGGACGTAGGAGATGATCTCCATGTCTTTGTGCCCGTGGGTGCCGAAGCCCTGGCCGGGCTGACCCGGTCCTCGTTGATCACACGCAAGGGCCCGAAGCCCATCTGCTTCGCGTCGTAGTAGTCACCGAACGAGAAGGTGTGCCGGCTGTCCAGCCATCCGAAGTTGGCGATGCCGCGCTCTTCCGCGTGTCGTATGTCGATCATCCGATGCCTCGAATCAACCCGTACGATGGAATCTACGCTCGCGGCCGGCGGCCGTCCATGGAGTCCCGCGAGTGGCGCGCGACGCAGAAACGCCGAGTCGCGGCCCAGCATCAGGCGCACGAGATCCTCGAGGACCGGCTCCTCGATCGCATTGCTGTGAAATTCCAGCGTGACGCGCTCGAGCCGGTCGACGTTGACGAGCACCACCTGGACAATGCCGGTTTGGTAGTCGACCCGGAACGAGACTGCCGCCGGTATCGCGGGTGGCACCGAAATCGCACACTTGCGCACGTTGCCTCCGGAATCTTCCACCCGGCGGCTGGCGTACTGCAACCCGGCGTCGTCGAGGGCTTTTTCCGCCAGCGCGACCATGCCCGGCGCAACGTCGAGGGCAAGCGGTTTCGGACGCCGTGATTTCGTAGTAGATGTTGATTTCGTCGAGCACCGGGTAGCCGACAATGCGGCGCTCATGCTGACCGACGGAACCGTGACCGAACCGCGGCGACTCGAACACGAGGCCATGACCCAGGTCGAAACGGTGATCGACCGCGGGCTTGACCCCATCGAGGTAGGTGACCGCCTTCTCGAGCCATCGGAACGCCTTGCGCATGCGCGCATCGATGTCCCGGAATCCCTCGACGTTGGAATGATCGGTGCGCCGACTGGCGCGCCGCCTCGTATTGAGTGCGCAGTTCGTCGAGCAGGGAGGGTTCGGTCTGGCATGGCGATGGATCCTGTTGGTCACTTCCCGAGCCGCGCCTTCACGCCCTCGGGCCGCAGACTGTCGTAGATTTCGAACGGCTGGTGGATCCACGGATTGTCGGGCAGATACTCGACGTAGTAGTCCGGCTTGAACACCGAGCATGCCTTGTACCAGACCACCGCCGTGCGGACGTCCGCGATGTGCGGGAAGCGAAGCGGCAGCTCCTTGCGCACCGCGGCCAGCGTATGCCCCGAGTCGACCATGTCGTCGACCAGCAGCACGCGATCGCCGAGCCTGCGGCGCGGTCATCGTCATGTGCTCGGCGATGATCAGCTCGCCGCGCGTCGTCCCGCCGTCCGCGGTGTACGAGTGCGTCGACAGGATGGCGAGCGGCAGTTCGTAGATGCGCGACAGGACGTCGCCGACGCGCAAGCCCCCGCGCGCGATGCAGATGACCTGATTGAAGCGCCATCCCGACTCGTGAACCTGCAGCGCGAGGCGCTCGACCAGTGCGTTGTACTCGTCCCAGCTGACGTGCAGGCTCATGGTCCCGGCGCCCAGGTTTCGTCAATGGAACGGATGATGCATCAGAATCGTCTCGTCGCGCTCGGGTCCGGTCGACACCATGGCGATGGGCACTCCGGCGAGCTGCTCGATGCGGCGCAGATAGGCGCGGGCATTCTGCGGCAGATCGTCGAAGCGTTTGACGCCGAAGCGTGCTCTGTCCCAGCCCGGCACCTCCTCGTAAACGGGCTTGCATTCGGCGACGGCCTCGGCGCCGGTCGGAAGCAGATCGAGCCTCGTTCCGGCGACCGGTGTACTCGGTGCAGATCCTGATCGGGCCGATGCCGTCGAGCACGTCGAGCTTGGTGATGCACAAGCCGTCGACGCCATTCAACTGCAGCGAGCGCTTGAGCGCCGGCAGAGTCGAGCCAGCCGCAACGGCGCGGCCTGCCGGTCACCGATCCGAATTCGTTGCCGCGCTTGGCGAGCGTGGCGCCGATATCGTCGCTGAGCTCGGTCGGAAACGGCCCGGTGCCGACTCGCGTCGTGTACGCCTTGACGATGCCGAGGACGTAGTCGAGCAGCTGCGGGCCGATGCCGCATCCGGGAGCCGCCGCGCCGGCGAGACAGTTCGACGAGGTCACGTACGGATAGGTCCCGTGGTCGATGTCGAGCAGCGCGCCCTGCGCGCCCTCGAACAGCAGCGAGTCGCCGCGACGGCGGGCTTCCTGGATCAGCGCCGCGACGTCGGCGACCATCGGCTGCAGCTGCGGCGCGAGCGCCAGCGCCGCGTCCAGCGTCTGCCGATAGGGAACCGGCATCGCACTTGTAATATTGCGTCAGCACGAAGTTGTGGAACTCGAGCAGCGGCTCGAGCTTGGCGGCGAAGCGGTCGGGATAGAAGACGTCCTGCACGCGCAATGCGCGTCGCGCTATCTTGTCTTCGTAGGCCGGGCCGATGCCGCGCCCGGTGGTGCCGATCTTGGTCTCGCCCAGTCGAGGCCTCGCGCGCCTGATCGAGCGCAACGTGATACGGCAGCACCAGCGGACACGCCGGCGAGATCGACAGCTCGAGCGCGACTTCGATCCCGGCGCGATTCGAGCTCGGCGATCTCCTGCAGCAGCGCCGACGGCGACAGCACGACGCCGTTGCCGATGTAGACGCGTACGTTCGGGCGCAGAATGCCGGACGGAATCAGCCGCAAGACGGTCTTCTTGCCGCCGATCACCAGCGTGTGGCCGGCGTTGTGGCCGCCCTGAAAGCGGACCACGCCTTGCGCGTGCTCGGTCAGCCAGTCGACGACCTTGCCCTTGCCTTCGTCGCCCCACTGGGTGCCGATGACGACGACGTTCTTCCCCATGTCCCGCTGCCTGGCGTTACTGCTCGCGCGCAACGCAGTGCTGCGAGCTGACGCAAGTCGAGCGTGAACCCGGTCGCCGGCCGGGCCCGGCCGAACGCCTTGCCGATGCCATCGTAGCGCTCGCCGCGGCCGATGGCGTTGGCTTCTCCGCCGGTGAATACCGAGAAGCTGGCGCCGGTCTGGTAGTGATAGCCGCGCAGATCCGCCAGGTCGACGTGCACCGCGTCGACCCGCGGCGCCGCGGATTTGCGCAGCGTCGCCAGTGCCGACAGCGCGCTGTCGATCGACGGCGTGTCGGGAAGTCGTGCGCGCGCAGCGGCGAGCACTTCGTCGGCCGGGCCGTAGAGCGCCGGCAGCGCGCATGAATGCATCGCGCCAGGCGACCGGCAAGTCTGGCGGTGAGCTCGGCGATCGCCGGCACGTCCTTCGTTCGCAGCGCCGCGAACAGCTCGCTGTCGCGCGCTGTTGCCGGCAATGTGCGCGCTGTTGGCGAGCGCGCGGTATACGCCGACGTGTCCCAGGTCCACGTGCAGGCACGCGGCGCCGGCGAGCGAGAGCGATGAGAGCAGACAAGGCCAGTACCTCGCAATCGGCTTCGATGTTCGCATCGCCATAGAGCTCGGCGCCGATCTGCAGCACTTCGCGCGTACGCGCAAGCCCGGGCGCGACGGTGCGCAGGACGCTGCCCGCGTAGCACAAGCCGGGTCACGCCAGGCTCGTTCAAGCAGGTGCGCATCGATGCGCGCGACTTGCGGCGTGATGTCGGCGCGCACGCCGAGCAGACGGCCGGAGAGCGGATCGATCACCTTGAATGTCTGCAGCTCGAGATCGTGTCCGGTTCCGGTGAGCAGCGAATCGAGGTGCTCGATCAGCGGCGGCTGCACCAGCCGATAGTGGTGATCGCGCGAAAGTGATCGATCAGCGTCCGCCGCAGCTGCTCGATGGCCTCCGCCTCCGGCGGCAGAATGTCCTCGATGTACTTCGGGCAATACCCAGTTACGCATGGATGACCATCAAGGTAACTGACGCCGACGCCAATCGATATGAGCCCGATAAAGCGAAGCTGCCCGTCGGACAAGTCTGGTCAGACGGCGAAACGCGTCGCGCCAGACGCGCGGCGCGATCAAGGGCAGCAGTCCCTCGAGCACCAGCACCAGGGCGCATGCCGCCAGGAAAGCTTCCGGCACCGCGTGCTCCCGGTCTGGCGTTTACTTGCTCGAGCGGCGCTGCGCGGCCCGGCCGCCGCCCGACTGCTTCAGGTACTGGAAGAAATCGGAGCTCGGATCGAGCACCATGACGTCGCTCTTGTTCTTGAACGTCGCCTTGTACGCCTCCAGGCTGCGATAGAACGAATAGAACTCCGGGTTCTGTCCGTACGCGCGCGGCGTAGATCGCCGAGGCCTTGGCGTCGCCTTCGCCCTTGGTCTTCTGCGCCTGCCTTGTAGGCGTCGGCGAGAATGACCTCGCGCTGGCGATCGGCATCGGCGCGGATCTTCTCCGACTCGGCGCCGCCCAGCGAGCGAAGCTCGTTGGCGACGCGCTTGCGCTCGGACTCCATCCGCTGGTAGACCTGCGCCAGCACTTCGTCGGGCAGCTCGACCCGACGCAAGCGCACGTCGACGACTTCGACGCCGATGGTCCTCGCGTCAGCGTCGGCTTTCTGTCGCGCTTCGTTCATGATGTCGTTGCGCTGGGTCGAGATGGTCTCGTGGATGGTGCGCTTGTTGATCTCCTGCGCCGAGATTGGCGCGGATCGTCTGCGCCAGGCGGCGCTTGGCGGCTTCCTCGTCGCCGGTGACGCTCTGGTAGTACTTGCGCACGTCGATGATGCGCCAGTAGGCGATGAAATCGACCCGCAGCGGCTTCTTCTCGGCGGTCGTGATGCGATCGGGCTCAGGCGCATCCAGCGTCAGGATGCGACGGTCGTAGAACTTGATGTTCTGCACCAGCGGCACCTTGAAATACAGGCCCGCCTCGGTCTTGGCGTCGATGAATTCGCCCAGCTGAAACTTGATCGCGAACTGTTTCTGATCGACCGTGTACAGCGACTGCGACAGGACCAGCACGACCGCGACCAGACAGCGCGAGAATCGGCGATCGCCGCTTTCATCGTGCGTCTCCGCGCTCCCGGCCGCGCGGAAGCTCGCGGCCGCGGGTGGGCTCCAGCGTCACGGTCGCCTCCGGCGCGGCAGGCGCGCGCGGCGTCGGCACTGGCCGGACCGCCGCTGCCTGGCTGCGTCTGCTTCAGCAGCTGATCCAGAGGCAGGTACAAGCAGGCTGTTTCCGCTCTTCTGATCGATCAGCACCTTGCTGGCGTTGCCGAGCACCGACTGCATCATGTCGAGATAAAGCCTCTCGCGCGTCACGCCAGGCGCCTTGGCGTACTCGACGAGCACCTGCTTGAAGCGGCTGGCGTCGCCATCGGCTCTCTGCACGACGCTGGCGTTGTAGCCGTCGGCTTCCTGCAGCAGGCGCGACGCCATGCCGCGCGCGCGCGGAACGACGTTGTTCGCGTACGCCTGGCCTTCGTTCTTCTGCCGCTCGCGGTCCTGGCTCGCCTTGACCGCGTCGTCGAATGCCGCCTGCACCTGTTCGGGCGGCTGCGCGTTCTGCAGCGTCACCTTCTGCACATAGACTCCCGGTGCCGTACCGATCGAGCATCTCCTGCATCATCTTTTCGGTTTCGGTGGCGATCTGCGCGCGTCCCTCGTAGAGCGCGAAATCCATCTGCCTGCTGCCGACGACTTCGCTGATCGCCGGTCGCCGCGACCTGCGCCACGATGTCGTCGGGCTTGCGCGCATTGAATACGTACTCCGGCAGCATTCTTCAGGTTGTATTGGACCGCGAACTGGATGTCGATGATGTTCTCGTCATCGGTCAGCATCAGCGATTCCTTGGCGATCTTGTTCTTGGGATTGCTGTTGCGGTAACCGATCTCGACGGTTTTCACCTGCGAGAAGTCGACGACCTCGACGGCCTCGATCGGAAACGGCAGGTGGTAGCGCAGCCCGGGCTGCGTCGCCTCGGTGAAGCGCCCGAAATGCGTCACGATGCCGCGCCGCCCTTCGTCGACGATGTAGAAACCGCTCGCCAGCCAGACGAGAACGACCAGCGCGCGCGAGCAGGCCTGCGCCCCCGATCGGCAGCGAACGGCGGGGCGGCTCGCCGTCGCCGGGCGGGCGTCGTGCGGCCGAACATCTCGTTCAGGCGACGGTTGACGTTGCGCCAGATCTCGTCGAGATCGGGCGGCCCGCTGCGGCCGCGCTTACCCCATTGCGGGTCGTTGAGGGACATGGCGGATGCCTTGCGGCGGGCTTTGGCGGGGTGGAGAGTCTTGTCGGGTGGGTCTGGCGCCGCGTCAGGCGGTCGCCGCCCGAATCGCCGGGCGGGGGAACCGCTCGGCCAGCGCGGCGCGCATATCGGGCACGCCCGCGCCGGTCAGCGCGCTCAGACGAACGGAGCGCAATTTTACCATATTCGTCGCGCTCGACTCCGGGCGCGTGTTCCGCGATATCGCACTTGTTCAACACCATGATCCGCGGAACCTCGTCGGCGCCGATCTCGGAGAGCACCGCGTCGACGGCGGCAATCTGCGCGCTCACGATCGGGATGACTCGCGTCGATCACGTGCAGCAAAGGTCGGCGTCGACGGCTTCCTTCAGCGTACCTCGAAAGGCGGCGACCAGATCGTGCGGCAGATCGCTTGATGAATCCTACCGTGTCGGAGACGACGATGGTTTCCGCGCCCGGCAACGCCAGCCGGCGCAGCGTGGTGTCGAGGGTCGCGAAAAGCTGGTCCGCGGCGAAGCTCTCGGCGCCGGTCATGCGGTTGAACAGCGTCGATTTGCCGGCGTTGGTGTAGCCCACCAGCGCGACGTTGCGAACCGCGGCGCGCCGTCGCGCGCGCCGCTGCGTCTCGCGCTGGCGGCCGACATGCTGCAGCCGATCCTTGAGCAGCTTGACGCGTTGACCGATCAGGCGGCGGTCGCTCTCGAGCTGCGTCTCGCCAGGCCCGCGCAGTCCGATGCCGCCTGTTTGCCGCTCGAGGTGGGTCCACCCGCGCACCAGGCGGGTCGAAAGATGCGCGAGTTGCGCGAGCTCGACCTGAAGCTTGCCTTCCGCGCTTTGTGCCCGCTGCGCGAAAATATCCAGAATCAGGCTCACTCGATCGACGTACACGGCAGTCGAGCGCCCGCTCCAGGTTGCGCTGTTGCGCGCCGGACAGGGAATGATCGAAGATCACGATGTCGGCGCCGCTTTCGATCCGCCGGGCGGCGATCTCGGCGACCTTGCCGCTGCCGGCGAAAAGCGCCGGATCCGGCCTTGGCGCCGGCGGGCGGTGATGACTTCCGTGACGGTCGCTCCGGCCGACAGCGCCAGCGCCTTCAGCTCGTCGAGACGCTCCGCGAGATCGCCTTCGCCGAAATCGATCTCGACCAGCAGCGCGCGATCGCCGCCGTTCGGGACGGTCAAGCATCGCCGGATTTCAGCACGCCGGGGATCATCCGGCCGACGCAAACGCCGGCACGCTCACGCGAAGCCCAGGGCTCCGGCCGATCGGCCGAGCAACGCGGGTCAGGGTTCGCGATCGTTTTCGTGCGGCGGCATGGTAACGGCGCGCGCCGGAACGACGGTCGAGATCGGCGTGCTTGTAGACCATCTGGGTGACCGTGTTCTTCAGCAGCACGACGTACTGATCGAAAGACTCGATCTGACCCTGCAGCTTGATGCCGTTGACGAGGTAGATCGAGACCTGTACGTGCTCCTTGCGGAGAGTGTTCAGGAACGGGTCTTGTAGCATTTGCCCTTTATTGCTCATTGTTGTTGCTCCGCTTATGGTTGGAAGCTTTGCAGCTGCTGCGCTTGCGGTACTGCATTGCTCGCGACAGCCGCGAATGTGGCCACCGCAGGCCGCTCGCCGTCGATATGCCGGCCGGCGCAACGATTTGGCCGGACTCCAGGTGCTATTTGGAACGGCGGGGCTTGCGACGGGCGGCAGACCCCGCATACGGGTTGGCGCCGGTCTTGAATTGTATCCTAAGCGGCGTTCCCTGCAGTTTGAACACGTCGACGAAGAAATGTTCCAGGAAGCGGCGATAGGTCTGCGGGATGGTGCCCAGCGCCGATCCGTGGATCACGATCACCGGCGGATTCATTCCCCCTGGTGGGCATAGCGCAGCTTGGGCCGCACCAATCCTGAGCGCGGCGGCTGCTGCAGCGCTACGGCATCGGCAAGCGCGCGGGTGAGCTTGGGCGTCGGCAGCTTGGACATTGCGGCGGCGTACGCGCCGTCGACCGAGCGCAACAGCGGCCCGATGCCTTTGCCGTCGCGCGCCGAGATCGTGTGCATCTTGGCGAAGGCGAGGAAGCCCAGCTTGCGGCCAAGCTCCCGCTTTATTTCGGCGCGTTCATCGGTGCCGATGTCGTCCCACTTGTTCACCGCTACCACCAGCGCCCTTCCGGCGTCGAGAATGTGGCCCGCGATGTGCGCGTCCTGCTCCGATATCTCGGCTTGCGCATCGAGCAGCAGGACGACCACGTTGGCATCTTCGATCGCCTGCAGCGTCTTGATCACCGAAAATTTCTCGATCGCTTCGAAGACCTTGCCGCGGCGGCGCACGCCGGCGGTGTCGATGAGCGTGTAATGGCGGCCGTCGCGATCGAAGTCGAGATACAGCGCATCGCGCGTGGTGCCCGGCTCGTCGAAGGCGATCACCCGTTCCTCGCCGAGCAGCGTGTTGACCAATGTCGATTTGCCGCACGTTGGGCCTGCCGACGATGGCGACCTTGATTCGCGATCCGTCGTCGCCAGCGCCCGCGTCGGTCGTATCGTCGGCGCTTTCGCGGGGCAGAGCGCCAGGGCGATGTCGACCAGATCGCGCACGTTTTCGCCGTGCGCCGACGAGATCGGCAGCGGCGTGCCCAGCGCCAGCTCGTGGAATTCGGCGGTGACGCGCTCCGGCGCGATGCCTTCCGCCTTGTTCACCGCGAGCACCACCGGGCGCCCGGAACGCCGCAGGAGATCGGCGATATTGCTGTCCTGCGCGGTCAGGCCCTCGCGGCCGTCAACCAGGAAAATCACCGCATCGGACTCGGCGATCGCCTGCCGGGTCTGCTTGGCCATGGCGTGCATGATGCCGCTCTTGACCTTGGGCTCGAAGCCGCCGGTGTCGACCACGAGATAGGGCCGATCGCGCGCCGCGGCCGCGGCCGAAATGACGATCGCGCGTCAGGCCGGGAAAGTCCGCGACCAGCGCGTCGCGCGACTGCGTCAGGCGATTGAAAAGCGTCGATTTCCCGACATTGGGACGGCCGACGAGGACGAGCGTGGGAAGCATGGGTCGTGCAACAAGGAGTCGAGCGCGGAGACCTTGAGCGCCTTAAGCGCCGGCCTTTAGCGCGCGCTGGCGCTGATCAGCGTGCCGCCTGCGGACTGCCAGACGGCGGCGTTGCCCACCGTCACCGGCTGCGACAGCGCGGCGGAGCCGTCGGTGGCGACGCGGCCGACCAGATTGCCGTCATTGCGGTCGAGCAAGTGCAGATAACCCTCGCCGTCGACGACACCGACATGCTCGCCGACGACTGACCGGTCCGCTGGGAAAGCGGGCAGCGAGCTTGTCCTGCTTCCAGATCGACGCGCCGGTCGCCTTGTCGAGCGCGTGTATGGAGCCCTTGTCGTCGGTGACGTAGAGGTAGCGGCCGTCAACGGCGATGCCGCCCAGGCTCGAGAAGTCGCGTGACCAGATCAATGTGCCGCGGACTATGTCGAAGCAGGCGACGCGCCCTTGAAACGCGGCGGCGCAGGCCTGCCGCTCCTCGACGATCGGGGCGCTGGTGACGTCGGCGATGCGCTCGAGCTCGGTCGCGCCTTTGGGCGTGGCGACGCTCGCCTCCCAGCCGAGCGCGCCGGTGGCGATGTCGAGCGCCAGCAGCCTGCCGCCGGCGGTGCCGGTGAACAGGGCGCCACGACTGGCGGTGCCGCCGGCAAAGCGGCGCACCGTCAGCGGTGGATTGGTGCGCTGTATAGACCCACTTCTGGCTGCCGTCGGCGTCGGACAGGCCGTAGATGCGACCGTCGAGCGCCCACACGACGACCTTCCCGTCGGCGGCCTTGGGGGACCGGAGACTTCGGTCGACACCTTGACCTGCCACAGGGTTTTGCCGGTGGAATCGAACGCGATCACGTCCCCTTTGGCGGTGCCAACGACGACCACCCCGGGCTGCGCCCCACGCCGGCGGACAGCGGCCTCTCGGCCTTGATCCGCCAGATCTGCCGGCCGCTCGCCGGATCGACGCTGACGATGGTTCCGTCAGGACTGGCGGCGTAAATGGCGTCGGAACGCACCGCCGGGGCGAAGCTCTGGCCGCCCTTGGCGCCCAGCGGAACCTGCCAGTCGACCCGCGGCGTTACCTTGGCGTCATAGGTTGGCAGCGGTCCGGGCTTGTGCGAGTATCGCGGCCGAGGCCCAGCCAGGACAGCGACGGTGGCGGGATCGTGAGGGAACGACGTCATCCACGAAGGCAGCGACTGGCAGCCGCCCAGCATCAGCGCGCCCAACGCGATCAGCGAGGTGCATCGGCGCCTGACTGCGCTGGTCATTGCGCGCCTCCCAGCGCGTCGAACTTGACCTGCACGAAGGCACGGTAGGGCGATTTCGGGTCGATCTTGGCCAGCGCGGTCTCGTACGCTGACTTGGCCTCGGCGCTCTTGCCCGCCGCCGCCAGGATGTCGCCCTTGAGATCGGCGAACAGGCCGGCGAATGCGTCGTCGGTCTTGACGTCGAGCGTCTTCAGGGCGTCGTCGTATTGTTTTTCATCGAGCATTGCCTGAGCGAGGCGAAAGCGCGCGATCGCCTTCAGCTCATCCCCGGACGCATGATCGACGACCCACTGCAACTGCGCGCGAGCCCCCGCCTTGTCGCCGCTGTCGTAGAGCATCTTGGCGTAGAGCAACGCGGCACGCGGTGCATACGCGGTGCGGGCGTAGCGGTCGACGATCTGTGACGCGGGCTCTTTTGCCTTGGAGACGTCGTTGGCTCGCGCCGCCTGGCTCACCGCCTGGTAGAGCACGCTTGCCTGCTCGGCCTGCGTTCGCTGATACCAGCGCCAGCCTTGCACGCCGATGACCACCAGTGCCACGACGACGACGGCGGCGCTGACGTATTTGGAATTCTGCTCCCACCATGCCTTCAGGTCGTCGAGTTTTTCCTGTTCTTCGAGATCGTAGACTGCCATCTTGGTTCCTAAGTTGGGGTGTCGCGGAGCGTCTCACGAAGCCACCGCGCGAAGCGGGGCGGACGCGAGGCAACGCTCATTACAAACGCTTCGCGCCGTGCGGAGCGGGAGCGATTCGCATCGCCAGCTTTTCCAGAGGCAACGCAACCTGCTCGCCGGGATCGCGCAAGGGCTTGACCGCGACCACGTTGGCGGCCACTTCGTCATCGCCGACGATAAGCGCGAACCGCGCGCCGCTCGCGTCCGCGCGGCGCATTTGCGATCCGATATTTCCGCCACCGGCGTGAACGACGATCGCCAGCCCGGCGTCGCGCAGATTTTCAGCCACCGACACTGCCAGACGCGTCGCGCGGTCGCCGACGTGTACCACGTACGCGTCCGGTGCATCGCTCGCGGTGCGCCCGGCGTCCTGCATGAGCATCAGCACCCGTTCGGTGCCGATGCCGAAACCGCATCCGGGCGTTGGCTTGCCGCCGAGCTGAGCGACCAGGCCATCGTAGCGTCCACCCGAGCAGACACCGCTTTGTGAGCCGAGTCGCGTGGTCACCCACTCGTACACGGTCGCATTGTAGTAGTCGAGCCCGCGTACGAGCCGCGGGTTGACGCGGAAGTCGATGCCGGCGTCACGCACGCCGGCCTGCACCTTCTCGAACAGCGCGCGAGACTCCTCGCCGAGCGCGTCCGATGAGCTTCGGCGCATCCTCGATCAGCGCCTGCATCGCCGGATTCTTGGAATCGAGGATGCGCAGCGGATTGGCTGTGCAGCCGCCGCCTCGAGTCCTCGTCGAGCGATTCCATGTGGCGCTCGAAATGAGCGATGAGCTGCGGACGAAAGGCGCGCCGTTCCTCGCTCGAGCCGATGGTGTTGAGCTCGAGGGTGATGCCGGAGAGGCCCAGACGCCGCCAAAGCCGGCCGACCATGGTCAATTGCTCGAGATCGACATCGGGGCCGGCGAACCCGAGCGCCTCGACACCGAAGGTATGGTATTGGCGGTAGCGTCCCTTTGCGGACGCTCGTGCCGGAACAGCGGCCCGCTGTACCAGAGACGCTTGGGGCCGTCGTAGAGCATGTTGTGCTCGAGCGCGGCGCGAACGGTCGGCGCGGTTCCTCCGGGCGCAACGACAAGCGTTCGTCGTGGTCGGTGAACGAATACATCTCCTTCTCGACGATGTCGGTCGCTTCGCCGACGGCGCGCACGAACAGATCGGTCTTCTCGACGATGGGTGTGCGGATGTTGCGATATCCGTACTGCTCGAACACCTCGCGCGCAGTGTCCTCGAAGACGTGCCACAGCGCCGCTTCGTCAGGAAGAACGTCGTTCATGCCGCGAACGGCCTGGATCGTCCCCGCCATCGTCTATTGAAGCGTGAGGCGCGCGACGTTTTGCCGGGTATACGGCGAGAGGTCGACCGGTTTTCCGCGGAAAACCAGCGTCACGACGTGCGCGTTGCCGAGAATGATGTCGAATGGGGGCACGCCTTTGACCGGCTCGACCGATCCCGGCATCACCAGCCGCGAGACGATGATCTGCCCGCTGCGATCGCGGATCTCGGTCCACGACGGACCCCTGATACGTAAGCAACAGCGTCGCGTCGCCAGGCGCCGCACTCGCCGGGACCGCGGCGCCGCTGACGGAAGTGGCGACCGAATCGCGCATCGACGCGGCAGGCGGCGCGGCTTGCGCTTCCGTTCCCTGGGGCGCAGTTGCCTGCGGGGCCGCGGTTTGCGGAAAACTGGCCAGCGGATTGGGAGCGCGACCGCCGGCGCGCGCCGCCGGCGCGCGACGGTCGGTCGCGTCGGAGACCGCTCGCGCGGGCTCGGCGGTGTTCGTCAGTCCGCCGCGATACCACTCGTACGCCGCCGCGGCAACGATGCAGCCGATCAGAATCAGCGGGATCAGCCAGCGGCCGAGCCCGGGCCGGGATGCGCTTGCGCTGGGCAGCTCGGCGATCATCGAACCCGGTCGAATGCAGCGTCGGCGACTCGAGCGCGGGCGCCTGCGCAACGTCGGGCAGATGCGCCAGCAAGTCCTGCGCGTCGAGATGCAGCAGGCGCGCGTAATTGCGTACGAAGCCGCGGCTGAACGTCCGCCCCGGCAGCTCGCCGAAGCTCTCCTCCTCAAGCGCTTTGACCTGCCGCGGTGCGAGTTTCAGTTGCTGCGCCACCTGGTCGAGCGAAAGCCCGGCTGCCTCGCGTGCCGCCCTGAGGCGTGCGCCGGGGCCGGCCGACGCGGCGACAGGAGCGAGACCATCGACGTCGTTTGGCATTTGCTCTTGCGTTGCCGTCACTCGCAGGCCCCGGTGGTAAGGGCTTTGGTTTCGACGGAATCCGGAAAGCGATTGCGCAGCTGCGATGTGTACGATAGCTCCGCCTGCCTGTCGCCCAGCTTGCGCTCGATACAAACCCCGAGATAGATCGCCTCGGGTGGCGGCGTGCGTGGTCTGCATCACCGCCCTCATCCATCTGCGCGCTTCCTCGTAACGCGCCTCTTTGTACGCTATCAAGGCGACGCCATAGCTCGCCAACGCATTGCCGGGCTGCGCGCCGAGCGCGCGGCGGAAATAGGACTCGGCGACCCGGATCTCGCCGATCGTCTGCGCACAACGCCCGGCATTGACCAGCGCGATTTCCGGCGTTCTGTACAGGGAATTGCGCACCGCGATCTCGAACTGCTCCAATGCTTCGCGTTCGCGCTTGTGCTCGCACAAATACCAGCCCCAGTTGTGGTGAATCGTCGGAATCGTTGGGCGCGAAGCGCGAGCGCGCGCTCGAAGTTCTGCACCGCTTTGCGGTCGTCGCCGAGCACCGCGTACACCAGACCGAAGACGTTGTACGCGGGCGCGTACCCGGGGTCGGTCTGCACCGCGAGATTGAGCTCCTCGATCGCGACGTCCATTTGCGCACGCTCGTAATAGCCGCCGGCCAGCTCGGTGTGCAGCCGCGCCCGCTCCGACGGGCTTGCCTGCGGCTGCTGCGGCGGCGTAACGCGCGGCTGCTGCTCCGGTGCCTTCGGTGCGGAGTTGCACCCGGCCAGCATCGCCAAGGCGCCGATGGTGATCAAAGCGCGAGAACGGTCGACTATCGCTCATGGGCATGGGTCAGGCCCTCGCAACGGGTTGAATTCGGTGCAGGCGCCGCTTGGTCCTGTCCTGGACCTGGCCGGCAAGCTGACCGCACGCGGCGTCGATATCCTCGCCTCGCGTTTTGCGTATGGTGGCGACCAGACCCGCGTCCTGCAGGATGCGCTGAAAGGCGACGATGCGGTTGCGCGAGCTGGTCCGATATTCGGTGTTCGGAAACGGATTGAACGGGATCAGATTGAACTTGCACGGTACGTCGCGAACCAGCGACGCAAGCTCGCGCGCTTGCTCCGGCGCGTCGTTGACGTGGTCGAGCATCACGTACTCGAAGGTGACGAAGTCGCGCGGCGCGCGCTCGATGTAGCGCAGACACGCGGCGAGCAGCAGGCGAATCGGATACTTGCGGTTGATCGGCACCAGCAGGTCGCGCAGCGCGTCGTTCGGCGCGTGCAGGCTGACCGCGAGCGCGACCGGGCAATCCTCGCGCAGGCGATCGAGCGCCGGTACGAGCCCCGATGTCGAGAGTGTCACGCGGCGCCGCGAAAGACCGTAGGCGTTGTCGTCGAGCATGATCCGCATGGCGGTGACCACGTTGTCGTAGTTGGCCAGCGGCTCGCCCATGCCCATCATGACCACGTTGGTGATCGGATGCCGGCCCTGTTGCACCCATGGAGCGTCGATGTCGCCGGCAAGCAAGCGCACGGTTCGCGATCCAAAGCTGGCCGATGATTTCGGCAACGGACAGATTGCGATTGAAGCCCTGCTTGCCGGTCGAGCAGAAGGAGCAGTCGAGCGCGCAGCCGGCCTGCGAGGAAATGCACAGCGTGCCCCGATCGGTCTCGGGGATATACACCGCATCGACGGCGTTGCCGCCGCCGACGTCGAGCAGCCACTTGCGCGTGCCGTCGCCGGCGATCGAGTCGCGCACGACCAGAGGCGCGCGGATCTCGGCATCGATCATCAGCGCATCGCGGGTGGTCTTGGCCAGATCGGTCATCGACTCGACGCGGTCGGCAAGCGCGTGATGAATCCAGCGCAGCGTCTGCTTGGCACGAAACGGCTTGTCGCCGCGCTCGGCGAAAAATGCAGACATCGCCGATTGATCGAAGTCGAGAAGGTTGATCATACGAAAGCTCAGCGCAGCAGCGCGATTATCGAGCAAAGAGGCATGGCTTTTATCCGATACTCGCCGATGCGTCTCAACGCTTCCCGGCGGCCAGCGTCAGCGCGGGAAGAAGTATGTAATTTCTGCGCTGCGGTTTCCAGCGCATCCGAGCCGTGGACCGCGTTGTGGTCGATCGATTCTGCAAAATCGGCGCGGATCGTTCCGGACGCAGCCTTTGCGGATCGGTCGCGCCCATCAGCTCCCGATTCAAGGCGACCGCGTTTTCGCCTTCGAGCACCTGGATCATCACCGGGCCCGAGCTCATGAAGTCGACCAGGCCGCTGAAAAAGGGCCGTGCGCGGTGAACCGCATAAAAGCCTTCCGCTTCATCGCGGGACAACCGCGTCATCCTGGCGGCGACGATCTTAAGCCCCGCGCTCTCGAAACGAGTATAGATCGCTCCGATGACATTTTTGGCAACTGCGTCCGGCTTGATGATGGAAAGGGTGCGTTCTACCGCCATTCCTGGGCTCCGAACAAGTAAATGAGATAAATGCGAGGAAATTCAAGATTATATCATGAGCCGGACGGCCGCCTGCGGGGCCTGCGCGCCCAAAACACGACCGGGGGCAGGGCTTTAAAGCCAAGGCGGACCGAAGCCCGCCTTGGGCCCGAAACAGGGATTGAGCGGGCCTCGCGCTGCTGGCCCGACGACGCGATGCGAGTCCAGTCGCCGGCAGCCGGCTGTCTTGTTCAGCGCATCATGCCCAGCGTCTGCGGTAGCCAGATCGAAAGCGCCGGCCAGTAGGTCACGATGACCAGGAACACCAGCATCGTCAGCAGCCACGGCCAGACGGCGACGGTCAACTCGGTGATGCCCATCTTGGTGATGCCGCTGGCGACGTACAGATTCAAACCGACCGGCGGGTGGCACATGCCGACTTCCATGTTGACGGTCATGATGATGCCGAAGTGCACCGGATCGATGCCGAGCTTCATCGCCACCGGGAACAGGATCGGCGCCATGATCAGCACGATCGACGACGGCTCCATCACGTTGCCCGGCGAGCAGCAGCAGCACGTTGACGAACAGCAGGAAGGCGACCGCGCCCAGACCCTTGTCGAGCATCCACTGCGCCATCACCTGCGGAATCTGCTCGGAGGTCATCAGGAACGAGAACATCACCGCGTTGGTGATGATGTAGAGCAGCATCGCGCTCATGTTGGCCGAGTCGAGCAGCACCTTCGGCACCTTCTTGAGCGTCAGGTCCTTGTAGACGAAGACCGCGACGAAGAACGCGTATACCGCGCTCATCGCGGCAGCCTCGGTCGGCGTGAAAATGCCGGTGTAGATGCCGCCGATGACGACGACGATCAGCAGCAGTCCCCAGATGCTTTCGCGGAAGGTGCGGAAGCGCTCGCCCCACGATGGCTTTCGGCAGGCGCGGATAGTTGTTCTTCCGCGCCCGCCACCAGGTGGTGAGGCCGAGCATGGTCGCCAGCGTCAATCCCGGAATGACGCCGGCCATGAACAGCTGGCCGACCGAGGTGTTGGTGGCGACCGAATACATCACCATCACGATCGACGGCGGAATCAGGATGCCCAGCGCGCCGGAGGTCGTGATCACGCCGGCGCCGAACTGCTTGGGGAAGCCTTGCTTGACCATCGCCGGCAGGATGATCGAGCCGATGGCCACCACCGTCGCCGGCGAGGAGCCCGACACGGCGGCAAACAGCGCGCAGGCCATCACGCCGGCGAGCGCCAACCCGCCGTGCCAGTGGCCGACCATCGACGAGGCGAAGGCGATCATCCGCCGCGCGACGCCGCCGTGGGTCAGGAAATTGCCGGCGAGGATGAAGAACGGGATGGCCATGATCTCGAAGCGCTCGATGCCGGTGAACAGCTTCAGCGCCACCGAGGTGATCGGCACCGTGGTCATCGTGAACAGGAAAGTGAGCACGGTGAGGCCGAGCGAGATCGAGACCGGCATCCCGGTCAGCATCAGCCCGAACAGCAGCAGGAAAGATGATCAGCGGCGTCGGAATGTGCAAGCCGACCGCGAAGCCCAGCATCGGCAGGACCACCATCGCCGCCGGAAGCGCGGCGACCAGGCGCATCGAGGCGGTCATGATTTGCCTCCGCGCCTGGCATCGGCCGGATGCAGGTTGTCCTTCAGTGCCGTAGGGAATGAGGTTGATCGGCGTCGACGTCCTCGATCCCTTCGACGTGGCCGTGATCGTGATGCGGCAGCTCACCGGTCTTGTAGAACGACCAGGCCACCTGCAGGAAGCGGAAGCACATCAGATACGAGCCCAGGGGGATGCACAGATAGACGATCCACAGCGGCAGCTCGAGGTCGGCCGAAACCTGATCGGTGTGGCCGATGGCCCAGACGTAATTGGCGCCCAGCGAGCCGACGATGATGGTGAACAGCGCCCCGGAGAGCAGGCCGAACAGCACGTACTTGCGGCGCAGGCTGTCGGGCAGGCGGTTGATCAGCACGTCGACGCCGACGTGGATCCCCGTCCGCACGCCGTACGCCGCGCCGAACTTGGCCATCCAGATGAACATGTAGATGCAAAGCTCCTGCGCCCACGAAAGGTTGATCGCCAGCAGCCAGTCCTGCAGCACCGGGATCGGCAGCCCTGCCGCGTAGCGATGCACGACGGCGATGAAAACGATGATCGTCGCCGCCGCGATCAGGAAGGCGATCAGCCATTCCTCGAGGTGATCAAGAAACTTGAGCATCCCGCTCCTCCCAGAGCGCGCCGCTGCGAGCGCGTCCGAACATGAAAACGCCACTGCCGGAGCTGGCGCCGGCAGTGGCGTCGCAATCATGCCGCAGCCGTGCAGCCTAGGGCTTGAAGCCGGTTTCTTTGTACACCGACTGGATGATGTCCTTGCCGATGCGGCTTTCCTGCTCGCGATGAACCGACGACCAGCGCTTTTTTCCAGGCTGCCTTTTTCGTCGGCGGTAAGCGTGATGATCTGCGTCTTGCCGGACTTCTTCACGCCCTCGAGCGCGTCGTCATTCTCCTTCTTGGCGATATCGTTGGCGTACTTGGTCGCGTCCTTCATCGCGCTTTCGAGCGCGCTGCGGACGTCCGCCGGCAGGCCGTCCCAGAATTTCTTGTTGACGATCACCGCGTACTCGATCACGCCGTGGTCGGTCATGGTCAGGTACTTCTGCACCTCGTGCATCTTCTGCGTGTAGAAGTTCGACGGCGGATTCTCGGTGCCGTCGACGACGCCGGTCTGGAGCCCCTGGTAGACCTCCGAGAACGCCATCTTCTGCGGTATCCCGCCGAGTGCGCGGATCTCCGCTTCGAGCACGTTCGAGGACTGGATGCGCATCTTCAGGCCCTTGACGTCGGCGGGCGCCTTCAGCGCCTTGTTCGCGCTGAAATCCTTGAAGCCGTTGTCCCAGTAGGCCAGTCCGGTGATGCCCTTGCTCTCGAGCTTCTGGAACAGCTGCTTTCCGACCGGCCCTTCGGTGACCTTGTGCAGCTCGGCGAACGAATCGAAGATGTACGGCAGGTCGAACACCTCGAACTCGCGCGCGCCCAGCGGACCGAACTTCGCGACCGACGGCGCCAGCATCTGCACCGAGCCGAGCTGCAGCGCTTCCATTTCCTCGCCGTCCTTGTACAACTGGCTGTTGGGGTAGACCTCGACCTTGACGCGGCCCTTGGTGCGTTCTTCGGCGAGCTTCTTGAAGTATTCGGCGCCTTTGCCCTTGGGCGTGTCGAGGGCGACCACGTGGCTGAACTTGATGACGATCGGTTGTTGCGCGACGGCGGTTCCCGCCAGCGCGAGCAGTGCTGCCGCGCCGAGCGCGACGCAAAATCGGAAACTCATCGATTCCTCCAAGTTGATGGATGCCAGTGTGCGTCGTTCGAATTATCCGGGCATTTAGCCACGGGACCTTGACCCTTGTCAATCTGCACGCTGTGCCGTCATGGCGTGTGCGACGCCAGATCAGGCGCCAATCCCTTTCGCCCGCTGCAGCCTGAAACGCGAACATCGACGCCGACGCCGGGGACCGGCGGCGAGCTGCATCGCCGCACCAGACCAGCGGCAGCGCCTGGCGTTGCCACACCGTAAGGCTTGCCTGCTGCAACAGCTTCTTGACCGCGTGCCGCGGACGGTTCGCCGCGAGCCGGATCCGCTCGCCGCCGGTGCGCGAGCGGACCTGACGGGTGCTGCGAGCAGAGCTTGGCGAAAGCGATGCCTGCGCCGTCGGCCGGCTCGAATGCCAGGATACCGCCCGGCAGGTGAACTTCGGGTGCGCCGTCCCAGGCGACGGCAAAGGGAGCCGTGGTGGGAGCGTGCACGACAACGCGCTCCGCGATAGCATGCCGATTTCGGCGCCGTCGTGCGCGATGACGCGTGCGCGCGTCGGCGGAGGCACTGGCAGTTGCCGCAGCACGTCGGCGAGGCGCGCATCCGACGGCGGGCGTAAGCCTTCGCGACGCAGGAACCAGCGCAGGAGATTGGCGGCGTCGAGCGTTCGACAAGCCTGCCAGTTGTGCGCGATCCAGCCCGGCATCGTCGATGGCGCCCTCGGCGTCGAGCGCGGCAAGCTCGTCGAGCAATGCGCTTGCTTCGGCTTGATGCGACGCGGCGCGGCGAGCGTCGCCGGATAGCCTGTGAAGCCGGCGGCGAGGCGTGGCGCGATTTCGTGCCGAAGAAGATTGCGCCGGTGCGTGGTGTCGGCTGTTGCTTTCATCCTCGATCCAGCCGAGGCCGCGGATCGCTCGCGTAGGCAGCGAGCGTTTGCGCGCGTCTGCGACAGCAGGGGTCGCAGCAGCGCGGAGTGCCGCGCCGAAATGCCGGCATCGCGGACAGTCCCCGCGGGCCGGAGCCGCGCAACAACTGCAGCAACACGGTTTCGGCCTGGTCGTCGGCGTGGTGTGCGAGCGCGATCACATCCGACGTCGCATGACATGAAATGCTCGTATCGCCCGGCGCGCGCCAGCGCTTCGAGGCTTAGCCCGGACTTGCGCTCCAGGTGCAGCCGATGCACCGACAGCGGCACCGATGCGCGACGCGCACTGCTCGGCGCAGAAACGCGCCCATTGGTCGGCGTTCGGGGACAGCCCGTGATGAACGTGGACCGCGGATAGCTTGAGCGAACGGCCGGCCGAAACGCCAGTCAGCGCATCGAGCAGCACCATCGAGTCGATGCCTCCCGAGAGCGCAACGCGCAACGCCGCGCGTCCGGACGCAACATAGCCGTCCAACGCATCCGCGACGGCCGTTGTTACCGCGGCAACGGCGTCGTCAACCGGCGCTGAGTTCCTTGAACTTGCCATAGCCGAGAAGCTTGTCCTCTCGTGCTTCCAGCAGGCGCGTCGAGCTGCTGCTCCTGCGACTGGCGCAGCGCCTCGGTCAGGGCTTTTTCAGCGTCACCATCATCGCGGCGTGATCGCGATGCGCGCCGCCGACGCGGCTCGTTGACGACCTTGTCGATCAGGCCGAGCGTCTTCAGCCGCGCGCGCGGTGATGCCGAGCGTTTCGGCCGCTTCCTCGGCGTGCGACGCCGATTTCCACAGGATCGACGCGCAGCCCTCCGGCGAGATCACCGAGTAGGTGGCGTACTGCAGCATCAGCGTCAGGTCGCCGATCGCGATGGCCAGCGCGCCGCCGGAACCGCCTTCGCCGATCACGGTAACGATAATCGGCGTCCTCAATCCGGCCATTTCGTAGAGATTGCGTCCGATGGCCTCGGACTGTCCGCGCTCCTCGGCGCCGATGCCGGGGAACGCTCCGGGCGTGTCCACCATGGTGAACAAGGGCAGCCCGAATTTTCCGCGAGCTTCATCAGGCGCAGCGCCTTGCGATAGCCTTCCGGCCGCGGCATGCCGAAGTTGCGGTGGATTTTTCCTTGGTGTCGCGGCCCTTCTGGTGGCCGAGCACCATGCAAGGCGCGCCGTTGAATCGCGCCAGGCCGCCGACGATGGCCTGATCGTCGCCGTAGCTGCGGTCGCCGTGCAGCTCGTGGAAATCGGTGAAGATCCCGGCGATGTAGTCGAGCGTGTAGGGCCGCTGCGGATGGCGCGCCACTTGCGCGATCTGCCACGAGGAGAGCTTGCTGTAGATCTCCTTGGTCAGTTGCTGGCTCTTCTTGGTGAGCCGGTTGATCTCGTCGGAGATATCGACCGCGGAGTCCTCGTGGACATAGCGCAGCTCGTCGATCTTGGCTTGCAGATCGGCAATGGGCTGCTCGAAATCGAGGAAGGTTTGTTTCATCTGGCCAGGTTCGACAGGTAGCGGAGGGCGAGGGCGGCATCATAGCGCACGGGCGCGGACCGCCGCCATGACGCGCCGCCCAAGCATATCGTAGATCAGCTTGCGCCAGGTCGCAAAGCGCAATCCCATATCGGCTCCAAGCGCCACGCTACCGGGCCGTGTCGGCCGGACGAAGCATCTCGATGTGCGCGATGCCGTCCTCGAGGTACGGTTCGGATGCCGGTCGAAAGCCGAATTCGGCGTAGAAGCTCTCGAGATAGCGCTGCGCTCCGATTCGAATACCGTGCTCCGGATAGATCTCGATCGATTTGCGCACGCCCTTCGCGCATCAGTTCGCGGCCGGCGCCGATGCGCCGAAATGCGCCGCAGTGAGAACGCGGCCGATCGACGCTTCGGTAAACCTTGCAGCCGGGTCGGAGAAGACGCAGATAGGCGGCCAGCGCCTTGGTACCGCCGCGCTCCACCCAGCCGAGCAAATGCCACGCTTCCTGGTCCGCGTCGTCGAGGTCGAGAAATGCACAGTGCTGTTCGACGACGAATACTTCGCTGCGCGCGCGCAAGCGCAGCGTACAGGGCGTGCGGCGTGAGGTCGGCGAATTGACGCCACTGCCAGGCGATTGCAGAGGACATCGTGGGGCGACAGGTGCGCGGAGTTTCAAGGCCCGTTAAGTTACACTATGCAGCAGTCATCGAAATCGTTTCTGCATTTTATTCCGGCACTTCCCATGGCAAAAGCGCATCGCATCGCCGTCATCCCCGGTGACGGCATCGGCAAGGAAGTCGTCCCCGAGGGCATTCGCGCGCTCGAGGCCGCGGGCAAGAAGTTCGGCATCGCTTTCCAATGGGACGAGCTGCCGTGGAGCTGCGACTACTACGTCAAGCACGGCCGCATGATGCCGGAAGACTGGTTCGAGCAGATCCATCGCCACGAAGCTATTTTCTTCGGCGCCGTCGGCTGGCCGGCGACGGTGCCCGATCACATCTCGCTCTGGGGCTCGCTGATCCAGTGGCGGCGGCGGTTCGACCAGTACGTCAACCTGCGGCCCATGCCGTTTGATGCCGGGCATTCCGTCGCCGCTGGCCAACCGCAAGCCGGGCGACATCGACTTCGTGGTCGTGCGCGAGAACACCGAGGGCGAATACTCGTCCGTCGGCGGTCGCGTCTTCGACGGCACCGACCGCGAGACCGTGTTCCAGCAGACGATTTTCACCCGCACCGGCGTCGACCGCATCCTCAAGTACGCCTTCGAGCTGGGCGCAGACGCGTCCGCGGAAACACGTGACCTCGGCCACCAAGTCGAACGGCATCTCGATCACCATGCCGTACTGGGACGAGCGCTTCAGCGCGATGTCGGCCCAGCTATCCGGGCATTCGAACCGATCAGTTCCACATCGACATCCTGACCGCGCAATTCGTGCAGCACCCGGATTGGTTCGACGTGGTGGTCGGCTCCAACCTGTTCGGCGACATCCTTTCCGACCTCGGGCCCGCGGTCTGCGGCACCATCGGCATCGCGCCGGCGGCGAACATCAACCCCGAGCGCATTTATCCGTCGACCTTCGAGCCGGTGCACGGCTCGGCGCCGGACATCGCGGGCAAGGGCATCGCCAATCCCATCGGTCAGATCTGGTCGGCGGCGCTGATGCTCGAGCACCTCGGACACTCCGCGGCCGCCGCGGCCATCGTGCGCGCGATCGAAAGGGTGCTTGCCGACAAAAGCGCGCCGCGGACCCCTGATCTCGGCGGCAAGGCGTCGACCGCGGCTCTGGGCAAGGCGATCGCTGAGGCGATAGGTTAACCGCGCGAGCCTCCCGGCGAGTCGTCCCGCGCGAAGCGCGGGGATCGACGGGGAATTGCGAGTCGCGGTCATTGCGCGGTGCAAGGCGATCACAGGCAATTGGAGCCCGCGCAATCCGGCCTACGGGCTGCGACCCGCTTTTGTGGCAAGATAGCCGCCGAAGAACAAGACTGACGCAGGGAGCCATCGCAATGATCATCGGCATTCCACGCGAGACCCGCCCGGGCGAGACGCGCGTCGCCGCCACGCCCGAGACCGTCAAGAAGCTGGCCGCCAGCGGCAAGCATCAGATCGTCGTCGAGACCGGCGCCGGAGCGCACGCCAGCATTCCCGACGCCGACTTTCAGACCGCCGGCGCGCGTATCGGCAGCGTCGCGGAGACTTTGGGCGCTGACATCGTCCTCAAGGTGCGCGGCCCCACCGCCGACGAGCTGCCGAAGCTCAAGCGCGGCGCGATGCTCATCGGCCTGCTGAATCCCTTCGACGCTGCGGCGATCGAGTCGATCGCCGCAACCGGCGTTCCGCGCTTCGCGCTGGAGCGCCTGCCGCGAATCAGCGCGCGCAATCGATGGACGTGCTCTCCTCGCAGGCAAACATCGCCGGCTACAAGGCGGTGATGATCGCGGCCAATGTGTATGGGCGCTTCATGCCCATGCTGATGACCGCGGCGGGAACGGTGAAGGCCGCGCGCGTGCTGATCCTCGGCGTCGGCGTTGCCGGCCTGCAGGCGATCGCGACCGCCAAACGCCTCGGCGCGGTGATCGAGGCGTCGGACGTGAGGCCGTCGGTGAAGGACCAGGTCGAGTCGCTCGGTGCGAAATGGGTCGACGTTCCGTACGCCAACGACGAGGAAAGAAGATCGCCGAGGGTGTCGGCGGCTACGCGCGTCCGATGCCGCCGGAATGGATGGCGCGCCAGGCCGGCATCATCGCCGAGCGCTGCAAGACCGTCGACGTGCTCATCACGACCGCGCTTATTCCAGGCCGACCGGCGCCGAAGCTGATCCAGTGCGGACACCGTCGCCGCGCATGAAACCCGGCGCGGTGATCGTCGATCTCGCCGCCGAGCAGGGCGGCAACGTCGAGGGCACCGAGCTCGACCAGATCGTCACCAAGAACGGCGTCAAGATCGTCGGCATTGCAAATCTTCCCGCGCGAGTCGCGACCGACGCCAGCGCTCTCTACGCGCGCAACGTACTCAACTTTCTTGCGCTGTCGCTGAACGCCAAGACCGGCGATTTCAACGTCCCGAAAGACGACGAGATCATCGCCGCGACGCTGGTCTGCGAGGGCGGCAAGGTCGACCACGAAGCGTAATTCCCGTCGTCCGGGTTTCGATGTCTTAGTCTCGATTGCAGCAAGTGGGAGAGAATCATGACCTCAGGCGTTGATCCGATCGTCATCAACCTCATCGTGTTCGTGCTGGCGATCTTCGTCGGCTATCACGTGGTCTGGGGCGTGACGCCGGCGCTGCACACGCCGCTGATGTCGCTGACCAACGCGATCTCCAGCATCATCCTGGTCGGCGCGATGCTCGCCGCCGGCGCCGCCGATCTCGATTGGGGCGGATGGCTCGGCGTGGTCGCGGTGACTCTGGTGTCGATCAACGTGTTCGGCGGCTTCCTGGTGACGCAGCGGATGCTCGATATGTTCAAGAAGAAGGAACCGAAGAGCCGGCGCGGCCGAATGGAGGCTAGGGGAGACCATGAGCGCCAACCAACTCGCACTCTGGTATCTCGTCGCCGCGGTGAGTTTCATCCTCGCGCTCAAGGGCCTGTCGGGCCCGCACACGGCGCGCCGGGGCAACGTCTACGGCATGATCGGCATGGCGATCGCCGTTGCTGGTGACGCTGGCGCTGGTCTATTCGCACAGCAAGAACGTGCTGCCGATACTCGGCGGCATGGCGATCGGCGGCACGATCGGCGCGATCGTCGCGCGCCGGGTGCAGATGACGCAGATGCCGGAGCTGGTCGCGGCCATGCACTCGCTGGTCGGCCTGGCCGCGGTGCTCATCGCCATCGCCGCCGTCAACAATCCCGCGGCGATGGGACTCGACGTGCCGATCACCTTCGGCCACAAGCTCGGAGCTTTTCATCGGCACCTTCATCGGCGCGATCACGTTCTCGGGCTCGGTCATCGCGTTCGGCAAGCTGTCGGGCAGCGCATCCGCAGCGCGCCGGTCGATGTTCACGGGCCAGCATTTCGTCAATCTGGCGATCGGCATCGCGATGATCGGCTTCGGCATCTGGTTCTGCATGGCGCCGCCTTCGGCGCACTGGATGCCGTTCATCGTCATGACGGCGCTCGCGTTCCTGCTCGGCTTCCTGCTCATCATTCCCATCGGCGGCGCCGACATGCCGGTGGTGATCTCGATGCTGAACAGCTACTCGGGCTGGGCGGCGGCGGGCATCGGCTTCTCGCTCGACAACCCGATGCTGATCATCGCCGGGTCGCTGGTCGGCTCTTCCGGCGCGATCCTGTCTTACATCATGTGCAAGGCGATGAACCGCTCGTTCTTCAGCGTGATCCTCGGCGGCTTCGGCGGCGAAGTCAGCGAGGCCGCCGGCGGACGGCGAGCAGAAGCCGGTCAAGAGCGGCAGCGCCGACGACGCGGCGTTCCTCTTGTCGCAACGCCGACACGGTGATCATCGTTCCCGGCTACGGCCTCGCGGTCGCGCGCGCGCAGCACGCGGTGAAGGAGCTCGCGGCGAAGCTGACCGCGAAGGGCGTGACCGTCAAATACGCGATCCATCCGGTCGCCGGGCGGATGCCCGGCCACATGAACGTGCTGCTTGCCGAGGCCGAGGTGCCCGTACGACCAGGTGTTCGAGATGGAAGACATCAACAGCGAGTTCGCGCAAGCCGACGTGGCGCTGATCCTCGGCGCCAACGACGTCGTCAATCCGCTCGCCGAGCAGAAGGGCAGCCCGATCTACGGCATGCCGATCATCGAGGCGTACAAGGCGAAGATCGGTCATCGTCAACAAGCGCTCGATGGCATCGGGCTACGCCGGCCTCGACAATCCGCTGTTCTACATGGACAAGACGATGATGGTGTTCGGCGACGCCAAGAAGGTCGTCGAGGATCTGGTCAAGGCGGTTGACTGACGCTGGCGCAGAGTCGCAGGACGCTCGTCGGCGCTACGGGGCGTTGCCACTCGCGAGTGTCTGGTGTCCCAAGACCTACAGTTGCGCAGACAGCGATCCGCCGGACGTCATTCCCGCGCAACGCGGTAATCCATTGGCTTTACGTCAACATGGATCCGCTTTCGCGGGGATGACGCCGCGATGACAGCAAATCACCCGCAAGCCCGCATTCTGGATCGCATTCGCCGTGATCTCCATGTTGTCGGCGGTGTTCGCGTGGCGCTTCTTTCCCGCAGGCGCTGCCGCTGATCAAGCTCGACGTCAAGATGACGCGCGAGGACGCGCTCGATCGCGCCAGCGCGCTTGCCGGCAAGCTCGATCTGGCGCCGCCTCGGTGCGCGGCGCGCGGCCTTGTTCACCCACGACGGCGCGACCCAGAACTTTGTCGAGCTCGATGCGGGCGGCAAGGCCAAGTTTGCCGAGCTGCTGACCGGAGAGATCTACGCGCCGTATTGGTGGGAAGTGCGCTGTTCAAGCCGAGCGAGACCGCCGAGGCGCGCGTGCGCTTCAGGCCCGACGGCTCGCCGTACGGATTTCAGTTGAAGGTGCCCGAAGCGCAGCCCGGCGCCGCGCTCGACGCGAACGCAGCGCGCGCCGATCGCCGAGGCCCGCGCTCGCGACGACTGGGCGGTCGACTTCGCGCCCTACAAGCTGCTCGAGCAGTCTGACGTGCGGCGGTCCGGCGGCCGCGTCGATCACGCATTTGTGTACGAGCGCGAGCACGAAACGCTCGGCGACGGCCGCTTCCGGCTGCGGCTCGGTGTTGCCGGCAACCGCCTCTCCGAGGTCTCGCACTACGTCTACGTTCCGGAAGCGTTCAAGCTTCGTTCCGGAAATGCGCTCCGACAACGAGACGATCGCCAAAGTGGCACAGCTTGCCGCCGCGGCGCTTGTACGGAATCGGAGGTTGCATTCTCGGCACCTTGTGGCTGCTGCGCCGGCGCGCGCTGCTGTGGAAGTGCGCTCGTTGCCGGCGCGATCGTCGCCGGCATCAATGCGCTTGGCGATGATCGCCAACGCGCCGCAGGCCTGGTTTTCCTACGACACGGCGCAGCCGGTGTGGGTTTTCTGGGGGTCGCAACTCGGCCTCGCCTTCCTGGTGTTTCGTTGTCGGCTCGCTTGTCCTGGCGCTGGTGTTCATGGCCGCCGAGGGTCTGTCGCGCCGGGCATTCCCCGACCACCCGCAGCTTTGGCGCATCTGGTCGCGCGACGGCCGCGCCGACGCCGGCGATCCTTGGCCGCACCGTCGGCGGGTACCTTTTGTTCCGCATCGAGCTGGCGCTGATCGCAGCATTCTATTTCGTGACCAACCGCTACTTTGGATGGTGGCAGCCTTCGGAGGCGCTTACCGATCCCAATATTCTCGGCAGCGCGTTGCCCGCGCTGGCGCCGATAGGCATGGCGTTGCAGGCGGGATTCATGGAGGAATGCCTGTTTCGCGCCGGTGCCCTGTCGATCGCCGCGCTGATCGGCCACCGGTTCGGTCATCGCGGCCTGCTGATCGGCCTGGTGCTGGTGTTGCAGGCGATCATCTTCGGCGCCGCACACGCGAACTATCCGGGATTTCCGGCGTACTCGCGGCTGGTCGAGCTGGTGATTCCGGCGTTCATCTGGGGACTCATCTTCTTGCGCTTCGGTTTGCTGACGACGGTGATCCTTCACGCCGTTTTCGATCTTGTCCTGATGTCGATACCCGTTTTTCTCGTGGAAGGCTCCGGCAGCGGATTCAATCAGGCACTCGTCATCGCCGCGGGGCTGGTTCCGCTCGCAATCGTCGTCCTTGCACCGGGTACGCGCAGGAAGGTGGCGGAGAGCTGCCCGCGATCATTGCGCAACGGAGCATGGCGGAGCGGAGCGGCGCGTGGCCCAGGCCGCCGCGGCACGCACTCGCGCTCAGGCAGGGCGCTGGACCACTCTCGTGCAGCGTGCATTGCCTCTTCTTGGAGCTGCGGGATTGCTGGCGATAGCGTTCGGTGCCGACTTCCACAGCGACGCGCCGCCGCTGCATATCGACCGCGCCAGCGCGGAAGCGGCCGCCGACGCCGCGCTCAGGAATCGCGGGATCACGCTCGGGCCCGAATGGAAGCAGGCAGCCGCGACGAAGCTTGCGACGGAAGACGGAACGTGGCTCTGGCACAAATTTGTATGGCGCGAAGGTGGGCAGGATGTGTACGCGCATTTGATCGGGAGCTGGCTCGCACCGCCGCTGTGGGAGGTGCGTTACGCGCGCTTCGAAGGCGCTGATGTTGTCGATCGCTCCGAGGAATGGCGCGTGACGGTTTCGAGGACGGCGCGGTACGGCAGGTAAGGCATCAGTTGCCTGAGCGAACGCCGGGAGCGAGGCTGTCGCGCGATCAGGCCCGCGATCATTGCCAGGAAGGAAATCAACCAGCGCTTCGGGCTCGATCCGAGGCGCTGCGCGAAGTCTCGGTCAAGGACGATTCGCAGCCGGCGCGCAACGACTGGAGATTCACGTATGCCGATCCGCGCGTCGATGCAGGGCTGGGAGGCGAGGCACGCGTGGGAGTCGACATCGCCGGTGACGAAGTCGTGAGCTCGGGGCGCTACGTCTTCGTTCCCGAAGTGTGGCAACGCGCGGAGACCGATCGCGCGGGGCGGCTGGGGTTGCCAAGAACATCGTCACGATGGCGACCGTCGTCCTGGTCATCGCCGCGCTGATCGCGTCCATCGTCGCCTGGAGCCGCGGACGTTTCGACCGGCGCGCGTTCTGGATGGCTGGCACGCTCATGCTGTCGGCGGCGGCGGTGAATACCGTCAATCAGTGGCCGCTGCTGGGCATGCGGCTGTCGACCACCGAGCCGGTGACGACACAGGTGAGCCTGTATCTCGCGGGCATCATTCTGACAACGGTGATCTCGGCGCTCCTCGGCGGACTCCTTGCGCGGAGTCGCGTCCTCGCGGCGCGCGCGACGTCGAGCCCGGATTGACGCAAAAGATGCTGGGTTCGCGGCGCCGGCGCCGCGCTGTTCGTGCTGGGTATCGAGGCAGTCCTAAGCCGCCTTGCGCCCGACATGGCTCCAAACTGGCCATCGTACAAGGTCGAGGAGCTATGGATGCCCTGGCTCGGACGCATCTCGGGAACGTTGACCTCGGGCTTGCTGGTGATGACGGTCATGGTGATCATGCTTTACTGGCTGGACCGCCTGACCGAGGGTTGGACCCGTCGGCGCGCGCTCGGTGTCGTCGTGCTGGTGCTCGCGCAGGCTGCCGTCGCCGCCGCCAGCGCCGATCAATGGATCGAGGTCATCGCCGCGGGCGCGGTGGGCGGAGCGCTGGCGACGCTGATCTACGCGACGGTCCTTCGCTTCGATCTTCGCATCGCGCCGGCGTTGATCGCGGTCTACCTCGTCGTCGGATTCGTCGGCGACGCGGCGCAAAAACAAACCTCTGCAGGCGGCGATGCTGGCGCTCATCGCCTGCGCAACTGCGCTGGCGCTCGCCTGGGCCGTGACGCGCTATCTCTTGCGTCCCGGCGTGACGAACGCAGTGCTGGCCGCGGCCGATTGACGCCGGCCTGCCGCCTCACCGACCGTTCCTACTGCACCTTCACCCAGTACGGCATGACCTGGTTGTCGGCGCGGTGAACCGCGGTCACGTTTTTGCGCGCCGCCCACGGGAATGACCTGCCGGTGCAGCGGAAGATGGTTGATCTCGGCGTTGTGCGCCGCCAGCGCGTCGCGGATCTCCTTGAGCCGGACGTCGGGATCCATGTCGACCTTGACTTTCGCGACCAGCTCGTCGAGCTTCGGGATTCGTGTAGCGGCCGTAGTTGTAGTCGCCGTCGCCCTTTCCGTTGTACGCTCGACAGCACCGGCTGAAGGATGAAGATGCCGTCGGTCGATGCCGCCGCCCCAGCCGAGCATGTACATGCTGGTATCGGTCTTCTCCAGCTTCGGGAAAATAGTTGCGCGCGCGGCATCGCGTTGACGCTGACCTTGATCCCGATCTGGGCCCACATCGCGGCCAGCGCCTGACAGATCTTCTCGTCGTTGACGTAGCGATTGTTGGGGCAGTCGAGCGTCACCTCGAAGCCGTCGCCGTAGCCCGCTTCGGCCATCAGCTGCTTGGCTTTGGCGCGATCGAAGGCAAGCCGCTTCTCGAGCTCGGAGGTCGATCTGCGCCGGCGCCGACAGCAGCGCGCCGGACGGCTGCGAAAGACCGCGCATGGTGTTGGTCTTGATGGCGTTCGATGTCGATCGCCTGATACAGCGCCTGCCGCACGCGCTTGTCCTTGAACGGGTTCTTGCCCTTGACGCTCGAATACAGAAGCTCGTCGCGCTTCTGATCCATGCCGATGAAGACGATGCGGTTCTCGGTGCCCTCGAGCACCTTGATGTTCGGGTCCTGCTTCAATCGCGGCACGTCCTGCGGCGGCGGGTCGTTGATGAGGTCGACCTCTCCCGAGATCAGCGCCGCGAGGCGCGTCGCGTCGGAGACGATCGGCAGGTAGATCACCTCGTCGGCGTTGCCTTCGAACCAGCCTTCCTTGATGCCCCACCAGTTGGGGTTCTTGGTCAGCACCGTCTTGATGTCCGGCTCGCGCGACTTGAGCATGTAGGGGCCGGTGCCGTTGGCCTGGTGCGCGGTGATCATGTCCTCCTTCTGGGTGTAGTTCTGCGGCTTGGTCGCGCGATTCTTCTCGCACCACGCGCGTGCTCATGATGTTGATGGTGTTGATGTGCTCGAGCTCGATCGGGTTCGGGCCGTTGGTCGTGAAATCGACCGTCAGCTCGTCGACTTTCTTCGGAATGCCCGACGCGTTGGCGTATACGCGCAGCTGCGAGGTGTCGGCACGGGCACGCTCGAACGAGAACACGACATCGTCCGCGGTAAAGGGCGTGCCATCGTGAAACTCTGACGCCCGGGCGCAATTTGAAGCGCCAGGTCGTCGGGTTGAGCTGCTGCCAGGACGTGGCCAGCGCGGGCTCGAGCTCCAGCGTCTTTGTTGCGCAACATGAGCGGCTCGTAGACCAGGATGTTGATGTTGTTGGTCAGGTTCTCGTTCTGCGAATGCGGATCGGTGGTTTGCAAGTCGCCGCGCCCCGCCCAGCGCAGCGTCTTGGCGTCGAGTGTTCCCAGGCTAAGCGTTGTCAAGGCAAGAGTCAGCAAAGCTAAGCGCAGCATGGCCGTGGCTCCGTACCGAGGAAAGGGTGACCATCATAACCCTTGCTCGGCGCATCGCGATAGAATGCCGCCCCGAACATGCGATCCCACTCCACCGTTGACCAGCTGCTCGCCGAACTGCGCCGACGGCATGGCTGCCGACCGGTGTCTCGCTGACGAAGAGCATCGAGCGGTTGCGCAGCGCGGTGCAGCGCCGGCCGAGATCGAGCGCGTCGCGCGTGCGGTCGCCGCCTCGCGCGATCGCGCGTCGCGGCGCGCGGCGCGCATCCCGCGGATTGCTTACCCGCCGGAGCTCCCGGTGTCGGCGCGGCGCGACGACATCGCCGCCGCCATGCGCGCGCATCAAACGATCATCGTCTGCGGCGAGACCGGCTCCGGCAAGACCACGCAGCTGCCCAAGATCTGCCTCGAGCTCGGACGCGGCATGCGCGGCCTGATCGGGCACACGCAGCCGCGGCGCATCGCCGCGCGCAGCGTCGCCGACGCGGATCGCGCAGGAGCTCGCAACACCGCTGGGCGAGATCGTCGGCTACAAGGTGCGCTTCAGCGACCGGACGCGTCCGACGCCTACATCAAGCTGATGACCGACGGCATCCTGCTCGCCGAGACCCAGTCCGACCGCGTGCTCGCCGCCTACGACACGATCATCATCGACGAAGCGCACGAGCGGAGCCTCAACATCGATTTCCTGCTGGGATACCTGCAAGCAGCTGTTGCCGCGGCGGCCCGATCTCAAGCTGATCATCACCTCGGCGACGCTCGATGCCGACCGCTTCGCCCGCCATTTCGGCGACGGGACGGCGAGCGCGCCGGTCATCGACGTCGAGGGACGCATGTTCCCGGTCGAGGTGCGCTACCGCCCCTAGGCGCGGGCGAGGATCCGGCCGGCGAAAACGAGGCCGACGACGAGGAAGCGCTCGAGGAAGCGATCGTCGCGACGGCCGAGGACCTGTGGCGCGAAGGTCCGGGCGACATCCTGGTGTTCCTGCCCGGCGAGCGCGAGATCCGTGAAACCGCCGAGCTCCTGTCGACGCAGCCTCGCGCGGCGGCCGTACGCCTCGTCGATGGAGATCCTGCCGCTGTTCGCGCGGCTGTCGGTCGGAGCAGCAGCAACAGGTGTTCGCGCCCAGCGGCGGTCGCCGCATCGTGCTTGCCACCAACGTCGCCGAGACTTCGCTCACCGTGCCCGGAATCCGTTACGTGATCGATTCCGGGCTCGCCCGCGATCAAGCGCTACTCGCTGCGCAACAAGGTGACGATGCTGCAGATCGAGAAGGTGTCGCAGGCCGCCGCCAATCAGCGCGCCGGGCGCTGCGGCCGCGTCGCCGCCGGCGTGTGCGTCGCGTCTCTACGACGATGCCGACTTCGCCGCGCGTCCCCGCTACACCGAGCCTGAAATCCTGCGCGTTCGTCGCTGGCCGCGGTGATCCTGCGCATGGCCTCGCTCGATCTCGGCGAGGTCGACGTCGTTTCCGTTCCTCGAGCCGCCGAGCCCGCGCGCGCATCGCCGACGGCTATCAGCTGCTGCAGGAGCTCGGCGCCGTCGATGATCAGCGCGCCTTCACGCCGCTCGGCGCGCGAGCTCGCCGAAGCTGCCGGTCGATCCGCGGATCGGCCGCATCGATCCTCGCCGCGAAGCGACGCCGGCTGCCTCGCCGAAATGCTGGTCATCGCCAGCGCGCTGGCGGTTCCCGATCCGCGCGACGCGGCCGCATGGACAAGCGGCAGGCGGCCGATCAGGCGCACTTGCGCTTTCGCGACGAGCGCTCCGATTTCCTGAGCCTGATCGCGCTCTGGCAATTCTTCACCGACGCGCTCGCCGACAAGTTGTCGCACCGCGCGCCTGGTCGAGCACTGCCGGGCGCATTTCGTGTCCTACCTGCGGCTGCGCGAATGGCGCGATCTGCACCGGCAGCTCGCCGAGCAGGTCGCCGAGCTCGGCTGGAAGTGGAGCGAAAAGCTGCCTGCCGCCGTCGACGCGCGCGCGCTACGCGGCGATCCATCGCGCGCTCCTCGCCGGGCTTGCTGTCGAACATCGGCGCCAAGGCCGACAGCGCGCCCCGGAGAAGGGCAGTATCTGGGCGCGCGAGGGATCAAGTTCTTCCTGCACCCGGGCTCGGGCATCGCCAAAAGCCGCCGAAATGGGTGCTCGCCGCCGAGCTGACCGAGACCACGCGGCTGTACGCTGCGCTGCGCGGCGAGCATCGATCCCGACGTGGATCGAGGAAGTCGCCGGCGACCGCGTCGAGAGACTTACTTCGACCCGCGCTGGGACGCCGCGCGCGGCGAAGTCGTCGGCGCCGAGCGCGTCGCGCCTCTACGGACTCACGCTGGTGGCGCGGCGGCGGCGCTCGCTTCGGCGCGGTCGACCCGGCGGCGGCGCGCGAAGTCTTCCTGCGCGAGGCGCTCTGGTCGCCGGCGAGCTCAGTGACGCAGCTGACAGCACGCGCCGTTTTTCATCCACAACCAGCAATTGGTGGACGATATCGCCGAGCTCGAGCACAAGGCGCGCCGCCAGGACGTGCTGGTCGACGATGAATCCATCTACGCGTTCTACGCCGCGCGAATTCCCGCCGACGTTTTTTCGGCGGCATCGTTCGAGCGCTGGCGCGCAGATGCGGAGCGGGGCCATCCGCGCCTGCTGTTCATGACGCGCGAGGAGCTGATGCGTCACGGCGCCTCGGGCGTGACCGAGGAGCAATATCCCGAGCACGCTCGAGATGGCGGGCGTCGCGGCTGCCGCTCAAATACCGCTTCGCACCGGGGCATCCGCTCGACGGTCTGACGCTGACCGTGCCGCTTGCGCTGCTCAACCAGATCGATTCGGCGCGGCTGTCGTGGCTGGTGCCGGGAATGATCCGAGAGAAGGTGACCTGGTACCTGAAGGCATTGCCCAAAGCCTGGCGAGCGCGGCTGACCCCGCTGCCTGAGGTCGTGACTGCATTCTCTCGAAGCGCAAGCGGACAATGCGACGCGCCCATCGGCGCACTGCGAAGCGCCGGATTCGTCGCGCGAGGCTGACCGATGCGCTGCGTGCGTTCTGCGCCGAGCGGCTGGGGACCGCGCATGCCGATCGAGGTGTGGGAGGGCGCGGAGGTGCCGGCGCATCTTCGTGTCAATGTCCTGGTGGTCGACGCCAACGGGCGCGAGCTTGGCAGCGGCCGCGATCTTCCCGCGCTTGAGACCCAGCTCGGCGAAGCAGCGCAATTGACCTTTCGCCGCCGCCGGCCCCGAGTTCGAGCGCGCCGACATCAAGACCTGGGACTTCGGCGATCTTGCCGGAATCGCTGGTGATCGAACGGGAAGGCAGGAAGCTCACCGGCTACCCGGCGCTCGTCGACCAGGGGCGAGAGCGTATCGCTCGAAGCTGCTCGATACCGGGAGCGCGGCCGATGCCTCGACCCGCGATGGCCCTACTGCGCTTGCTCCGGCGACAGTTCAAGGATGCTCTGCAGCGGCTGGAAAAACAGCCTCCGGGATTCGCCCAAACCGCGCTGATGCTCAAGACGGCGATCCCCACCGACGCGCTTGCTGGCCGATGCCGTGAGCCGCGATCTGCGACCGTGCGTTTATCGGCGACGACCCACTGCCCCGATCGGAACGGGCGTATGCGCGAGCAGGTCAAGCGCGCGCGAGGTGCGCCTGCCCGCGGTCGCCGAGAGCGCGTTGCGCTTGCTTGCCGAGATCGCGGTTGAATACCACACGCTTCCACAGCGCGTCGGCGCCATGCCCGCGGGCCAGGGTCGCCCTGGGCCAGGACCTGCGCGCGCAGCGCGACGCCCTGGTCCATCCGGGTTCTTTTCCAGGACACCCTGGTCGCGGCTCGCGCACCTTCCGCGGTATCTGAAGGCACTCGATCGCCGGCTGGCGAAATATGTCGAAAATCCGGCGCGCGATGCCAAACATGCGCAAGCGGTCGCGGAGCTCTGGCAACGCTATGCGCAGCGCCATGCCGCCAACGCGGCGGCTCGCAAGGTAGAGCCGGCCTTGGAGGCCTTTCGCTGGCAAATCGAAGAGCTCAAGGTATCGCTTTTCGCCCAAGAACTCAGGACGCCCCAGCCGGTGTCATACAAACGTCTGGAAAAGGCCTGGACGGAGCTTTCGCTCAGATAAGTGGTGATTTTTCACGTTGGCGCCCCAAACCGAGCGTGATACAGTAACTTGCCGCTCAGCTGGGCTCGAAATGGCTCGCGGCGCAACGGAGACGGGTGGCGCATCCGCGCCGATGCTTTTCCCTCCGACATCAGCAAAGGGCAGGGTGAACGTCACAACAACTTCCGGCGAACGGACGGTCCGCCGTCAGGTGCCGCCGGATCTGGCTCGAATTCTCGGCGATTGCCGGGACTCTGGCCATTCATCGGCTGTTGTTGTCGTTTACGTCGCTTGCTCGACCGGGTCGGCGGACCTGCTCATGGCACGCGCCGACCGCTCCGACTGTCCGCGAAGATCAGACACTTTGCCTCGATTCGCGCGCCGTCCTGGTCAGGGAACGCACCACGCTGATGGCGGATTTCGAGCGCAACCTGCGCAAGCTGGTCGACGAGCGCATGAGTGGCAAGATCGAGGCCAAGGAGCAATTTTCGCAGGTCGACGTCAAGAAGCTGACGCTGGTCGACACCAGCGCCATGGATGAGTCGGTTCTTTCCAGCAACATCATCCGGGTAGTGGAGAACCAGTGCGAGAGCGAGCTGCGGGAGCTCAACCGGGGCGTCGGCTATCTGCTCGGCCGGCCCGATCTCGAAACCAGCTCCAATCCGCTCGCTCCGACCACCATCGTCGAAGCGTTCACCCAGGCGCTGCACGGCATCGGCGGCGACAGATCGGATCAAGCTGACCATCCTGAAGGAGCTCAACCAGACTTCGCTCGGCGATATCAACGCGATTTACGCCGACCTGAATCGGCACCTCGAGGGCCTGAAGATCCTGCCCGAGCATCGGGCGGCGGCGATCATCCGTCCGCAGGGCCTGACCGCGTGCATGGCGAGCGCGTGCGCGGCGACCGCGCGCAGGGCAACGGCCAAGGGTGAGCAAGGTGGTGCGCAAGCGGCGGGTGAGGTCGATCTGATGGCGATGTTGCAGCGCCTGGTCGGAGCCAGCATGGCGCGGCGGGCCCCGGCGGCGCAGATGCCTGGCGGCCTCACCGCGCGGGCGGTATTCAGGTGCCGTCTCTGGACGGCTCCAGGCCGCCTTTCGGTGAGCGGCGGGTATCCCGGCGGGCCCTTTCAGCTTTGGCACCGGCACAGGCGCCGGCGCCGCTGCGCAGTTGGGCCAGATGGGCGGCCAGCGCATTCTGATCACGCCTGAGCTCGGCGAAGCATTAGGCCGCCTGCAGCATGGCGAGACGGGGTTCGAGTTTGGCGGCGTGCCCCTGCACGTGGCCGGCCTTCAGCAGGACATGCACAACGTGCTGCGCGACTTGCAGGAGTCGCCGCTCGGCGCCCGCGCCAATCAGCTCGAGGCAATGACCATCGAGCTGGTGGCGATGTTGTTCGATTTCATTTTCGAGACGCGGGATCTTCCGGACAGCATCAAGGCGCTGGTCGGCCGCTTGCAGATACCAGTGCTGAAAGCGGCGATGCTCGATGGAGCGCTTCTTCTCCAAGAAATCGCATCCTTCGCGGCTCCTGGTCAACGCGCTGGCGGACGCCGGCATCGGCTGGTCGCCGACGATGGGCCAGGACGACCCGCTCTATCGCAAGATCGAGACAGATCGTTCATCGCATCCTCGACGACTTCACCGACGACATCGCATTATTCGACGAGCTGCGAAAGGACCTGGAGGCCTTTCTCGCCGACGAGGAAAGAGCCGCCGAGCTCACCATCCAGTCAACGGCCGACCAAATCAATCAGCGCGACCAGCAGGAAATCGCGCAGTTGGTCGCCCGGGCGGAAATCGAGCGTCGGCTGCGCGAGTTTCCGGCACCCAATTTCCTGGCTTCGTTTCTGCGCGACAAATGGGTCGACGCGCTCACCCAGCTCTACCTACGCGAAGGTGAGGATAGCGAAGCATGGATCTCGGCGCTCGGCAACGCTCGACGACCTGGTGTGGAGCGTTCAGCCCAAACGAATCACCGAGGACCGCAGGAAGCTGGTGGCGATGCTGCGCAACCTGCTGAGAGCAGCTTCATGGCGGACTTCACAATGTGACCTGGGAGCCGGGAGAGCGCGAGCGGTTCATGTCGAACCTGGTGGAAGCGCACGCGGCGGCGGTCAAACCGAGCCTGGCCTCGACTCCGTTGCCGACGGTGGCGGTGGCCGAAGCGGCAACCGCGGCCGCCGAGCAAGCGACCGCCAAGGGCGACATGGAGGCAGCCGAGCAAGGCGCGTGCACTGGCCGAGGCGATGACGCCAGCGCCGCCGCGCACCGGAACCGGAGCCCGTGCCGGAGCCGGTCCAGGACCGCTTTGCCGAAGTCGCGGCCAGCCTCGAGCGGGGCATGTGGGTCGAATTCGAGGGCGAGGACGGTCATCTCGCGTTCGCCAAGCTGGCGTGGGTCAGCCCATTGCGCGGGACTTATCTGTTTACCAACCGGCCAGGGGCCAGAAGGCGGTGTCGCTGACCGCGGACGAGCTGGCCGAGCGATTCCGCACCGACCGCGCACGATTGGTTGAAGCAGCGCCCCTGGTCGATCGCGCCTTCGTCAGCATGATGGCCAAGCTGGAAGAGAAGTTCGGCAGCGACGCCACACCGGCACAGCGCCGCCTGAAGTAAGCGACTAGGCAGACGGCTTGGGCGCTAGCGCTTCGGCAATCTCGGCGACGAGCTCCGGGCCCTTGTAAATAAGCCCCGTATAGATCTGCACCAGCGAAGCGCCGGCGGCGATTTTTTCCGCCGCGTCCGCGCCCGACATGATGCCGCCGACGCCGATGATCGGCAGCGACCCGCGCAGCGCGTTGGCAGAATCCGGATCACCGCCGTCGCCTTGGCCTTGAGCGGGCGCCCGGACAAGCCCCTCTTCTTCGGCATGCGCCTGAGCCGGCAATCGCCGCCGCGGTCGACGGTGGTGTTGGTCGCGATGACGCCGTCGATCTTGTATTGCATCAGCAGCGCGGCGATCCGCCGAATCTCGGCCGTCGTGAGATCCGGCGCGATCTTCACCACCAGCGGAGTGTATTTGCGATGCCTTTGCGCGAGCTTCGTCTGCTCCGCCTTGAGCGTCGCCAGAAGGCTCTCGAGCGCGCGGACCTTCCTGCAGCTCGCGCAAGCCTGCGGTGTTGGGCGACGAAATGTTCACCGTGACGTAGCTCGCATAGGGGTATACGGCTCGCAGGCAGGCCACGGTAATCGTTTGCGGCGAGGTTGTTCGGCGTATCGAAATTCTTGCCGATGTTGAGGCCCAGAATTCCGGCATCCGGCCCCGGTCTGCCGAAACGCGATCGAATGACGTTGGCAAGAAATTGATCGACGCCGTGGTTGTTGAACCCGAGTGCGGTTGATCAAGGCCTCCGCCTCGGGCACGCGAAAATCCGCGGCTTGGGATTTCCGCGCTGCGGCCGCGGAGTCACCGTGCCGCATTCGATGAACCCGAAACCGAGGTGCGCCAGGCCGTCGATGTGGAGAGCGTTCTTGTCCAGTCCCAGCGGCGAGCCCGACACGATTGGGAAACGAGAGCCCCATCAGCTTGACCGGAGAAGGGGCGACATGCGGCGCGAACCTTTGCGCGATGCCAAGAGCGGCGCCGCGATGTCGAGGCCCGCAAACGCCAGCTCGTGCGCCGTCTCCGGAGCGAACCTGAACAGCAGCCGACGAAAAGTGGGGTAGAGCCATCGATAAAGAGCAAGAACGCAGCTGGAGCGCGAGCGGCGCCGCTCGGCAACGCCTGTCAGCTGCGAGGCGGGCCGGATGATCAACATTCGCCGCCCATGACGACGATTGCGCAACAGACCGATGCTCGCGCGAAGCGGTAGTGCGCGGCACCTCGCTCTCGCCGCATTCCTCTGCTGCGCCGGCGGTGCCTCCGCGGCGCCGCCCACGCCGGTTTCAGCCGAGCTACGCCGATCGCCCGGACGTGCGGGTCTTCATCGACGAGATGGTCGCCGATGTACGCCTTCGACGCACGCGCCCTGCGGCGCTTCTTCTGCCAAGGTCCGATATCAGCAAACGATCGTCGACGCGATGTCGCGGCCGGTCGTCGCGCCGCCGAAATGGTACGAATACGCACCGCAGTTCCTGAGCTCCCGGCGGATCGACGGCGGTGTAACGCCTTCTGGCGCGCCCACGCGGCGACGCTCGAGCGGGCGCAGAACGAATTCGGCGTGCCCGCTGAAATTGTTGTCGCCATTATCGGAGTCGAAACGTTTTACGGCCGCAATACCGGTTCCTACCGCGTCGCCGAAGCGCTCTGACGACGCTCGCGTTCAGACTATCCGCGGCGCGCCGAGTTTTCCGCAATGAACTAAAGCAGTTCCTGTTGCAAGCGCGTGAACAAAGATCTCTCCGCTCGCGCCCAGGGATCGTATGCCGGAGCGCAGGGGCTGCCGCAGTTCATGCCCGGCAGCCTGCGCGATTACGCGGATCGACTACGATGACGATGGAAGGATCGATCTGGCAGGTGACGTCGACGACGCGGTCTGGCAGCGTCGCCAACTATCTGGCCATGCACGGTTGGCAGAACGGGTGACCCGGTCATGGAGCCGGCGGCAATCGAGATCGACAAGCAGGACGACGCGTCGAGGCGCGCTCGATGGCGGCATCTCTCGACCGGCGCACGCTGGAATCGTGGCAGCGGGAGGGTGTCTACGCCGCCGGGATTCCAAAATCGCTGAGCGCGCGACTCGGTGGGCGTATTGACGCTCGAAGACGAGGCCGGACCCGGCTATTGGGTGGTGTTCAACAACTGGTACGTACTGACCCGCTACAACCGGAGCCGCTTGTACGCGTCCGCGGTGTGGGAATCTGGCCCAGGAGATCAAGCGGGCTTACGCCGGGGAGTAGGGGCCATGCGCACATCGCGACCGATAAAGACCTTCCCTCAAGGAAGACACTCGCCTCCTGGGCCGCGTACTGGGCGACGTACTGCGCGCTGCAGACCGGTGAGCAGGGCTGCGCGTGCATCGAAGCGATCCGGCAGACCGCCATTGGCTTTCGGCGCGCGAGCGCGGAGCAGGCACCGGTCGTCAAACGCGAAGCCGGATACGCTGCTCAACGAGCCTCCCGATCGGCCCAGGCCCTCGATGTCGTGCGGGCGTTTTCGTATTTCTCGCATCTGGTGAACATCGCCGAGGACGTGCATCAGAACCGCCGCCGCCGCGCGTCATGCGCTGGCGGGCTCGCACCGCGAGATCGGAAGTCTCCCGCACGCGCTCGATCGGCTGGCGCGAGGCGCGGATCAGCTGCGCGACATCTCACGCGCGCTGGTTCGACCGAGGCGCTGCGTCAAGCCCGGTGCTGACCGCGCATCTATCCGAGAGTGCAGCGGAAGCACGCTCGATGGCGAGCGCGAGATCGCGCGGCTGTTGACCAGTGGCGCGACCGCGTCGTTCTGACGCCGACAGTCGGGTCACGCGCTGGAGACCGAAGGCTCTACCGCCGAGAGTGCTGGAGCTGTGGCAGACCGTCGATGCTGCGACTGTCGCAGCTGCGCGTCGTCGACGAAATCGACAACGGACTCGCCTATTACCAGCTACACGTTCCTCGGCCGAGGTGCGCCCAAGCTCTACCGCCGCGCTGGAACGAAGCGCCTGCGCCGCAGCGACGCTGGCGCGAGGTGACGAGACTGCACCTGCCGCCGTTCCTGCGTCTCGGCTCCTGGATCGGCGGCGATCGCGATCGGCAATCCCAGCGTGGTTGCCGAGACGCTGCAGCACGCGATTCGAGCGCAGGCGTCGCGTCGCGTTCGCGCACTACCTCGACGAAGTTCACCGGTCTCGGCGGCGAGCTGTCGCTGTCCGACGCAACTGGTGAGGCCGACCGCGCAACTGCGTTGGCGCTGGCGGACGCAGGACAGGGACGCGCAATCCGCACCGCAGGGACGAACCCTATCGGCAGGCGCTCGATCGGCGTCTACGCGCGACTTGCTGCGACGGCGCGCGCTTGCTCGATATGTCGCGCCACGCGGCCGCCGAGCCGGCTCGAGCGCCTATGCGACGCCGCGCGGAGCTGGTAGCCGATCTTTCGACGCTCGCGGACTTCGCTCGCGACGCACGGCTCGCACGCTCATTGCCGCGGGCCGGCTCGATCCGCTGATTCGCGCCGTCGAAGTGTTCGGGTTTCACCTTGCCGTGCTCGATCTGCGCCAGAACGCCGACGTGCACGGAGTGCGTCGTCGGCCGAGCTTCTCGCGCGCGCCGAGCGTCGCGGCCGACTACGCCGGCGCTCGGCGAGTCGGACCGCGTCGTCGCTGCTCGTGCGCGGAGCTCGGCGAGTCCGCGGCTGCTCTGCTTTCGCCGCACCTGGACTATTCGCCGCGCGCGCGCGTCCGAGCTCGCGATCCTGCGGCGTCGGCGCCGACATCCATCGCGCGGTTCGGCGCGGCAGCGCTATCCGAACTACGTCATCTCAGAATGCGCGTCGGTGAGCGATCTTGCTCGAGGTCGGCATCCTGCTGAAGGAAGCCGGGCTTCTGCGCGGCGGACGCATCTCGGCGCTCAACATCAGCCCGCTGTTCGAGACGATCGACGACCTGGAGCGCTCGCGCGACGATCATGCGCGCCGCGTTTGCGCTGCCGCGTCTATCGCGCGCGTGGCTACGGCGCGCGCGGCAACTGGCAGGAAGTGATGCTCGGCTACTCGGACAGCAACAAGGACGGCGGCTATCTCGCCGCCAACTGGGCGCTGTACCGCGCCGAGCTGGCGCTGGTCGCGGCGTTCCGCGCAGCACGGCGTGCAAGCTGCGGCTCTTTCACGGCCGCGGCGGCACCGTCGGCCGCGGCGGCGGCCCGAGCTACGAGGCGATCCTCGCGCAGCCGCGCCGGCAGCGTCGACCGGCGGACTGCGCATCACCGAGCAGGGCGAGATCATCGCCGAGCAAATACTCCGATCCGGATCTCGGCCGGCGCAACCTCGAGACGCTGGTCGCGGCGACGCTGGAGGCGAGCCTGCTCGACGCCGAGCAGCTCGGCGATCGCGCGCCAGCCTATTACGCCGCGATGGACGAGCTCGCCGCGCACGCGCTCACCGCGTACCGCGCGCTCGTCTACGACACGCCGGACTTCGTCGCCTACTTCCGCGCGTCGACGCCGATCGCCGAGATCGCCGAGCTCAACATCGGCAGCCGGCCGGCGTCGCGCACCGCATCGTCGAGCGCATCGAGGACCTGCGCGCGATCCCGTGGGTGTTCAGCTGGGGACAGTGCCGCCTGATGCTGCCCGGCTGGTACGGCTTCGGCAGCCGCGGTCGACGCGTGGCTCGCGCAGCATCCCGACGAGCGGACTGCGCGCTGCTCGCCGAAATGCACGCGCGCTGGCCGTTCTTCAGGAGCGTGCTGTCGAACATGGCGATGGTGCTGGCGAAGACCGACCTCGCGAGTCGCGTCGCGCTACGCCGATCTCGTTCCCGACGTGCCGCGACGCGAGGCGGATCTTTCGACGGCATCGCCGCCGAGCATCGTCGGACCATCGAGCTGGTGCACGCGGTCACCGGGCACGACGACGCTGCTCGTACGACAACCCGACGCTGGCGCGCAGCATCCGCGACCGCTTTCCCTACCTCGATCCGCTCAATCACCTGCAGGTCGAGCTGCTGCGCCGCTATCGCGCGGGCCAGACCGACGAGCGCACCAAGCGCGGCGATCCATCTCACGATCAACGGCCTCGCCGCGGGATTGCGCAACAGCGGGTGAGACGGCGCGATGCGACGTCTTATTCGAACTTCGCCGTCGAGCAAAAAATCAAGCTCAGGTCTCGCGTTTGTCGGGCCGGTACTTTTCGGCACACTTATGGATCATGAGGTTGGTCGGGAATTCGAGACACTAGACGCGCATCGGCGTTCGCCTTGCGTTCCCGTGCCTCCTTCCGCGACGAGGGCTTCTTCGACTCTTCCGGCGGCGCGGACGCACGCGGTGTCGGCAGCCACGCTCGGTTGCGCTGTTTGAGCGGTATGCGGCCGATATCGGAAGCGCCGCGGCGATCGCGACGAATGCTACGGCGAGGACATTGGAATTCGTGAGCGTGGAATTCATGAGCGGGTCCCTTTCCCTTGTAAGGCGGGCAATAGCGAAAATTCCGCCGTCGGCCTTGGCGGCGACGGAATTGCAGAGCCTAACTGAAATCGTCATCGTCCGGGCTTGACTCTCCGGCGCGGACGCGACATCGTGCGCTTGCCCGAGAAAGTTCACACCATCCCAGGAAGACTGCGTTCGCGATCGAAGGAATCGCTGTCGGTCTGGCGTGGCGACGGGCAATGGTAACGCACAAGCGACGCGCAAGGCGCTTAGGCTGCGTCTATGCGTCGTGTTCCAACCCTGAAAGGAGATGATCCATGGTCCAAGCGATTCCCGCCGGCTACGCAGGCGTCACGCCTTATCTCATCGTGCGCGACGCTGCGCGCATGCTCGACTTCTACAAAAAGCCTTCGGCGCCACCGAGGTAATGCGGCTTCCCGCACCCGGCGGCAAGATCGGCCACGCCGAGATCAAGATCGGCGAGGGATAGTGATGCTGGCCGACGAATCGCCCGAGATGGGCCACAAGTCGCCGCAGACGGTTGGCGGAACGCCGATCACGCTGATGTTTTACGTCCGGGATGTGGATGCGCAGTTCGCCAAGGCGCTCGCCGCCGGCGGGACGGTCAAACATCCGGTCAAGGACCAGTTTTACGGCGACCGCAGCGGGACACTCGAAGATCCGTCGGGGCACATCTGGACGATTGCCACCCACACCGAGGACGTGGCGCCTGACGAAATGGACCGTCGAATGAAAGCGATGATGGCGAAGTGAGCAGCGCCAGCGAATCTTCGCCGGCCGGCGACGCGCGACATTGCGTCACCCTAAGACGATCAAAGAGCCGAAAGCGGGTCAGTAAAGGATACCTTCTTTCATAATCGCGATTCCCCTAGCGCGTCATTGCCCGCGAAGCGGGAATCCGGTGTCGTTAGATCGCATAGTCGCCGGGCGGCCGGATTCGCATGCGTTGCCTGCCCGTCCGAGCGCCGACGTCTATAATGGTGCTCGCGCGACGTATTTCTGCTCGTCGCCCCGGGACAGCCACTTCCAAGCGATGCGTATCCTTCTCAGCAACGACGACGGCTATTTCTCTCCGGGACTGGAACGACTTGGCCGCCGATCTGCGCCCTCATGCGGAGATCACGGTGGTCGCGCCCGAGCGCGACCGCAGCGGTGCGTCGAACTCGCTGACGCTCGACCGGCCGCTTGACCGTGCGCCGCGCGCCCAACGGCTTTCTGTTCGTCAACGGCACGCCGACCGACTGCGTTCACCTCGCGGTCACGGGCCTGCTCGACGACCTTCCCGACATGGTGATCTCGGGCATCAACCACGGCGCCGAACATGGGCGACGACACGATCTATTCGGGCACCGTCGCCGCCGCGATGGAAGGCTATCTGCTGGGCTTGCCGTCGATCGCGGTGTCGCTGACCAACAAGGCCGGCAAATATTTCGAAACCGCGTCGCAAAGTGATTGTCGACATGCTGCACCGGCACCGCCGGCAGCCCCTGCAGGCGCATGGCTGCTCAACGTCAATGTTCCCGACGTGCCTCACGGCCAGTTGAAGGGCGAGCGTGTCACGCGCCTCGGCAAGCGCCACAAAGCAGAGCCGGTGATCAAGACACAGACGCCGCGCGGCGAGACGTGCTACTGGGTCGGTGCCGCAGGTGCGGCAGCCGATGCGGGCGAGGGCACCGACTTCGACGCCATCGAGCGTGGATACGTTTCGGTGACGCCGCTACAGATCGATCTGACCAACCACGGTGACATGCCGCGCATCGCGGCCTGGATTTCGGCGCGAGCGAAGACGGACGCAAACGCATGACGGCCGGCGTCGAAAGATTCGCCGGCATCGGCATGACCTCCGCGCGAACGCGTGCGCGTATGGTCGAGCGCCTGCGCGAGCAGGGTATCCGCGACGAGGTGGTGATCTCGGCCATGGAAGCGGTGCCGCGGCACATCTTCGTCGAGGAAGCGCTGGCCATCCGCGCGTATGAAGACTGCCCGCTGCCCATCGGCTCGGGACAGACCATTTCGCAGCCCTATATCGTCGCGCGCATGACCGAGCTCCTGCGCGCGGGACGCGACTGCCGCAGGTGCTCGAAATCGGCACCGGGTGCGGTTATCAGACGGCGGTGCTGGCGCACATCGCCGAGCGAGGTGTACACGGTGGAGCGGATCGCGGCGCTGGTGGCCAAGGCGCGGCGCAACCTGCGCGCGCTCAAGGTGGAAAACGATGCGCATCAAGCATGGCGACGGTTCGAGCGATCTCGGCGAGGACCTGGAAGTCGACGGCATCATCGTCACCGCGGCGGCGACCAAGGTGCCCACGGGCTTGCTGCGGCACCTCCGCGTCGGCGGTCGCATGGTGTTGCCGCTCGCCATCCGCGATGAAGGCCTTCGCGAGCGTGCAGCGGCTGACGGTGATCGACAAGGGGCCCGATGACATCCACCAACAAGACTACGACGCGGTAAGATTCGTGCCGCTGCTTCCTGGACTCGCATGATTTTTGCGAATGACGCCGCCCGTCCGCATTTGCGCCTTGCTGGCCACCGTCGGCGCCGCGCTGGTCGTTGCCGGTTGCATGACGCGGCCGCCAGCTCCGGTCGACGAACGGGGACCTCCGATATCTTCCCCGCCGCCGACGCCGCCGCCGCCCGCGGCCGTAGTGCGCGAGCCTGAAGCGCCGCCACGCTTGTACACCGTCAAGCGCGGCGAGACGCTGGCGCAGATCGCACTCGAGAACGGCCTCGACTACCGCGAGCTCGCCGTGTGGAACAATATCGAGAACCCGAACGTGATACGCGTCGGTCAGGTGCTTGTGCTTTCTCCGCCCGGACAGGCAGGCACAGGCCCCGGTGGCTGTGGTCACCGCACCCTCTGGTTACCGCGCCCTCCATTGCTCCAAGCAACGAGCCTCGCGCGCTGATGACGTCGCCGGGCCGCGGCAACACGCCGACGTTCGAGACCGAGACCGCGGGCGATGAAATTGCCCTACTCGGATCAGGCGCTCGCACAGTTGGAGCGCCAGCCGGTTTCCACCGCGGCCCCGCCAGCGCCGGCGCCGCCGCACCGCCGCTGCGCCGCCCGGCGTCTGCCACCGCCGCCGGCTTCAACCAACATCGCCAAGGCGACGCCTTCCCGGCCCGAATCGGCTCGAGTGCCCGAGATCGACGACGCCAAGCTCGACTGGGTTTGGCCGACGTCAGGCAAGGTCATCGCGGGGTTTTCCGAAGGGTCGAATCTCAAGGGCATCGACATAGTCGGGAAGGCCGGTCAACCAGTGCTGGCCAGCGCTGCCGGTCGAGTCGTTTACGCCGGAGCCGGCCTGCGAGGCTACGGCAAGCTCGTCATCGTCAAGCACAACAACACCTACCTTTCCGCTTACGCGCACAACCGCGAGATTCTGGTCAAGGAAGGTCAGCAGGTCAGCAAGGGACAGAAGATCGGCGAGATGGGCGACACCGACGCCGACCAGGTCAAGCTTCATTTCGAAATTCGTCGCCTCGGCAAGCCCATCGACCCGGCGAAATTCCTTCCACCACCCACATGAGCCTGCGGGCAACGACGAACCCCGCATGAGGGCTCAGTCGACGACCAAAGACGAGCTGCCGGCTGCGACCGAGCCGGACACACGGACGCGGGAGTTGCCGCTGGACGTGCCCGAGACCGGCGTCGGCGCCGACTTCCTCAACGACATCACCCAGATCTACCTCAACGAAATCGGGCAGAGCCCGCTCCTCACTCCCGCGCAGGAGCTCGAATACACGCGCGCAAATCGCGCTGGCGATTTCGACGCGCGGCAGAAAATGATCGAGCACAACCTGCGGCTCGTCGTCAGCATCGCCAAGCATTACCTTAATCGCGGGCTCACGCTCGCCGATCTTATCGAAGAAGGCAATCTCGGACTGATCCACGCCCTGGAAAAGTTCGATCCGGAGCGTGGGTTTCGATTCACCACCTACGCGACATGGTGGATAAGGCAATCGATCGAACGCGCGATCATGAATCAATCGCGGACGATCCGGCTCCCCGCACGTGGTCAAGGAGCTCAATATCGTGCTCCGTGCGCTGCGTCATCTGGAGACGCACGGCGTTCTCGGCGAAGGTCGCGAGCCGACCGTCGAAGACGTCGCGCACCTGCTCGACAAGCCGGTAGAGCAGGTGCGCAAGGTGCTCGGCTACAACGAGACCGTTGCGTCGCTGGACGCGCCCTTCGACTCGGAACCGGGACTCTCGCTCGGCGATCAACTGGCCGATGAGGACGCACCGAGCCCGGAGCTCATCCTGCATAACTCGGAGATCGAGGGGTGGGTCAAGCAGTGGCTCGACGAGCTCTCTGACCGCCAGCGATGCGTCATCGAGCGGCGCTACGGGCTCAACGGCAGGGATGTGGCGACGCTGGAGAAGCTGTCGCGTGAGCTCGGCGTCACGCGAGAGCGCGTGCGTCAGATTCAATCGGAGGCGCTCGACAAATTGCGTGCGCGCCTGCGCCGCCGCGGCCTGTCGCGTGAGGCGCTGTTGTAGCACCGGGTTCGTCCGCGTTATCGCGCGGGCCGCGCTGGCAAACTTATTCGACCGTTTCCGGCGACGCTTTGGCGGTGCTCGTCGAACGCGAGGCTTCGTTCAGGGCGCGCGGTCCGGGCAGCGATGCAACTCCGGCTTTCAACTCCTCCAGGAACTGCTCGCACTTCGGATCGCGCGGACCGTAGTGGAGCTGCGCATAGCGCTCGCCGATGCGCTCGAGCACGCTTGCCCATTGCGGCCAGCGTTTACCGGCGCGGCGGCGTGTAGGCGAGCGGTCCCTCTTCCGGTGCGCGGGGAAGGCCGGCGCGGCCGAGCCTGCGGCAGAGGGGCATTCCACAAGACGACTTCGGCGTCGACTCGCGAGCGGCGTAGTTGCGCCCCGCCAAGCACGAGTAGGCCCCAGACGAACACGGCGCCGGCAACGCCCGCCACGAGCTGCCATGGTCGCGCGTCGTCCAATCCGAACCCGGCCAACAAGTCGCGCTGGCGCTCGATGTTGAAGCCGACGACGCCGCGCTGCCACTGGTAGCTGACGGCGTCCCATTTCAGCCTGAGGCTCTTGAGCCACGTCATTTCCAGCCGGGCGAAATACGGTACCTGCTCGCCCGCCGGCAGTGCAGCGCCCAGGCCGCGCTTCGATGCGCGACGGCGCCACCGCGGCGGTGGGATCGAAGCGTTGCCATTGACCGTCGAGCAGCGCCTCGGCCCAGGCGTGCGCGTCGGACTGGCGCACGATCATGTAGTCGCCGTCGAGATTCATTTCTCCACCCTGATAGCCGGTCACGACCCGCGCCGGTATTCCAGCGGCGCGAAGCAAAACGGTGAATGCGCCGGCATAGTGCTCGCAGAATCCGCGGCGGGTGTCGAACAGAAATCCATCGACCGGATCGCGGTCGAGCAGCGGCGGCGCCAACGTATAGACGAACGGCTCGGTGCGAAACCAGTTGAGCACGGCATTGACGTACGCGCGGTCGGAATCGACGCCCTCGCGCATTTCCTTGGCGAAGGCGAGCGTGCGCGGATTATTGCGCGGCAGCTGCAGGTCTCGCGCGGATTGTCATCGGTGCCAGGGTAGGAGTCGCGAAGCGACGATCGCTGGGTATAGCGCACCGCCTGCACGACCGCCGCATTGGCAACGAGCTGCTGGTCGTAGGTCAGGTACGCGATTTCGTTGCCCGCCGGCGACAGTGGATCGTTGTTTGGCGAGCGCGGCAACGCTGACGGATGCTCGAGCGCGAACAGCCATCCCTTGCCGTGAGGCTCGAGCGTCACCGTGTATTCGATCGGGCGGACTTGCCGCGACACGAACTTGCCGGGAAGGAGCTTATATACCGCTCGCCACTCGCGACCGTCGAAACGCGATAGCACCGGCCCGCGCCAGTAGCGCTAGCGGCGGGGGCGGCGGCCGGCCGTTGAAATCGACCCGAAAGGCGACGGCATCGGAGAGCGACAACTCGCTGATCGAGCCCGGGCGCATGGTATCGGACAAGCCCGAGCGTGCGCCGGATTCGGTGGGTGAGCCCCAGAGCGGTCCGGCGAGCCGAGGAAAAGCGCACGAATAGCAGTGCGGCAGGGGGATGCCTTGCAGGATCAGGCGCGTCGTCGATCTGAGCAGCTCTCGCCATTCGGAAGCGGCCACGGGGGTTCCGCCTCGGGCGAGGCCAGTGTGCCGCCGAGGGCAAGCAGGACCGGCACCGACGACAGCGCCGCGCCGATGGTCTGCACGTAGAAAAATTGCGTCAGCGAGAGGAAGAGCGCGAGGCAGATCAGCAGCGTGCCGTCTCGAGTGTCGCGCGACTCGATGAACTTGATGCCGACCAGCAGGTAAAGAAATTGGACGCAGGGATCGCGCGCCACGAAATAGCCGAGCTCGGTGCGTATGCCCACCGCCCCCGCGATGGCCAACAGCGGCAGCAGCCAACGCCGATGCCACGTCAGGGCGCGCCATTGCGGCGGCAGCGCGATACGCGCAAGGACCAGCGCGGCGCCGGCAACGGCGTTCCAGATCAGGAGGTGACCCCAAAGTGGCCACTGCGCGGACACCAGCAACGCGCCGAGCCAGGCGACCTGGACGGGCGTAAGCGGAGGCGATGCTTGCCTGCCGATCATTGCTTGTCCGACGGAAACAGCGCCAATGCGGTCAGCGCCGCGCGCCGATGTGCCGCGCCCTGACCGGTCGGCAATACCGTACCGGGTATGTGCAGCGAAAGGGTCGCGCCGCGCGCTCTGCCGCCAGAATCCAGGCAGTGAACCTCGACAGCCGCCTTTCGGTTTCGACGCCCGCGGGCAATTCGAGCCAATGCAACTCCAGCATTCCGCCGCCGCCGGTTCCCTCGAACTGTTTGGAGAACCACCCGCACCCCGCGCCACGGCCTTCCACGCAATGCGGTTCAGCGCGTCACCGCGCTCATAGTCGCGAAGACCGGCAAGCTCGGTGTCCGCCAGCCGCGACGACCGACCCACGTAGGATCCATGACGGCCGGGAGGCAAAGGTGGAGCGCCTGCTTCCGGGGCGGGAAACACCGTCCCGGTCAGCGGAAAGTGAACGTAGGCCCAGGCGCGCCATATGCCGAGCGGGAAATCGGACGACAGGCTTATCCGCCCCAGTCCCAGATGGCCACGCTTCGGGGCCGGAATCGTAATGGCGACGGGTCGGGTCGCGCCCGGCGGAAGATCGACGCTGTGGGGCAAACCCTGCCGTCCTACGACCGTAATGCCGATCCGCTGGCGCGAGCCGCTGGCCAGGGACAGGGTGAATTCCAGGTCGCCCCCGGCGAAAGCTTCGCCCGCGCCGAGTGGCGATGCGGCGAGCCCGGCCAGGTTGCGAAACGTCGCCAGCAGCCCGGCTGCGACCATGCCTCCTGCCACGAAGGTCAGCGCAAAACCGAGCGACAGCGCGTAGTTCATCGACGTCAGCAGCATGCGTCGCCAGCGTGGCCATCAGCGCGATGCCGCGCCGCGTCGGCAGTATGAAAATGCGGCTGTGGCGAAGGACGACTCGATCCAGGTCTCCCGGTGCGAGGCGCCAGACGCGCTGAGTCCACGCCCTTGCCTGCGTGCGCAAGCCCGAGATTCCAAGCGTGGTCAACGCATTTCTCCGACCGGGTTAGAAGTCGATCAGGGTTTCAGGCCACTCAGTGGCCCTAAGGCAGCGCGACGGCGCGCAACAAGGCTTGCGCGTGCGGTCCGCCGGCGCGCGTGCTGCCCGCCAGGCGATGGCCTGCAACGGCGGGAAATACCGCCTGTACGTCTTCCGGCAAGACCATCGGCCGCCCATCGAGCAGTGCCCAGGCGCGGGCCGCGGCAACCAGCAACAGACCCGCTCGCGGTGAAAGTCCACGATGCGCTCCGGGCGCCGTAATGCCGCCCGACGTGACGGTCGAGCTGCGTGATGCCGCCAGCAGGGCCTGGATGTAGTCGAGCAACGCGGGCGCCACGTGCACCGCGGCCGCCTCGCGCTGCCACGCCATCATCGTCGCTGCGTCGGCGCAGGGCTCGAGGTCGGGGATGCGGGCGCGGCGATCACCCGAAATCAACAGCTCGCGCTCCGCCGTGGCGTCAGGGTAACCGAGCTCGACCGACATCAGGAATCGATCGAGCTGCGACTCGGGCAGCGGATACGCGCCGATCTGCTCGGTGGGGTTCTGCGTCGCGATGACGAAAAAGGGATCGGGCAGCGGACGCGTCACGCCGTCGATCGAAACCTGGCGCTCTTCCATCGCTTCGAGCAGCGCGCTTTGCGTCTTCGGCGGCGCACGATTGATTTCGTCGGCCAGCACGATCGGAATGAAAGATGGGACCGGAATGAAATCGGAACTCGTGGGTATCCGGATCGAAGATCGATACGCCGAGCACGTCCGCGGGCAAGAGGTCGCTGGTGAACTGAACGCGCGCGTAGTGCAGTCCGAGGGTGCCGGCAAGCGCCTGCGCCAGAGTCGACTTGCCGACGCCTGGAATGTCCTCGATCAGCAGATGGCCGCGCGCCAGCATGCAGGCGAGCGCAAGTCTGAGAGGCGTCTCCTTGCCGACCACGATGCGGCCGAGCTCGGACAGCACGGTCGCCAGTCGGTCGGTCAGCGGGATGGCAAGTGGTCTCGGCGGGACGAACGGTCATAGGCGATAAAAGCAGCAAGAAAGATGCCACTATACCAAGTCGGGCCTCCCGTTACCTTTGGTGACCTTCTAGTCACCCTTGCGGCTGCCGGGATACACTTGCCGCGTCAAGGACTAGCCATTTCAATGCTGGATTCGAGCTTGGTTGGCCCTCGAGCCGTCAGCTCAAGCTCATTTCACTCTTCACCGTGCCCATCGCGTACATCACGCATCCCACGTGCCACCTGCACGATATGGGCCCGTACCATCCGGAGTGTCCGCAGCGCCTGGATGCCATCCACGATCACCTGATCAGCTCGGGGCTCGACGGTGTGGTCGCGCATTACGAGTCGCCCGCGGCAACGCGGGAGCAGCTCGAGCGGGTTCACTCCGGTCGTTACATCGACGAGGTCGAGGCGGCGAGCCCGCAATCGGGCATACACTATCTCGATCCCGACACCGCACTCAATCCCGATTCGCTCGACGGCGGCACGACACGCGGCCGGCGCGGTAGTGCTGGGCACCGACCTGGTCATGAGCGGCGAATGCAGCGCCGCGTTCTGCGCCGTTCGACCTCCCGGACATCACGCAACGCGCGAGCGCGCGATGGGCTTTTGTCTGTTCAACAACATCGCCGTCGGTGTCGCGCACGCGCTCGCCAAGCACACGGGCTGACGCGAGCGGCGGTGGTCGACTTCGACGTGCATCACGGCAACGGCACCGAGGACATTTTCGCGGGCAGCGCCGCGCGTCATCATGGTCGGCACCTTTCAGTATCCGCTCTATCCGTATTCCGGTGTCGAGCCGCTCGGCGCGAACATGCACAACGTGCCCTTGTCGCCGGGCAGCGGCAGCGGCGCATTTCGCGCCGCGATCACCGAGCGTTGCCTGCCGGCGCTCGAAGCGCACCGGCCGGAAATCATGTTCGTCTCGGCCGGGTTCGATGCGCATCGCGAGGATCCGTTGGCCAACCTCAAGCTCGTCGACGCGGACTTCGCCTGGGTGACGTCGGAAATCGTTGCCGTGGCGGCGCGTTATGCGCAGGGGCGCATCGTCTCGTCGCTGGAGGGCGGTTACGCGTTGCCGGCACTGGGACGAAGCGCCATCGCGCACCTGCGCGGGCTGGCGCTAGCTTAGTACCAGTTGGGTTTCGCTAGTCTTCACTCACTTATCGTTGACGATCGTGGATCGATGATGCAACGCAGAGAGTTCCTGAGCGCATGCGCGGCCATCGCCGGTGCGTCCGGCGTCGGGGCCATGAACGGCGAGTGGACCGCCGCGACACCGCGACTCTACACGCGCTCGCGTCTGATCGATCGCTTCGGCGAGCCGATCAAGGTTGCCGGATTGGCGGCCGAGACCAACTACGTCTTTCAGTACCCGTTCGCAAGCACGCCGTGTTTCCTGCTCAACCTCGGCCGGCCGCTGGCCGCGGCGGACAAATTACTGCGCGCCGACGGTGCGCCTTACGCATGGAGCGGCGGCGTCGGCCGCCAGCGCTCGATCGTCGCCTATTCGGCGATCTGTGCCCACAAGCTCGCCTATCCGACGCGTGAGGTGAGTTTCATCCGCTATCAGCCGCAGCGCTCGCCGACCTCGGACGGCAACGTGATCCATTGCTGCGCCGATCACAGCGTCTACGATCCCTCCGCGGGCGCGCGCGTCGTGAGCGGCCCGGCACCGCAGCCGCTGGCGGCGATTCTTCTCGACTACGACGCGGAACGCGACGAACTCGCTGCGCTGGGAACCGTGGGCGCCGAGCAATTCGATGCGTTCTTCAGCAAGTACGACTTCAAGCTGGCGCTCGAATATGGCCCGGGCGCGCGCACGCACCGGTCGGCGCCACGACGGTGGTGCGCGAATTGACGCAGTACTGCCGGCAGACCGTTCAATGCTGACTAAGCTTATTGCGAGCTACTCGCGGCATGCTGCACGTAGCGAGGCTGCGCTTCGACCCGCGCCAGCCAGGCCGTGACCGCGGGAAAGCGAGCGAGGTCGAACCCGCCATCTCCGGCGACGTGGGTGTAGGCATAAAGAGCGATGTCGGCGATGGTGTAATGCCCCGCGGCGAAAAATGTCTCGCCCGCGAGGTGTTCCTCCATCACCGCCAGCGCACGGTAGCCGCCCTCGCTTTTGCTTTCGCGCCAATGCGCGCGCTGTGACGCGGGATCCGGATGAAACCGGCGCAGGAAGCGCGCCACCGCAATATAGGGCTCGTGGCTGTATTGCTCGAAGAACAGCCATTGCAGCACCCGCGCACGATCAGCCGATCGTCCGGCAACAGCGGCGATGCCGTCGGCCAGATAGCAAAGAATGGCGTTCGATTCGGGCAGGAAAACGCCGGGCTCGATCTCCAGCACCGGCGCCTTGCCGTTGGCATTCATCGCCAGGAAATCGGAGCGTGCGTGTCTGCGCCGCGCACCGTGTCGATCTCGGTCCACTCGTAGGGCAGCGCCAGCGCCTCGAGCGCCATGCGCACCTTGTGGCAGTTGCCCGACGTCGACATCCCGTAGACCTTGAACATCTTCGCTCTCCTCGATGAGGCGTGTGGCTTAGGCGCGCTCTTGCGCGCGGACCAAACTGCACTACAATCGGCGGGCGCTTCGGCCCTCGTCAAAACCGCGCGAAGCAAGCCCACGCATGTCATCGCTCACCACCCATACGTCCGCCGTCATCGAGGTTCGCGATCTGCGCAAAGCGTTCAAACACGTCGAATGCCGTGCGCGGCATCAGTTTCGACGTCCATCGCGGCACGACCACCGCGTTGCTGGGAGGCAATGGCGCGGGCAAGACGACCACGCTTGTCGATGCTGCTCGGTGTCCTCACGCCGACGGCAGGCTCGATTCGCATTCTCGGCGAGAACATGCTGCGTTATCGGTATCGCGTGTTGCCGCGCATCAATTTTACCTCGCCTTATGTCGACTTGCCCAAGCGGCTCACCGTTTGCGAAAACCTGCGCGTCTATGCTCGCCTCTACGGCGTTCCCGAGCCGCAGGCACGCATCGACGAGCTCGCGGCGGAGCTCGACTTGGGCGAGCTTCTGGCGCGCCCCTACGGCGATCTGTCCGCGGGCCAGCGGACTCGGGTGAGTCTCGCCAAGGCCTTGCTCAATAGCCCCGAGGTGCTTGCTGCTCGACGAGCCCACGGCGTCGCTCGACCCGGATGTCGGCGACAGGATGCGCACGCTGCTCGAGCAATACCAGCGACGCTCCGGCTGCACCATGCTGCTCGCAACGCACAACATGGGCGAGGTCGAGCGCATGTGCAACGAGGTGATCATGTTGCGCGCCGGTCTGGTCGTCGACCAGGGCTCGCCGCAGGCGCTGCTCGCGCGCTACGGGCGGCAGACCATGGACGACGTCTTCCTCGACATCGCGCGCGATCGGGTGAGCCCCGACCACGGCACCAGCGCCAACGGCCACGGCGAGGGAATCGTTTCGTGAGCGCGCTGGTAGCCCGGGCCGCGGCGTCCGCCAATCGTATCCGGGCGATGATCGAGCGCCATGCCTATCTGTTGCTCAAGTCGTGGCCGCGCATGGTGTCGATGGCGTACTACCCGACGGTCACCATGATCATGTGGGCGTTCGTCACCGTCTACCTGCGCCCGACCAGCAATTTCCTCGCCGACGCGCCGGGGCTGTTCATCGGCGCGGTGCTGCTGTGGGACATTCTGTTTCCGCGGTCAGCTCGGGGTGTCGCTGACGTTCTTCGAGGAGATGTACTCGCGCAACCTCGGCAACCTGTTCGTCAGTCCCTTGCGCGCCTGGGAATTGATCGTCGGCCAACTGGTGATGAGCATCATCCGCACCTTGATCGGCGTCGGCGCCGCGTGCGTCTTCGCCTGGCTGCTTTTCAATTTCTCGATTTTCTCGCTGGGCTTTCCGCTGATCGCCTTTTTCGTGAACCTCATCATCTGCGGCTGGGCGATCGGGCTCGCCGTCTCGGGGATGGTTCTGCGCTGGGGTCTCGGCGCGGAGGAGCTCGCGTGGGCGGCGATCTTTCTCCTGGCGCCGGTATCCGGCGTCTATTATCCGATCGCCGTGCTGCCGGGCTGGCTGCAGACGATCGCGCATGTCGTGCCGACCAGCTATGTCTTCGAAGGCATGCGCGCGGTGTTGCTCGAGCATCAATTTCGCGCCGAGCTATTCTGGCAAGCGCTGACGATCAACGTGCTTTACATGTTTGCGGGCGTCAACCTGTATTTGCTGGCTATCGGCTACGCGCGCCGGCACGGCATGTTGATGCACATGGGCGAATAGAAATAGCAGCCGAAGTCGGCTTAGGCGGACGTCGGCCCCGATCGGCGTGGGTCCAGAAGAATCGCCACCGCGACTTTTCTTTCCTCGGCGGCGAGAATATTGAACGTCCGGCACGCCGCCGGCGTGTCCATCACATCCAGACCGATGCGCGCCTCGGCGAGTGCGCGGGTAAGGCGCGGCGATGGAAAACGCTGCCTCGCACCGGTGCCGAGCAATACGATTTCCGGCTGCAGCGCCGCGACCGCGGCGAAGTCCGCATCGGTGAGCGCGTCGAATCCGCCCGGACACCAGCCGGTCAGAATCCGCTCCGGAGTTACCACGATATTTTCGCGGTACAAAACGATACCGAGGCGAACGTAGTCGTCGCCATAGCCCGTGAACACGTTGCCCGCGCTGGTGTTGAGATGGAATTTCATTGGAGGTTCGTACGCAAGCAAGGCCCCGAGCCGCGTTTTGTGCGTTGCGGTAAGTCCATAACTCCGTTAGGATTATAACTTCAGCCGCTTCTACGTCGCTCGGACGGTTCCGGGCGCTTACGCAGAAAGACCCGCCGCATGTCCCCGTTCTCCGCTGATCCCGTGCAGTTCGCGCGCATCGAGCGCCTGCCGCCGTACGTCTTTCAACATCACCGCCGAGCTCAAGATGGCGGCGCGCCGCCGCGGCGAGGACATCATCGACTTCGGCATGGGCAACCCCGACGGGCCGACGCCGCGCGCACATCGTCGCCAAGCTGGTCGAGACCGTGCAGCGCGGCGACACGCACGGCTACTCGGTGTCGCGCGGCATACCGCGCCTGCGCCGCGCGATCTGCCAGTGGTATCAGCGCCGCTGCGGGCGTCGAGTTCGATCCGGAGACCGAGGCGATCGTCACCATCGGCTCCAAGGAGGGCATCGCGCATCTGACGCTGGCAACGCTCGGCCGCGGCGACACCGTGCTGGTGCCCAATCCCAGCTACCCGATCCATATCTACGGGCCGGTGATCGCCGGCGCCGACATCCGCCAGGTGCCGCTGACGCCGGACGTGGACTTCTTCGCCGAGCTCGAGCACACCATCAAGATGAGCGTTCCGAAGCCGAAGATGCTCATCATCAATTTTCCGGCCAACCCGACCGCGCAATGCGTCGAGCTGCCGTTTTTCGAGAAGATCATCGCGCTCGCCAGGGAGCACGGCATCTACGTGGTGCACGATCTCGCCTACGCCGACATCTGCTTCGACGGCTGGAAGGCGCCGTCGATCATGCAGGTGGCCGGCGCGCGCGACGTCGCCGTGGAATTCTTCACCATGTCCAAGAGCTACAACATGGCCGGATGGCGCATCGGCTTCATGGTCGGCAACAAGGATCTGGTGAACGCGCTGGCGCGCATCAAGGGCTATCACGACTACGGCACGTTCACGCCGATCCAGGTGGCGGCGATCGCCGCGCTCGAGGGGCCGCAGGACTGCGTCGCCGCCATCGCGATGACCTACCAGAAACGCCGCGACGTGCTGGTCAAGGGCCTGCACGAGGCGGGCTGGCTGGTGGATATTCCCAAGGCTTCGATGTACGTCTGGGCCAAGATTCCCGACGCCTACAAGGCGCTGGGATCGCTCGAGTTCACCAAGAAGCTGATATCGCAGGCGAAGGTGTCGGTGTCGCCCGGCATCGGCTTCGGTGAATTCGGCGACGAGCACGTTCGCTTTGCGATGATCGAGAACGAGGCACGGACCCGTCAGGCCATACGCGGCATCAAGCAGATGTTCCGCGACGACGGCCGGCTCTGATCGGGCGAGCGATGGCGCTGGCACCCTTGAAACCTCTGCAGGTCGGATTGCTGGGCATGGGCACCGTCGGTTGCGGCACCTGGACGGTTCTGAAGCGCAACGAGGAGGAGATCAGCCGCCGCGCCGGCAGGCCGATCCGCATCACCTGGATTGCGACCCGCACGCTCGAGCGTGCGCAAAGAGCCACGCGCGGCGCGAAGGACGTCCATCTCACCACCGATTGCGAAGTGGTGATCGATCATCCCGACGTGGACATCGTCGTCGAGCTGATCGGCGGCATCGAGCCGGCGAAATCCTATGTCCTTCGCGCCATCGCCAACGGCAAGCACGTCGTGACGGCCAACAAGGCGCTTCTCGCCCGGCACGGCAACGAGATTTTCGCGGCCGCGCAGAAAGCCGGCGTGATGGTCGCGTTCGAGGCCGCGGTCGCCGGCGGGATACCGATCATCAAGGCGCTGCGGGAGGGGCTGACCGCCAACCGGATCGAATGGATCGCCGGCATCATCAACGGCACCAGCAACTTCATCCTGTCCGAAATGCGCGCCACCGGCGCGCCGTTCGCGACGGTGCTGGCGGAGGCGCAGGCGCGCGGGTACGCGGAAGCCGATCCGACGTTCGACGTCGAAGGCATCGACGCCGCGCACAAGCTCGCCATCATGTCGGCCATCGCCTTCGGCGTGCCGATGCAGCTGGACAAGGTCTACACCGAAGGCATCACGCGGCTCACGCGCGAGGACATCCGCTACGCCGAGGAGCTCGGCTACCGGATCAAGCTGCTCGGCATCACCGCGCGCGGCGTCGCAAGGCACGGGCATCGAGCTCAGGGTACATCCGACGCTCGTGCCGAAAAAGCGCCTCATCGCCAACGTCGAGGGAGCGATGAACGCGGTGCTGGTCAAGGGCGACGCCGTCGGCGCGACGCTGTACTACGGCTCGGGCGCCGGCGCGGAACCTACCGCGAGCGCGGTCATCGCGGACCTGGTCGACGTCACCCGCATGCATACCGCGGACCCGGAGCACCGCGTGCCGCACCTCGCATTTCAGCCCGACCAGCTCTCGAACATTCCGTTTCTGCCGATGGGCGAGGTGCGACACGAGCTACTACCTGCGCATGCGGGTGCTCGACCAGCCCGGCGTGCTGGCCGACATCACGCGCATCCTCGCCGACCGCGAGATCTCGATCGACGCCATGATCCAGAAAGAGCCGCCCGAGGGCGAGGACCGCACCGATATCATCCTGCTGACGCACCGGTCGATCGAGCGCCAGGTGGTCGACGCGATCGCCAAGATCGAAGCGCTGCCGACGGTCAACGGCAAGGTCGTGCGCATACGCATGGAAGAGCTCAATTGATTGCAACAGACGCAACGTCCCTACGGTAATGCGTTACGTCAGCACCCGCAGCGCGGGTTTCGGCTCGCTGCCGCCACAGCCGTTCTCGGCGATCCTGCTCGAAGGCCTCGCGCCCGACGGCGGGCTCGCGGTGCCCGAGAGCTATCCGCGCTTCACCGCGCCGAGCTGGCGGCGCTGCGTCCGCTCGACTATCGTCGAGCTCGCCTTCGCGATCCTGTCGCGCTACGCCGACGATATACCGGCGGCGGACCTGCAGGCGATCATCGATCGCACGTACACCGCCGCGACCTTCGGCAGCGACGAGATCGCGCCGCTGCTCGACGCTCGAGCCGGATCTGTTTCTGCTTCGCGTGTCCAACGGTCCGACGCTGGCGTTCAAGGACATCGCGCTGCAGCTCCTCGGCCAACCTGTTCGAGTACGTGCTCGCGAAACAGAACGCGACGCTGAACATCCTGGGCGCGACCTCGGGCGATACCGGATCGTCGGCCGAGCTACGCCATGCGCGGCAAGCGCGGCCTCGACGGTGTTCATGCTCTCGCCCAAGGGCAAGATGAGCCCGTTTCAGACCGCGCAGATGTACTCGCTCACCGACGCCAACATCTTCAACATCGCCATCGACGGCGTGTTCGACGATTGCCAGGACATCGTCAAGGCGATCGCCGCGCGACGCGGCGTTCAAGCGCGCGGTTTCATCTCGGCGCGGTCAACTCGATCAATTGGGCGCGCATCGCGGCGCAGGTCGTCTATTACTTCAAGGGCTACTTCGCGGCAACGCGCGGCGACGACGAGCAGGTCTGCCTTCGCCGTGCCATCGGGCAACTTCGGCAACATGCTCGCCGGTCACGTCGCGCGACGAGATGGGGCTGCCGATCCGCCGGCTGATCGTCGCCACCAACGAGAACGACGTGCTCGACGAGTTCTTCAGGAGCGGCCGCTACCGCGTCCGCAGCGGCGGCGAGACGCATGCAGACGTCGAGCCCGTCGATGGACATTTCCAAGGCGTCGAACTTCGAGCGCTTCGTGTTCGATCTCGCCGGACGCGATCCGGCCGTCGTCGCGGCGCTGTGGCGCGAGGTCGAGCACGCGGCGGATTCGATCTTGGCGGGACCACGCTCGGGCTGCGACTGCGCGACGCCGGGATTCGTCTCCGGCCGCAGCACGCATGCCGATCGCATCGCGACCATCACGCATGCTTGCCGAGCGCCATGACGTGGTGGTCGATCCGCATACCGCGGACGGCATCAAGGTCGGGCTCGAGCATCGCGAGGCCGGCGTGCCGCTGATCTGCATCGAAACCGCGCTGCCGGCCAAGTTTGCGGCGACGATACGAGAGGCATTGGGATACGAGCCGAAGAGGCCTCCCGGCTTACGTGGGCCTCGAAGCACTGCCGCAGCGATTCGTAACGCCTGCCCGCGGACGCCGCGGCCGTGAAGGCATACGTCGCCGAGCACGCGCATGCCTGAAGCAGGCACGCTCGCGATGCACGCTCTTGTCAATGGTTGCGCGATCTCGGCCGCAATCTGTGGAGCGGTGCGCTGCTCGTCTTCGGACAACCGGTCACGCAAGCTTCGACTTTCGCATCGGCGTGCCGCAGCTGCTGGTGCTGTTTGTCCTTTCGGCGTTGCTCGACCTGGCGGTCGACACGCGTGCGGCGCGAGCCCGGTGCGAAGTTCGTGCTGATGGGCCTGATCGGCGAAGGATTCTACGGTGGCGCTGCTGATGCTGTTCGCCGCGTTGCTGGCGCTGCATCTTCCGCCAGCCGTCGTACGCGCTCGCGCTGCCGGTCATCGTGCTCTCGAGCGAGTGGCCGCTGTTGCTCGCCCGCATGGTCGAGCGCGCTGGCGTTCGGCGGCAGCGCTGAGTCGCTTGGCGCCGCGCTGCGCGCGGAGCAGCTGCATCCTGCTGTGGAGCGTGTTCTGGCTTTGGCGCTCCGCGGCGGTCAGCCTGTCGCCGCAGACGTCCGCACTTACTGTGCTGCGCTCGCTCGGCGCGGCGATCCTGCTCGTCGACTCCGCTGTGGTTCGCGCCGGCATTTTGCCGGACATGCAGTGGTGGGAAGCGCCCGGCCGCAGGAGCCGGCGCGCGACGCGCGCTATCCCGAGCCCGGCCTCGGAGGAGGTGCTGAGCGCGCAGCCGGAGCTCTTCGACAACGGCGCTCGACGACCTCGCCGACGAGCGGCGCGGCATCACCGATCTCTACTTCGTCGGGTTCGCGCCGTACGCGGGCGAGGACGTGTTCCGCAAGGACATGGAGCTCGCGCGCGAACTCTTCGACCAGCGCTTCGACACCGACGGGCCGATCGATCGTGCTGATCAACAATCCGCGGACGGTGCTGGAGCAGCCGATGGCGACGGTCACCAATCTGCGCGCGACGCTGAAGGAGATCGGCGCCACCGATCGATCGCGACGACGACGTGGTGATGGTGTATCTCGAAAGCCACGGCAGCACGCGACCATCAGCTCGCGGTCGAGTTTCCGCCGCTGGAGCTCGATCAGCTCACGCCGCAGATCGCTGCGCGCGCATGCTCGACGAGGCCGGACATCAAGTGGCGCATCATCGTCGTGTCGGCGTGCTATTCCGGCGGCTATCATCGAGCCGCTGAAGGATGACTACACCTTGATCATGACCGCGTCGGCCGCCGACCGCACGTCTTTCGGCTGCGGCATCGAAAGCAACGCGACCTACTTCGCCGATGCGCTGTTCCAGCACGCGCTTCGCTTCGAGGACTCGTTCGTCAAGGCATTCGCGCAGGCGCGCGAGCGCATTGCGGCACGCGAGAAGGAACGAGAAAGTGAGTCCGCCCTCGGACCCGCAGATCTACGTCGGCGACGAGATGGCCGCCAAGCTGCCCAAGCTCGAGGCGGCGCTGCGGGCGCGCCGCCTCGGCGGGACGATCTGATAAGCGAACCGGACCGAAGGGCATCTCGTTCGCCGCTCCGGCGCCGCTTGTTGATAGAATGATCTGGCCGTGCGCGTCGTACCGGCGCGCGAGGTCCCTCGCGCTAAACTGTCCGATGGAAACCGCCAAAACGCCTGTACGCCCGCTTGCGGGACTGAAGGTCGCTCGAGCTCGGTCAGCTGATCGCCGGTCCGTTCGCCGGCAAGGTCCTCGCCGAGTTCGGCGCCGAAGTCATCAAGATCGAGCCGCCGCGTCGGCAGGACCCGGCGGCGATCCGCTGCGTCAATGGCGGCTGCTGCACGACGGCACGTCGCTGTGGTGGTACGTGCAGGCGCGCAACAAGAAATCGCGTGACCGCCAACCTGCGCATGGCCGAAGGGCAGGGAGATCGTGCGCCGCGCTCGCGCGCGACGCCGACGTCGTCATCGAGAACTTCCGTCCCGGCACGCTGGAAAAATGGGGCCTCGGCTACGACGCGCTCGCCGCCGACAATCCGGGCCTCATCCTGCTGCGCTTGTCGGGCTTCGGACAGACCGGGCCCGTACCGCGACCAGCCCGGGCTTCGGCGCGGTCGGCGAATCGATGGGCGGCATGCGCCACGTCACGGGATTTCCGGACGCGGCCGCCGGTGCGCATGAACATCAGCATCGGCGACGCGCTCGCCGCGCTGCACGGCGTGATCGGCGTGCTGATGGCGCTGCATCATCGCGACGCCGCAGCGGCGGCAAGGGCCAGGTGGTCGACGTCGCGCTGTACGAAGCGGTGTTCAACATGATGGAAAGCCTGATCCCCGACTACGATCTGCTCGGCGAGATACGCGGCCGCATCGGCACCGGGCTCACCAACATCGTGCCGTCGAACACCTACACGACGCGCGACGGGCAGCAGCGTGGTCATCGCCGGCAACGGCGACAGCATCTACAAGCGGCTGATGCACGCGATCGGGCGCGACGATCTCGGCCAGGATCCCGACGCTCGCCAACAACGTCGGCCGCGGTCAAGCGCACCGCGGCGATCGACGGCGCGATCGGCGAATGGGCGGCGGCGCACGACCTCGACGATATTCTTCGCAGCGCTCAAGGCGGCCGACGTGCCGCATGGCAAGATCTACACCGTCGCCGACATCGTCGCGCGATCCGCAGTACCTGGCGCGCGACATGATCCGGCAGGTGAAGCTTGCCGACGGCACGCCGCTCAAGCTGCCGGGCATCGTGCCCAAGCTGTCCGGACACGCCCGGGCGACATCGGACTGGGTCGGGCCGGCGCTGGGCGAGCACACCGATGCGGTGCTTGCGCGCCGCGGCTACGGCAGCGACCGACATCGCGCGGCTGCGCGCGAGCCGGCACGATCTGAAGACGACGAGGTAGCACATGAAGCGCATTTTCATTCACGACGTCGTCGCCCGCGACGGCTTGCAGATCGAGCCGCAACTGGGTGCCCACCGAACGCAAGATCGAGCTGATCGATCGGCTCTCCGGCGACCGGTGTGGCCAAGATCGAGGCGACGTCGTTCGTCTCGCCCAAGGCGGTGCCGAACCTGCGCGACGCCGAAGCAGTGATGGCCGGCATCGAGCGCAATCCCGCGGTGACCTACGTCGCGCTGGTGCCGAACGCTGCGCGGCGCCGAGCGCGCGCTCGCGCGCCGACGTCGACGAGATCGTGCTGGTCGTCTCGGTGTCGGAGACGCACAACCGGGCGAACGTCCGCCGCAGCGTCGCGCGAATCGTTCGCCGGCTTCGGCGAAGTGTTCGACGTCGTTCGCGGCCATCGGCAGACGCGTGGTCGGCGCGCTGGCGACGTCGTTCGGCTGCCCGTTCGAGGGCGTGATTCCGCGAGCAGCAGGTGCTCGATGGCGTGCGCGCGCTATGTCGACCTCGGCGTCAGCGGCGGTCACGCTCGGCCGACACCACCGGCATGGCGAATCCGCGCCAGGTCGAGGCGCTGGTGAAGCGCGTGCGAGAGCGCTGGCCGGATCTCGAGCTCGCGCTGCACTTCCACAACACGCGCGGCATGGGCCTGGCCAATGTGCTGGCGGGGCTCGCCGCGGGCGTGACGCGCTACGAGGGTTGCCTCGGCGGGCTGGGCGGATGCCCGTTCGCGCCGGGCGCAACCGGAAACATCTGCACCGAGGATCTGGTGCACATGCTGCATTGCATGGGCTACGACACCGGAGTCGATCTCGACCTGCTTGCTCGCGACGTCGCGGCGCCTGGGCGAGATCGTCGGACACGAGCTTCCGGGACAGGTCGTCAAGGCGGGCAAGTCGACCGACCTGCATCCGGCGCCGCGCGAAGCAGTCGCGCGTCGCGGCCGGTTCGTTGACAGTCCAGGACGCTGTGTGAGCATCGCCGCTCGCAGCGCGCACCGTGCCAGTGAGCGCGCGCATGAAGCATCGTATCGCCATTGGAGGAACCCATGAACACCGTTTCGCAGACTCGCATGCGCCGCGTGCGCGACGCTCGCCTCGATGCTGCCGTTCGCGGCGCACGCGCAAGGCAAGATCGAAAAGCCCAAGGTCAGCATCGCCGTCGGCGGCAAGACCGCGTTCTATTATCTGCCGCTGACCATCGCCGAGCGGCTCAGCTACTTCAAGGACGAAGGGCTCGAGGTCGAGATCAGCGACTTCGACGGCGGGTCGAAGGCGCTGCAGGCGGTGGTCGGCGGCAGCGCGGACGTCGTCTCCGGGGCGTGGGAGAACACCATCGACCAGCAGCCCAAGGGCCTCAGCATGCAGGGCTTCGTGCTGCAGGGCCGCTATCCGGCGATCTCGCGTCGGCATCGCCAAGGCCAAGGCGGCCAGCTACAAGTCGCCCAAGGATCTCAAGGGCATGAAGATCGGCGTCAGCGCGCCGGGCTCGAGCACCAACCGCATGGTGCTGCATCTGCTCGCGAAGGACGGCCTCAAGGGCGACGACGTCTCGATCATCGGCGTCGGCACCTCGGCCGGCGCGATCGCGGCGATCGACCAGCGGGCAGGTCGACGCGATGTCGAACCTCGATCCGGCGATGACCATGCTCGAAAGCATGAGCGCGGTCGTCGCTCATCGCCGATACGCGCACCGCCAAGGGCACGGAAGCGGTGTTCGGCAGCGCCGACATGCCGGCCGGCGCGCTCTATGCGCCGATCAGCTTCATCCAGAAGAATCCCAACACCGTGCAGGCGCTGACCAACGCCATGGTGCGCGCGCTGCTATGGCTGCAGAAGGCGACGCCGGAACAGGTCGTCGCGACGGTGCCGCCGGAGTATCTGCTCGGCAACAAGGAGGCCTACCTCGCGAGCTACATCAAGCTGAAGGACGCGTTCTCGCCGGACGGAACGTTCACCGAGGCGGGTGCGCAAAACACGCTCAAGTACCTGGCCGCGTTCAACCCCGCGGTCAAGCCGGCCGACATCAAGCTCGGCGCCGACCTTCGACAACAGCTACGCGCAGAAGGCGCTGGCCAAGTACAAGCAAGCTAGCACGGTTCGTCGCAATGAACCGCCTGCTGCGACGTCGAGCGACACGCCGGCGCTGCTGCTCGATCGTGTGACCTGCGCGTTTGCATCGCGCGAGCAGCGCGGCGAGCGCTACACGGCGGTCGAGCGACGCGACGCTCACCGTCGCCGCCGGGAGAGTTCGTCTCGGTGGTCGGTCCGACCGGGTGCGGCAAGTCGACGCTGCTCAACGTCGCGGCCGGCCTGCTGCAGCCCTCGTCGGGCGACGTGCGCGTGCTCGGGCGCGCCGCTTTCCGGCATCAATCGCCGCGCCGGCTACATGTTCCAGGCCGAATCGCTGATGCCGTGGCGCAACGCGCTCGACAACGTTCTCGCCGGACTCGAGTTCGCCGGCGTGCGCCGAGCGACGAGGCGGACGCGCGCGCCGACGAGTGGCTCGGCGCGCGTCGGACTGACGCGGCTTCGAGACGCGTTATCCGCACGAGCTCTCCGGCGGCATGCGCAAGCGCGTCGCGCTGGCGCAGATGCTGATCCTCGATCCCGAGATCATGCTCATGGACGAGCCGTTTTCGGCGCTCGACGTGCAGACGCGGCAGCTGATGGAAAACGAGCTGCTCGATCTCTGGTCGGCTGACCGCAAGTCGGTGCTGTTCATCACCCACGATCTGGAGGAAGCGATCGCGCTGTCCGACCGCGTGATCGTTCTGTCGGCCGGCCCGGCAACGCAGCCGATCGGCGAGTTCATCATCGATCTGCCGCGGCCGCGCGACGTCAACGAAATCACGAATGACGCCGCGCTTCGTCGAGCTGCACACCGATATCTGGCACGTGATGAAGGACGAGGTGCTGAAGGGCTATGCGCAAAGCCAGAAAACTAGCGCGGAATGATGCGGACGCGGTGCCGCCGCAAGCTGCGATGCCGCAGGCGCGCGAGCCTGCGCTCGTCGCCCGCGCGGCTGGCGCTGTATCACGCGCTGCTGCTCGGCGGCTTGTTCCTGTTCTGGTACCTGATGACCGAGCCGGGCCTGATTCCGCCGTTCTATTTCGACGATCCGACGCGCGCCAAGTTCTTCTTCGGGCAGCCGCATCGAAGTCGTCAAGCGCATCTGGAACTGGTTTGCCGGCGGCAGCATCTACCTGCACCTCGGCGTGACGCTGATCGAGACGCTTGCTCGCCTTCGTCGATCGGCACGCTGCTGGGCCTGGTGCTGGGACTGTGGCTGGCGCTGGCGCCGACCGCGTCGACGCTGGCCGATCCCTACATCAAGGCGATGAATGCGATGCCGCGCGTGATCCTGGCGCCGATCTTCGCGGTGTGGTTCGGCCTGGGCATCACGTCGAAGGTCGTGTTCGGCGTCACGCTGGTGTTCTTCATCGTCTTCTTCAACGTCTATCAGGGCGTGAAGGAAGTGAGCCCGGTGGTGCTCGCCAACGCGCGCATGCTCGGCGCGTCGGGCAAGCAACTGTTGCGCTACGTCTACCTGCCTTCGGCGACGAGCTGGGTTTTCTCCAGCCTGCACACCTCCGTCGGCCTCGCGTTCGTCGGCGCGGTCGTCGGCGAGTATCTCGGCTCCGCGAGAGGCGTGGGCTACCTGATCCACCAGGCCGAAGGCGTGTTCGACATCGACACGGTCTTCGCGGGCATCCTGGTGCTGACGATCTTCGCGCTGATACTCGATTTCGTCGGTGACCAAGATCGAAAGCAAGCTGCTGGTGTGGCGGCCGGGGACCGGCGGAGACCGAGGCGTTGTAGCGCCGTTGGCTCGCCAGATGCCCGCAGACTGCGATGCGCAATTGACCCGAGTACGCGAGGTGCGGTATCATTCAAGCTCAATCGCGGGGTGGAGCAGTCTGGCAGCTCGTCGGGCTCATAACCCGAAGGTCACAGGTTCAAATCCTGTCCCCGCAACCAATCAAATCAAGGGCTTGCAGCGATGCAGGCCCTTCAGTTTTTCAGGCTGTGCCGTATTTGTGCCGTCGTCGATTCTCGACGCGCACGCAACGTCCCGAGGCGTTCCGCATAGGGCGCCAGGTGATCGGCGGCGAGATGCGCGTACCGCCGCACCATCTCCGTCGACGCCCAGCCCCCTAACTCCTGCAACGCGAACAGCGGCGTGCCGTTCTGCACGTGCCAGCTCGCCCAGGTGTGCCGCAGATCGTGCCAGCGAAAATCCGTCGATCCCGGCCCGCTCCAGCGCCGCATACCAGGCTTTGGTGCTGACCTGAGTGATCGGCTTGCCCCGAAAGCTGAACACGTGCGTCAGGTGCTTCCCGACCTGCTTGCTGCACGAGCGCCACCGCTTCCGCGTTGAGCGGCACCGCGAATCGCCTTCCGCGCCTTCGCCTGGTCGGGATGAATCCACGCCAACCGCCGCGTCAAATCCACTTGCGACCACTGCAGACCGGTGACGTTGGCCGCCCGCAAGCCCGTCGCGAGCGAGAACGCCGCCATGTCGGCCAGATGCTCCGGCAACGCGGCCAGCAGCCGTTGCGCTTCGTCGCGCGTCAGGAAACGAATCCGCCGCGTCGGCTCCTTCAGCATCCGCACCGAAGGCGCCCGATCCAGCCATTCCCAATCGTTGACGCACTTGCGCAGAATCGCGCGCAACAACTCCAACGTCCGATTCACCGTCGCATTGCTGCAGCCCTGCGCGAGCTTCGCGTCCGTGATCCGGTCGAGCGAGGGCGCGGTTGATGTGCTCGAGGTCCTTGCCGCCCAAGAACTGATCCAGCCAGCGAAGCTTGGTGACATCTTCCTGGCCGTCGCCTTGTGCGACTGTTCCTTCGAGCCACCGCACCACCGCATCGTTCCACGTCTGCCGCGGCTTCTCGCCCAACTTCGCGATGCCGCCACAGCTCGGCCTTGAGCCGGTCGTGATACTCCTGCGCTAGGGTTTTGTTGGCAGTCCCAGCAGTGCGGCGTATTCGCTCCCCGATTTGGAGCGACGACGTCGACCCACCAGATACCGCCGCGTTTGCGAAGTGACATTCCATCTCCTTTCTCAGAGTCACTTGCAACGCTTGCCGAGGAGAAGCGTAGAACGAACGCACGTACTCGGCAAGGTCGTCTTCGATGAAAATCCAGCAGCGGCCAGGCTTCGCTCCGGGAATCGCGCCGCATTTCGCCCGGCGCCGAACTTCCTCGGATGCATGCGGAGGAGGGCGGCTGCCTCGGACAGCGACAGCGTCCGCATAGGCGACGCACGGGGCCGCGATCGATTCGACGCTGGGCGCTGGTCATGTTCGCCGCGCCGATTTACGCGGCCCAAGTACACCGCAGTGATCTGCTCGCGACCGTCGACCCATCTCGTGGCTGATGGCGTCGCGCGCCTCGCGATCGATGGCCTTCTGCTTCGGCGTGAGTTGCTTGAGATGTCGGCCCGCCGCGCGCCGGGCAATCCCAACCGGTCAATTCTTGATAGCGCGCCTGCGCGTAGAAATGCCGATGCCCGTGGAAGCCGTGAATGCCGACCCGCTCGCACTCGTAACGAAAATGCTTGAGGTAGTCGACGGTAGGTCGCGTAGCGCGGCAGCGATCAGGCTCTTGCCCTTGGCGAGCGACCTTGGCCTCGTCGACGAGTTGCCGCTGCTCCGGGGTGCCGATCAGAATCTCGCGCGTCCGTCCGCCCTTGGTCCAGGAATCCTTGAGCACCAGTCGATCGCCACGATCCGCCCACTTCGGGATGATCTTGATCGATTCCTCTCGCCGCAGCCCGAACGCGCGCTTGCAGGCGCAGCGAGATGCTGGATGCATAGGTCCGGAATGTGCTCGATCGCCTGTGACCGTCGAGCTCGCTGTGCTTTGCAGATGTTGGTGACATACACCCGATCCGGGATGCCGTAGGCGGCGTTGCGTGCGGGCGATGATGTTCTCCTTGCCGATCTTCTGCGCCCACCAGCGCAGCGCCGACATGCGGTTCTTGATGGTGCCGGCGGAGAAGTTCTTCGGCGAGCCAGCGCTCGACCAGCTTCTCGACATGCTTGGGCTTGAGGCTGTGGGCGTTCATATGCCGGAATCCCATCTCGTCGAGCTGATCGGCGATAAGGTCGAGGATATGTGCTCCCGATCCGCTTGGGTGGCATAGCTGCCATCACGGTTGCGCCGGCAGAGCTGCTTCAAGTCGTAGTTGAGATCGCGCATCCAGAATTCCCCTTGTCTGGTGGGTGAGGTTGTTGACGTGCGGGCGCATCCCCGTCGGCGACTTGTCGCAGCATCGCCGCCAGGCTTGGCAGCGGAGGCGCCGGGCGAGGTGGTCTTCTCCGTTGAAGCCGCATGATTCATGTCCTTTCAAGAGAGTCGTCGCGTTGGTCCGTTTAATCCTTCCTGCTCGACTGCGATGGTGTAGGTCCGTCGGGTAAGTGTTTCTGCTCGCCTGGGGCGCCAATGGCAGCCGCAGGGGAAACTGCTGAGCACGGGACACCACTCCCGTTGTGTGCGGTTGGTTGTGTTGCTCGCCGGCGCCGCACGGCGCTTTGTTGGCGTCGCGACTGGCGCTTCCCCGGGGAAGCGCCTGATCGCGAGAGCCATTAACCCAGGGCTCAGGGAGCGCCGTTAAGGCGCGTCTGTGTTGATCCGTTACGCGAATCATTCGGCGAGGAGCGTTGCGCTCCTCGCGGACGATGGCGTGATGGGCTTCAGGAGGCCATCACGGTACTTCGGAGCCCTCGGTCACGCGACGGAATGCCGCGTAGAGGCAGAGACGGTGGCACTGCGCGCGTACGTCACCAGCGGTTGCCCGCTAGTGCACGACGCGCGGATGCGCACGCGTGCGCGCTACGACCTCACGCCACGTCGTGCGGCGGGCTTGTGGCCCGCACACGAGCGGCGCGAAGGTCTCGCGCAGCACGCGCCGCCGGTGGGCGGCAATCTCAGGGTTGTGGCTTCGGGTGAAGGCCGGCGACGCCTGCGATGCTCTGCAGGCGCCGTGGCGGCCGAGGTGCCAACGCTCAAGGCAGCGGGATGACGCGAAGGTCCCCGCCATGCCGACGGGGACGCGCGTAAACAGCACGCGCACGGACAGTCGCGCCGCTTCCGCTACCCTGAGGTTGCACTCGGACGTATCGGTCCAGCGTCTGGCGCACGGACCGTTACGTCGCTTCGGACGCTGTCGCGTCCACGACCGGAGCAATTGACAGCATTGCTCGGTCGTCGTCGAAGAACCGGGCGCTCACGTCTGAGCGCGAACGCTGGCCACCCTCGCGGGATGTCTCCACTGCAGGCCTCCTCAAGGGGACCCCCTCACGACTTGCGCCACCGTCAAGGACGGCGACGCATCGCTCCGACCGTCTTGGGACGGCCCTTGTTGCACACCACGGCGTCTTGCGATGCGCGCCCGATCCGATGGATCGCTTTCGGGTACTGTCGTTCGGGTACTGTCTGAGGCTTGCCTTCGCCCGCCCGCGATGGGCGGCCGGGGATGGCCAGCTTCCTGTACATCGAGACGACCTCGACCGTCACTTTTCCAGTCAATGGGGCGGAGGAAAGTCGGCTTGACAACGGTTACCCGCGCCGGGATTGAGGAGCACAAATAGCGCTACGATCGCTCCATGAGTGCGCGCCCGGTGAAGCACCTCGTCAGACAACGCGAGACCAAAGAGATGATCAGAACGGAGACTTACTTCGCTTCACCCCATGTGAGATAGATGAGTTCCGATTGGTTGGGCTAGACGTAGCTCGTGTTCGGACGATTGAGGACTTTGGGGAAGTCGTTGCAAGATGGTGCGATTTACTGGAGGAGGACCGCCCGGACTTGCTTGAAAAGATTGCCCGCACGATGGCAGACGCGCGAGGTGTCAAGCTGCCTCGAAGCACGGTGTACGACACGGAACCAAAAAGCAAGTCTTGAAAAACTGACGAGACGCACGTTGAAGTGCGGAACAACCATTGCCTTACCATAGGGCCCCGAGACGACGCCTCGTCGTCAGAAACGGCAATCATCAACGCGCTTGGAATCTGAGTGCGGCGATATCGAGTTGTCAGGCGTGGCAAGATAGTCGAGCGATTGAGCGCGCCTTAGGAAGAGTGGCGCCGATGTGCTCGAAGCTGCCGATCCCGGGACTGCCCCTTTCGAGTTCATCATCAGAACGCCGACCGGCGATCGGGTCGAGCTGGTGTGCTACGCCTTCACAGCAAACAGTGATATCAACAAGGCGGTAGGCCGCCCGACGAGCACCGCTTTCAGAACCAAGAAATATGGCAGCGACTTCGATCGGTATCACAACATCTTCATCGACCCAGAAGGGCACAAAGTCACACGCTCATGTTCGGCGTGCATCTCGACAGGGAGGCTGTTCATCGCAGTCGATCCTCGGATGCACACACCAACCTGGTTCTCGAGAACCGTCCGCGAGTTCAAGACGCCGGATCTCAATCGGCCAAGAAGAAGGAATTGGCACGGCTGGCAACGTGACCGGTCTGACGCCAGGCGCAAGCAGCTGCGACCAGAGAACCTTCAAACGGAAACCGTCATCAGTTCCGACCGGACCAGTTCTTGCGTTACGTCGAGTTCGAGCGCGTGGCCAGCGGTCTCGATTGTGGCGAGAGGTTGCTTTCTTTCGGATCGAATCGAAGAGTCTTGCCGAAGGCGGATCCTGCTACCGGCTCCGGGGCGTCATCCGCTGGAGCTGCAGCTCGGGCTGCCCGCGACGATATTCTCGACATCATCTCTGGAGCATTCAGGCTGGCAGCGGCGGTGCAACGCGGCGGTGTCGCAGAGCACCACTTGCATCAGTATTTGCGGGAGGTACCCGGATTGCGGAACGTCCGCCACATCATCGAAGATGGCAAGCCAGATTTCGAAGTTGGTACAGACGAAAACCCTTCTTGATGAGTGCAAAAACGTTCTCGCGAGGCCGCAGAAGGGATTGCCGGTGGATTTCAGAAGACGCGCGCGTCAAAGGCCGATCCCTGCAGCCGTTACTACAAATCGACGCAGTTCAAAGGTGCTCGCCGCTTGCCTGCACCCGATCACGAAGCGGTGGGAGTTCCGATTCACGCAGACCAAGACACTCGAGCCGCACCGGACGTGCGTAGGTCGACTGGCTTCAGGCGTCGTCAAGAACGACTGGCCGGGTAATCTGCGCCGAAAAATCTTGAACCAGCTTTACGCTTCCTGAGCCGAACACCCCAGTCAGGCGAACTGTGCGCGTCTCGAGGCTGCATGACCGAGTCGGTCCCCGGATGCGGCGTATGTGGTCGCCCGCAAAACCATGAAACCGCTCGGGGACTGCGGCCGCCGGTTGGGGGGCAGGATTGGAGTCCGTCGCGTAGGCAGCGGCAGGGTCGGACGTGATTCGACAACCGGTTCGTCAAGCAATTGGACTTTGATCGCTGACCTCGGCAGCAGAGGAAGGCACTGCGTTGCCCAACTGCTTCTGCGCCGATCCTCGGCCGCCGACGTATTGACGTCGTCGGGGAAACGTTTAGTCACGGCAGAAATTCGCGGACGCTGAGCCACCGATTCGACCAGTGAAACGGGCCGATCGCCGGACCGGGCTGTGCCTGGATCGTCCATGAAGGGACGGTTCTTTGCCAACTTCAGGAGGAAATGTCCAGTAGCGCCGCCTCCATCCGAAAGAGGCATCCCGCCGCCCCGGGCCGTGTGATGCAGGTAGTTACAGCCTCAGGAATCGAGCAGCGGCAGGTCTGCCCGCTTTACCTCGGACAGCGAGATCCTCTTCTTCCGAAATCGTGACGTCTCGAGCGCGTGTCCCAGGCCGTCCGAAGGTACGGCTCCACGTCATCGTCCAGCAGATCCTTCTCCGTGGTCGCGGAAAGTTGGTGGCCTTTGGAAACGTAAACGAGCGCCCGTCTCGATGAGCCACGACAAAGACGCGCTCACGCACCTGTGGCACACACCGAAATCCGCGGCGTTGAGAACATCGACCGAAGGCACGTACGATGTGCCCTCGGCTTTGTTGATGATGGCCTCGAGGTTCCGCTAGGAGGAGTCGCAGCCCCTCGTCCTTGCCCGCGTACTTCAGCCCTTCAACATTTTCCAGCAGGATAACCTTCGAAGCGCCTCGCATTACGACTCGGAGATATCGCCAAGCGTGCGACCGCGGATCGGACAGACGTCTGAAATCGCCTCGAGCCCAATAGCCAGCCTTGGAGAACGGTTGGCAAGGCGGTCCACCCGCGACGGGAGGAGATCAACATCGGCCTTCTTCGAATCTGCGAGGTCGACAGCTCCTCAGTGGTGACGTCGAAGATGCTTCGGTCCACAACCCGCCAACCTGGACGGCTCGCGAGGGCGTTGCCACGCAGTCCGTGTTCATCTCCACGCCGAGCAAAGCCCGCGGCCTCAAGACCGTAGTCCAGACCGCCGGCGCCGGAGAAAAGACGATGACCTTCGGCATCATGCTGAACGTAAACTGTGTGCCGATAACCTAAACGTCGGGGCCAAGCCCCAGATCAAACGATCAACACTCATGCTGGCCAAGAAGAATCTGGTGTCGGTGCCTCGGTATGAAACTACCGTCCACGCAGCACGGAGACGAGCCGAGTTAGGTCGGCAACCGTCGTCAGGATACCACTCCGGAAGTTCTCTTGCGATCGGCTCTTCGAGCGGCTGGCATACGCTATCGTTTCAAAACGTCAAGACGCTGCCCGGTCGTCCAGATGTAATTCTCGTGCAGCATCGTGTGGCCGTGTTTTGTGACGGCGCGCGCGACTTCTGGCACGGCCGTAATTGGGCGGTGCGAAGAACAAGCTGGGCGCGAGGCTGGAACGCGGCGTACTGGGTCCCGAAGATCCGAAAGAAATCGTCAACAGGATCGCGAAGTAACGACACTCACCCGAAGATCGGCTGGCGCGTGATCCGCGTATGGGAGAGCGATGTGCGGGGTAACCTGACCGCATCGCTCGCAAGTTGCACCACTGTTTCCAAGATGACATCGCGGTAGCCCAATCCAAGGTTCGTCGTCGTTCTGGGACGGAGAGAGGGTCGATTCGTGTCGCGCTATGCCAGCCCGTCGTATCGCTTGATGTAGCTCACCACCGTCCGCCGCGGCAGTCTGACTGTTGGGTCCATTGCGAACATCCCGCAATGCTTCGAGTTCCCCTGCGGTGCTTAGGGCGTTCTCGTGAGCAAGTCTGATCTATGACCCACAGTACGCCGTGCACCTCCATCCCCTGGTTTTTGCCAAGATCGCGGAGCGAGCCGTCGCCTGTGAGAAGAATGCATGCGATTCGCCTGCAGCGGGAGCAGAGGCGGCGGAGGGCAAATCAAACGAATGGATAGGTGCGGCATGCTACGGACGATGTCGCGCGCTCGAAGCACGCTCGCGCCAGATAGGTCAACGATCTGTCAGTCCGCGAGCAGAGCGCCTTCTCGTCCTCGGTGAACGATGAGTTCTTCCTCGAAGAGCGTGTTGGGGATCAGGATTTCTCGTATGGCAATTGCAGGAAGGCGGCGAGCAGCGACGCCTTCCTCAAGTCAATAAGACAGTGCTATCGCGACGTAATCCGCATCTGCTCTCTGCGGCCCCTTTAGACCAGCCTCAACATCGGGGAACAGGTAGTCGCAGAAGCTCGGCGGTTTCGAGAGAGAGATCAATCCCTCGGCGAGCGCGGTAGCACAGCCGCTCGAAACGAAGCGCGCGTTCCCGCGCTGGCCGCGTTCTGCTTGCGGTTCGAGTTCATCGGGCTCCTGCGTGCGCCACCCCGCGCAATGGTTTGCCAGGCGTAGGTCAGCGTCGAGAGTCACTGATGACACCAACCTGGCGCAGCCACGCGAGCAGCGCGGCGCGCTGACGCGGTAAGAGCAGTTTGAGATCGATTAGCTCCCTGTAGCCTAGGGCATTTCGATGTTGCCAACCTCGACAAGCAAATGCTTGCGGGCATGAGAAACCTCCGGCGAACACATTCGCTGCCTTTTCCTCATCCTTGTCGGGAAGACTAGCAATACGTAACTTG